>Ga0209121_10004271_pt1 | contig 13399 bp, 16 predicted proteins | sample Cruoilmetagenom3_FD_187292 | JGI IMG/M metagenome (GOLD analysis project Ga0209121, IMG submission 187292) | Oil polluted marine microbial communities from Coal Oil Point, Santa Barbara, California, USA - Sample 3 (SPAdes) (version 2) | ecosystem: Environmental > Aquatic > Marine > Oil seeps ... | reverse complement strand
CCATGGGGGGGACAGAGGGGGGGGCTGCCGGTTCTCAAGCGGGTCGTCTCCCACCTGCCCCCACCGCCGACGCGGCTCATCGTCCCTACGGTAGACGTGGCCCACAACCGGGCGGCGGTCGAGATCCAGCGCGGCTGCACCCGTGGCTGTCGTTTCTGCCACGCCGGGATGGTCATGCGGCCGGTGCGGGAGCGGTCCGTGGAGGAGGTGCTGGAGGCGATTGAGGCCATCCTGTGCCAGACTGGTTTTGAGGAGGTGGGGCTCCTATCACTCTCGTCGTCCGACTATTCCGACATCAGCAGGTTGGTGCAGGCTATCGTCGAGCGGTTCGGCGACGCGCACCTTTCCATCTCGCTGCCTGCGCTGCGGGCCGACAGTTTCTCGGTCACGCTGGCGGAGGCGATTGCGCGGGGACGGCGCACAGGGTTCACCTTCGCACCGGAGGCGGCCACCGAGCACCTGCGCACCGTCATCAACAAGCCCATCTCCACCGACCAGATGCTCGACGTGGCGCGGGAGGTGTTCGAACGTGGCTGGCGCACGATCAAGTTGTACTTTATGATCGGGTTGCCGGGGGAGCGGATGGACGATGTGCAGGCCATTGCCGACCTGGCGCGGGCGGTGCGGGCGGTGGGGCGGAAGGCGCACGGGCGACGGGCGCAGGTCAACGTCAGCGTGAATACCTTCGTGCCCAAGCCGCATACGCCGTTTCAGTGGGTGGGGCTGGAGCCAGCCCAGTCCATCCGGGAGAAGCAGGCACTCTTGCGGCGTGAATTGCGCGGGCGGGGGCTCAAGTTGAGCTACAGTGACCCCGAGGCGACGCTGCTGGAGGCGACGCTCTCGCGGGGCGACCGGCGGCTGGGCGCAGTGGTGCAGCGGGCCTGGGAACTGGGGGCGCGCTTCGATGCCTGGGACGAGCAACGAAACCTGGGGGCGTGGATGCGGGCCTTCGCCGAGGCCGGGCTCGATCCTGACTTCTACGCCCGCCGCGAACGTCCGCCCGGCGAGGTCTTCCCCTGGGAGGTCGTCAGCACCGGGGTGCGCAAGAGTTTCCTGCTGGAGGAGTACCGGCGTAGTGAGCGCGGAGAGACGCTGGTGGATTGCCGGGAGCGGTGTCACGGTTGCGGCATACTCGGTGCCTATGGTGACGATTGGTCGGAGGAGTGGCGTTGCCCCCAACCTACACAACACGCAACACGCAGCGCTCTGGCCGGTCTCTGACCGAGCCAGAGGGGGGCACGGTCGGAGACCGGCCCCAGCGACTTCAAGAATCATATCATACTTAAGGAGAAGCAGACGATGACAGATCCACGAGTAGAGAAATTGGCCGACGTACTGGTCAACTATTCAGTAGCGGTGCAGCCAGGTGACAAGGTGTTGATCAACGGAAGCACCCTGGCTGGGCCACTGGTCGAGGCGGTCTACGCCAAAGTGCTGCAGGCGGGGGGACACCCGCTGGTGCTGGCCTTCCTGCCCGCCACGGAGGAGTTGCTGTTCCGCTACGCTTCGGATGAGCAGTTGCAGCACGTGCCCGAACCACTCAAGTTGATCATTGAGACCTACGATGTGCGTATCAGTATTATGGGCGCGGAGAACACCAAGGCGTTGAGCAATGTGGACCCGGCCAGAATAGTGCTGCGCAGCCGAGCACAGATGGAGTTGATGAAGACCTTCATGCAGCGCTCCGCGTCCGGTGAGTTGCGCTGGACCGGCACGCTGTTCCCGACCAACGCTTACGCTCAGGATGCCGAGATGAGCCTGAGCGAGTACGAGGACTTCGTCTACGGTGCCTGCCTGCCGAATATGGACGACCCGGTGGGCTACTGGCACCGCTTCTCGGCCTGGCAGCAGAAGATCGTGGACTGGCTCAAGGGCAAGGAGCGGGTGCACGTCATTGGCCCGGAGACCGACCTGCGCTTGAGCATCGCCGGTCGCGTCTTCATCAACTGCGACGGTCAGGCGAATATGCCGGACGGCGAGGTCTTCACCGGGCCGGTGGAGGACAGCATTGAGGGTCACGTCTACTTCTCGTACCCGGCCATCTACCAGGGGCGAGAGGTAACGGGCGTGCGGCTGTGGTTCGAGGGCGGCCGGGTAGTGAAAGCGAGCGCCGAGAAGAACGAGGATTTTCTGCTCAAGACACTCGATACCGACGAGGGCTCACGGAGCGTCGGAGAGTTCGCTATCGGCACCAACGCTGGGATAACCCGCTTCACGCGCCAGATTCTGTTCGACGAAAAGACCAACGGCAGTTTTCACATGGCGTTGGGCGCAGGCTATCCTGAGACGGGCAGCAAAAACGAGTCGGCGATCCACTGGGATATGATCTGTGACCTGCGCGACGGGGGTGAGATCTGGGTGGATGATGAGTTGTTGTATAAGAATGGGGAATTTGTGATTGAGTTGTAGGGGAGTAGACGAGTAGATGAGTGGGGAGTAAATGAGGCTGCGGGTTACGTTCTCCAAAAGCGGGCCACTGACCTATACTTCGCACCTGGACCTGGCGCGGGCGTGGGAGCGAGCCTTGCGCCGGGCCGGGATACCCCTGGCCTACTCCGGCGGCTTTAACCCACGGCCCAAACTGCAACTGGCGGCCGCGTTGCCGCTGGGGCACACCGGCGAGGCGGAGTTGCTGGACGTCTGGCTGGAGGGGCCGATACCGGTGGAGGATTTCACCAGGGCGTTGGTGCCGCTGTTGCCAGATGGGCTGACGATCAGCCAGGTGCGTCGGGTGATGTTGAGGGAGCCGGCGCTGCAGACGCGGGTCGTGGCGGCGGAGTACCGCGTGACGGTTGAGTGGGATGAGCTTGCCGATGCGGTCGAGGCGCGCATTGAGCGTGTGTTGGGGGCGACGGAATTGCTGTACGAGCGGCGTGGGCGGCGGTATGACCTGCGCCCGCTGATTGAACGGCTGTGGCTGGAGCGGTGTCCTGAGCCCCGTCGAAGGGCTGTCGAGGGGCGGGCAGCCGTGGGTGAGGTGGCGCTGGGAATGCAACTGGCGGCCCGCGCGGGGGCCACCGCCCGCCCCGAGGTGGTGCTGGATGCACTGGGGATGGGTGGGGCGTTCGCCTGCTACCGTCGTGTCCGACTCATTGGCGTCTCCGGTGTTGATCTGTACGCTTGAATCTTTCTCCCTTGTTGCATTCTTCACCTTCCTGCTCCACGCCACCAGTCTGACGCGCGGCAATCTTTCCTCGCACCTGAGCCGACTAAGGGAGGCTACGTGGAAATAAACAAGGGGTTCCGCGGCAAGTACCCGCACACCATCTGCGCACTGAGCGAGCGGGGGCGACGGGCCTTCCGAGAGTACTGGGTGGCCTGGCGGAAGGTGATGAGGGACATTGAGGCGTTTGACACTTGAGGGTGACAGGTTATAATTCAAAAGGGGGAACTGTTGCGCACTGTGTCGTTTGAGCACAACCTGGCGTCCGGCGCTATGGTGCGCGTCCGTATCACCAAGGAGCGTGGGCGCATCCTGTCGTTCGTGGTACAACTCGAATGTCTTGTGGAAGATGATTGGTTCCCCATTGTGCGTTACGATACTGCGCACGGCTTTGCCCACCAGGACATTCTGAAGCCAGACGGGACGAAGGAGAAACAATCTATCCCTGTCACGGATTTCAATGAAGCCCTCAACTATGCCCAACGCGACATCAAGGCGCACTGGCATTACTATCTGGAGCGGTACGGGAGGTGGCTGAAATGACTGACGATGAGATGTTCGAGCGCAATCTGGAACTGCAGACGGTCTTCATGCAGTATCTCTTTAATCATCCCGACATCCTGGACCGACTCCCCAACGACTTTCGGCTGGTCATCCTGCCTGATGATGATCCTGAGTTGGGACAACGTAACTTGGAACTGCTGGGGCGTCAAGGCGACTCTGATAAGCCGCTGATTATCGCACGTATGCGTACTCGCCTGCCACTCGACCTGAAAATGCGTCCTCCCCAGGTCTTCGTGCCTGTGACGGCTATGGCCGGTTGACAAAACGGGGAGATTCGGTATAATCCTTTCCGGCGGCCGGGCCACCAGGCACGGCCCCCTATTGTGCATAAGGGAGGATACATCGTGTATGCGATTGTGAGATCAGGCGCGCGGCAGTACCGGGCCGGCGTGGGCGATACGATCCTCGTAGAGCGGCTACCTGCCGAGGTCGGCCAGCAACTTGAGTTGGATGAGGTATTGCTCGTCGCTGGTGGCGAGCAGGTCGAGATCGGTCGGCCCACTGTCAATGGGGCCAAGGTGCTGGCAACGGTGGTCGCACAGGAGAAAGGTCCTAAGATTCGGATTTTCAAGTACCATCCCAGGAAGCGGTACCGCCGGCGCGCCGGTCACCGGCAGCGCTACACGCGGTTGCGGGTGGATACGATTGTAGTGTAGGAGGAAGTGAGATGGCGCACAAGAAGGGTGGCGGCAAGAGCCGCAATGGGCGTGACAGTCGCTCCAAGCGCCTGGGCGTGAAGAAATACGGCGGCGAGGTTGTGCGCACGGGCAATATCATCGTGCGGCAGCGCGGGATGCGCATCAAGCCGGGCGTCAATGTGGGTATGGGCAAGGATTACACCCTCTTCGCCACCGCCGATGGCTTTGTACGTTTTGAGCCGATCCGCGGCGATCGGAAGTGTGTGAGCGTCTATCCGGAACGGAGGTAGCTTATCGTGAAAGAGGGCATCCATCCCAAGTATTATCCGGAAGCGCAGGTCGTCTGCTCGTGCGGTAACACCTGGACGGTGGGAGCCACTGTCCCGGTGATCCGCACTGACGTCTGCTCCAAGTGTCACCCGTTCTTCACCGGCGAGCAGCGCATCGTGGATGCCGGGGGACAGGTGGAACGCTTCATCCGGAAACTGGAGCGGCGCGACCGGCTCATCGCCGAGGCGGAGAAGCGCAAGACACGAGCGACCTCGCCCGAACTCCCGGTTGCAGAACTGGAACTCGGTTCCCGTGCTCAGAAGGTACTGGCCGGCGCGGGCATCAAGACCGTGGGCGACGTGCTGACCAAGTTGGAGGGGGGAGACGAGGCATTGACTGACCTGAGAGGGTTCGGCCTCAAGTCGCTGGCGACGCTGAAGAAGCGGCTGCGCGCTCGCGGATTCGTCCTACCAGGTGACGAAGTGCCAGCAGAGGAGCCAAACGAGGGAGCCGAGGAGTAAACGGTCGCGGTAGTCTGGTGGGGGCAGGTGACTTTCATCATCTGCCCCCGATTTCGTTGGAGACCCAGGAGATTCCTGAAACCTCGTGGGGCGGACTGAACAGGAGAGGCGGTGTACGGGAAACCCAGTAGTGGCTGGATCGAGGTAGTCTGCGGCAGTATGTTCTCCGGCAAGACGGAAGAACTGATCCGACGGGTGCGCCGGGCGCAGATTGCCCACCAGAAGGTGCAGGTCTTCAAGCATAGTCTGGACGCGCGATACGCCAAGCGAGAGGTGGCCTCCCATAACGGGATGCAGTGGAGGGCGGTGCCGGTGGAGAACACGGCCCAATTGCGGGCGTTGATCGAACCGGATACAACGGTGGTCGCCATAGACGAAGGGCAGTTCTTCGACGAGGGCCTGGTAGACCTGTGTGAGGAGCTGGCCGACCGGGAGGCGCGGGTCATCGTTGCCGGGCTGGATATGGACTTCCGGGGGAAGCCCTTTGGGCCAATGCCCACGCTGCTGGCGCGTGCGGAGCGGGTGGACAAACTCCAGGCCATCTGCGTGGTGTGCGGAGGGCCGGCCAGCCGCACGCAACGGCTCATCAACAGCCAGCCCGCGGCCTACGATGATCCGGTTATCCTGGTGGGAGCCAGCGAGGTGTACGAGGCAAGGTGTCGGGGATGTCACGTGGTTTCAAATCCCAAATCCCAAACCCCAAATCCCAACGGCGATGGCGGCCTTGAGGGAATGGAGAGCGATGAAACTTCCTGATGCGATTGAGCGGGTGTTGCTGGGCGAGGAGGTGATCGCGGCGCGGGTGCGCGAACTGGCAGCGCAGATCAGCGCCGACTACACCGATGCTGAGGATTTAGTGCTGGTTGGAGTGCTCAAGGGAGCCTTCATTTTCCTGGCCGACCTGGCCCGCCATCTGACGGTGCCCCACCACGTGGACTTCCTTGCCCTTTCCAGTTACAGCCGGGGTGCGGTCAGCACGGGGGCGGTGCGGTTGATTATGGACACGCGGGCCAGCGTCTCCGGTTGCCACCTGCTCGTCGTCGAGGACATCGTGGATACAGGCTACACGCTGGACTATCTGCTGCGCACTTTGCGCGCCCGTCAGCCAGCCTCGCTGCGCGCCTGCGTTCTCCTCAGCAAGCCAGAGCGCCGCCGGGTCGAGGTGCCGATTGACTACCTGGGCTTCGAGATACCCGACGTGTGGGTGGTGGGGTACGGGCTGGATTACGCCGATCGCTTCCGCACGCTGCCGTACATCGGGGCGTTGAAGCGGGAGATGTATGAGTAAGACAAGGAGACAAGGGGACAAGGAGACAAGGGGACAAGGGGACAAGGAGACAAGGGGACAAGGAGACAGAAGGTGGGATTACAGGATGACGTGGCGAAGGTGTTGATCCCAGAGGACGTGCTGCAGGCGCGGGTGGCGGAACTGGGGCGGGCGATCAACGCGATGTATACTGACGATAATCGCCCGCTCTTGGTCTGTGTGCTCAAGGGGGCGTTTATGTTCCTGGCCGACCTGACGCGCCATCTGGAGATGCGGCACGAGGTGGACTTTATGGAGATCTCCTCCTACGGCGCGGCAACGCGCAGCAGCGGCGTAGTACGCATTCTCCTGGACCTGGAGCAGAACATCGAAGGGCGGCACGTGTTGATCGTGGAGGACATCATTGACTCAGGTCGCACGCTGGACTACATCACGCGCAACCTGCGGACGCGCGCACCGGCCAGCCTGCGGGTGTGCACGCTGCTCTCCAAGCCCAGCCGGCGTGAGATTGACGTGCTACTGGACTTCGTGGGCTTCGAGGTGCCGGACGAGTTTGTGGTGGGGTATGGGCTGGATTTCGTGGAGGAGTACCGGAATTTGCCGTTTATTGGGGTGTTGAAGGAAGAAGTGTATGCAGACAATGAACAATGACTCAATGAACAATGGGGGATAGGTAGCCGCCAGCGATTGAGGAGTGCTGGCGGCTTTTTGGTTGCTTTTTGCCCTATACCTCCCGCACGTCTAGTACCTTCAGGCCCATATCCTCCATCGCCGAGACCAGTTGCTCCGTAGGCACGTCAGCGACTTTGACAGTTAGTTGACAATTGGTGGGGTCCTCGCCCATTATGGTGCTCAGGGCCATGATGTTGCCGTCCATCCCGGCGATCGTGCCGGTGATCTTAGCCAGCACTCCTTTCTCGTTCGGCATCAACATACTCAGGCGACTCCCACTGTCTCGTGCCCCTAACATCTCCACGAAAATCTTGAACAGGTCAGTCTCGGTGATGATGCCCACCAGTTTATCGTCTCGCATCACCGGCAGACCGCCGATTTTGTTGTCTGCCATAATGCGGGCCGCTTCCTCCAGAGGAGTATCCTCAGTGACAGTGATCACCTCTCTTGCCATCACGTCTCGCATCTTGATTTTCGAGAGCAGGTAGGGAATCTCGTAGATGCTCAGCGAGGTGGCTGGCGAAGGCGAGGCGTACAGCAGATCCTTGTCCGAGACGATGCCTACCAGATGGCCGTGTTTGTCCAATATCGGCAGGCGCCGGATTCTCTCCTCCCGCATCAGTTGTAGTGCCTTGTCAACCGAAGTGTCCTCCGTTATCGTGATAGGACGCGGAGTCATTCTATCTCTTACCAACATTTTTCAGCCTCCTTGGTTTGTAATTAGGTACTGGTTACCAGTGATAGGGTTATTGTACTCGCATCAATCGAATCTGGCAACTGCCGGACGCCGTATCCAGCATCGAGCAGCGGTAGATCACCAACCTCCCATGCCCCGGCCCCCGAATTGTTCATTGTTTCATTGTTCATTGATTCGCTCCCACACCTGCGCCGCCAACTCCCGCGACCTGGCTGTGATGGCCTCCTCGTCGAGGGTGAATAGCGTGCGGTCACGCATCAGCACCTGCCCGGCGCAGACGGTGGCCGTGATCGCCGAGGCCTCGACGCCGAAGAGCAGGTGCCAGGGCAAATTCCCCGCTGTGAGCGGAGTCGTGGGGTGGTAGTCGAGGAATACCAGGTCGGCAGCCGCGCCCTCGCGTAGTTCCCCCAGCCTCAGGTCGGGCCAGAAGACGCGGGCCAGGCGACCGTTTTCGGCGTAAGCCAGCCGCATCACCAGGTCTCCGGGCATCGCGCGGGGGTCGCGCTGGGCCAGTTTGTGCACCAGGTAAGCGGCCTTCATCTCGGCGAACATCTGGTTGGAGAAGCCGTCGTTGCCCAGACCGACGTTGACCCCGGCGGCCAGCATCGCCTCCACCGGGGCCACCCCCACGCCGTTGTTCATGTTCGAGCGCGGCTGGTGCGTGACCCACGTGCCGGTCTCTGCCAGCAGTTCGATCTCGCTCTCGTCCACGTGAATGCAGTGGGCGGCGATGGTGCGGGGGCCGAGGATGCCCGCCTCGTGCAACCGCTGGATGACGCGCTTGCCAGACTTGCGCAGGGAGTCCTCCTGGTCGGCCACGTCCTCGGCGGCGTGGACGTGGAAGCCGAGGCCGCTCTCTTGTGCCGCTGCCACACAATCGGCGAGAGTTTCGTCCGATAGGGTCAGGGATGCGTGGAGGCCGAGTGTGGCGGCAACTTGGTTTTTGGTTTTTGGGCTTTGGGCTTTCGCAAAGCGCACGTTTTCACGGATACCAGCCTGGGCCCGCTCCGGCCCGTCCCGGTCGGTGACCTCGTAGCAGAGGCAGGCCCGCAGCCCGGCCTCCTGCACCGCCTCGGCGATGACGTCCAGCGAGCCCTCGATGGCATTGGGGCTGGCGTGGTGGTCAATCAGCGTGGTCGTGCCGTGGCGGATCGCATCCACCAGGCAGACCAGCGCCGAGTAGCGCACGTCATCCAGCGTGAGCGCCTTGTCCAGCCGCCACCAGAGGCGCTCCAGAATCTGGGGGAAGTTGGCCGCGGGCTCGCCAGGGATCGCCATCCCACGGGCAAAGGCCCCGTAGAAGTGGGTGTGAGCGCATGAGGAGGCCGGGAGTACCAGTTGGCCTGCTGCATCCCAGCGCTCGGCGGCGGGGTAACTGGTGCTCAATTCGGCGGTTGTGCCGAGCGCGGCGATGAGATCGCCCTCAATGAGTAGTGCACCATCCTCGATGAGACGCGGTTCATCACCTAGAGTGGCTAAACGAGCGTGAGTGATAAGCATGGGGACACCTCCAAAGTTGATAGTTATGGTTACCATTGTACCGAATAATCCACGTAAGGCAAGTGAGCACACTCTCAGACCTCCGAGGTTTTTGGGCAAGTGATGTGTCAAAGAACTGCGTGTCGAGGGTAAAATGCTGACTGTTTTGTTGCAGGGGGTGAAACCCCGGAGGTCTTTCGGACAGGTAATCACCAGCCAGGCACGGTTGCACTTTTGCGCGCGGTGTGATACACTTTCCGCAGCACAGACCGCACAAAGAGAGGTGCGCCGGTGATCACCGAAGCCGATACCTGCCGAAAGTACGTGTTGCCCAGGCTCTACGAGGCTAGCTGGACCGACGACCAGATCAGCGAGCAGAAGTACTTCACCGACGGGCGGGTCGTCCCTGTGGGGCGGGGTCACGTGCGCAAGCCGGGCAAGCGAGCGGATTACTTGCTCCGCTACCGACCTGACACTCCTATCGCCGTGGTGGAAGCCAAGGCGGCCTACAAGAAACCAGGCGACGGTATGCAGCAGGCGATGGAGTACGCCAAAATCCTGGGGCTCAAGTTCGCCTACGCGACCAATGGGCGTAGCATTGAGGAATACGACTTCACCACAGGTAGGCAGACCTCACTGGATGCCTTTCCTTCACCAGAGAAGTTGTGGCAGCGCTGGCGCTCCGATCAGGGGCTGACCAGGGACACCGACGCCGACAGCCTGCTCTTTCCCTTCAACCGCGAACTGCGCAACCCCGACGGCACGGTCAAGCGCCCTCGCTATTACCAGGAGATCGCTATCAGGCGCGCGGTGCAGGCAATCACCCAGGGCCAGAGACGTATCCTGATCACGATGGCCACCGGCACGGGCAAGACCTTCGTCGCCATGCAGATCGTGTGGAAGCTGTGGAAGACTCGCCGCAAGCGCCGCGTCCTGTACCTGGCCGACCGCAACATCCTGGTGGATCAGGCCAAGGACCGCACCTTCACCCCTTTCGGTGACGCCCTCCACAAGATCAAGCGCCGACCCATCAAAAGCCGGGAAGTCTACTTTGCCATCTACCAGGCCATCGCCGACCGCGAGGGGCAGCCGGGTCTCTACAAGCGTTATCCTCCCGACTTTTTCGATCTGATCATCGTGGATGAGTGCCACCGGGGCAGCGCCCGCGACGAGAGCAACTGGAGGCAGATACTCGAATACTTCCACCCCGCCACCCAAATCGGAATGACCGCCACCCCCAAGCGCAACGACAACGTGGACACCTACCGCTACTTTGGCAATCCCATCTACGTTTACAGCCTGGCCCAGGGCATCGAGGACGGTTTCCTGGCTCCCTACCGAGTGCGCCGCATCGTGACGGACGTGGACGACGTCGGCTGGCGGCCGGACCCCGGCCTGCTCGACCGCTTCGAGCGGGAGGTGCCCGATGGCCTGTACGAGACCAAGGACTTTGAGCGGATCCTATCGTTGCTGGGCCGCACCGAGGCCGTGGCCCGGCACCTGACCGACTACTTGAGAAAAACCGGTCGCTACGCCAAGACCATCATTTTCTGCGTGGATCAGGAACACGCCGAGGACATGCGCAAGGCGCTCATCAACTGCAATACCGACGTCACCCGCCAGCACGCCGACTACGCAGTTCGCGTGGTCTCAGATGAGGGTAAGGTCGGACTGGGGTACCTGGGCAAATTCCAGGATCCTGAGCAAGATTTTCCCGTCGTCGTCACCACGTCCAAGCTGCTGTCCACGGGCGTGGATGTGCCTACCTGCCGCAACATCGTCCTCTTCAAGCCCATCAACTCCATGGTAGAGTTCAAGCAGGTCATCGGCCGCGGCACACGTCTGTTCGTGGATGAGGACAAATTCTGGTTCACGATCCTCGACTACGTGGAGGCCACACGCCTTTTCTACGACCCCGATTTTGACGGCATTCCTGAATTGACGGCCGAGGAGACGATCAACGCACAGGGCCAGGTCACCAGCAGCACCGAGACCGGCGAGGCAGTGGAGGCGGCGAAGGAGATTGAGGAGGCAGTTGGGCCAGTCATCAGCGACGATAGCGAGGGAGAGCCGCGCAAGTACTACGTGAACGGCGTGCAGGTGCGCGTCGTGCGCGAGATGGTGCAGGAGCTAGACCCTGATGGAAACGAGCTTCGCGTGCAGCGATTCGAGGACTACACCCGCACGCAGGTGCGCACGCTCTACGGCGATGCAGGAAAGATTCGGGCGGCCTGGCGCGATCCTGAGCGGCGCGCTCTAGTGATCTCTGAACTGGCAAGCCGGGGCATTTCCTTCGAGCAGTTGGCCGAGGCGACCGGTCAGTCCGACGCCGATCCGTTCGATCTGCTGATCCACGTGGCCTTCAACGGGCCGCTGCGCTCCCGTCGTGAGCGCGCCGAAACGGTGCGCTACGAGCACAAAGGCTTTTTCGACACTTATGGCCCCCAGGCCCGCCCGGTACTGGACTATCTGTTGGGCAAGTACACCGACCATGGCGTGGCGCAACTGACCGATCTGCACATTCTGGAACTCCCCGACGTGCCGGTGGAGGGGACAGTGATCGAGATTGCCAATCTCTTCGGGGGGGTGGACAGGCTGAAGGAGGCTACCCGCCAGTTGCAGGACCTCATCTACGCTGCGTGATAGCGTCCCATAAACTTGACACCAAACCAGGGATCGCGTAAAATACTTATACTTAATATAAGGTTTTTGCAGATGCAACGAGACCCTCGATGATATCGAGTCCCGGATCGGCTATCGGGTGACCACTCCCCTGCGCACCCTGCTCGATATTGCCAACAGCCCCATCAGCCCGGAGCATCTCAGCGGGGCCGTGCGCGATGCACTGGAACGCGGTCTTGTCCGCCGCCGCCTCCTGGAAACCGCGCCTTGCTCACCTGAGGCCCGCCGTCGGCTAGATCGGGCGTTGGCGGTGGTGCTGCGAGCCGCCGAATGGAATTCGCCGCCTGAAACTGAAAAGGCCCCCTCAGGGCCTGATTTAGCGCCTGAGGGTGCTTTTCAACTTCAGCCAGGGATTTCCAACCCCTGGCTCTCTCAGCCGAAACATCGCGAGCCGCCGAATGGAATTCGCCGTCTGAAACTGAAAGGGCCCCTCAGGGCCTGGTTTAGCGCCTGAGGGCGCTTTTCAACTTCAGCCAGGGATTTCCAATCCCTGGTTCTCTCAGCCGAAACATCACGAGCCGCCGAATGGAATTCGCCGTCTGAAACTGAAAAGGCCCCTCAGGGCCTGATTTAGCGCCTGAGGGCGCTTTTCAACTTCAGCCGGGGATTTCCAATCCCTGGCTCTCTCAGCCGAAACATCGCGAGCCGCCGAATGGAATTCGCCGTCTGAAACTGAAAAGGCCCCTCAGGGCCTGATTTAGCGCCTGAGGGCACTTTTCAACTTCAGCCAGGGATTTCCAATCCCTGGCTCTCTCAGCCGAAACATCGCGAGCCGCCGAATGGAATTCGCCGTCTGAAACTGAAAAGATCCCTCAGGGCCTGATTTAGCGCCTGAGGGCACTTTTCAACTTCAGCCAGGGATTTCCAACCCCTGGCTTTGATGGAGGAGCTACATGGCCTACTGGCGTTTATTCTACCATTTCGTCTGGACAACCAAAAACCGGGGACCTCTGCTGACGCCAGACATTGAGCCCAACGTCTATCGTTTCCTTCACGCTGAAGCCAACAAAATGTACGTACCGCTGTTCGTCATCGGCGGCACGGTGGATCACGTGCATGTGCTGGCCGCAGTACGTCCCGCCGTTTCGCCGGCGGACTTTATGAAACAACTCAAGGGGAGCAGTTCTCGTTTTGTCTCCTTGGAGTTCAAGCGCCCCTTTGAGTGGCAAGAAGGTTACGGTGTCTTCTCGGTTTCGGAGCAGGACGTGCCACGCGTTATCGCCTATATCGAACATCAAAAGCAGCATCATGCCGAAGGCACGTTCGTTGACGAATGGGAACAGACGCATCATTGGAACGTCGGGCCGCAGGTCGACGAATAGCCACGAATAGAATAGCCGCCGAATGGAATTCGCCGTCTGAAGCTGAAAAGGCCCCTCAGGGCCTGATCGAGCCGCCGAATAGAATTCGCCGTCTGAAGCTGAAAAGGCCCCTCAGGGCCTGATC
>Ga0209121_10004270_pt1 | contig 13399 bp, 15 predicted proteins | sample Cruoilmetagenom3_FD_187292 | JGI IMG/M metagenome (GOLD analysis project Ga0209121, IMG submission 187292) | Oil polluted marine microbial communities from Coal Oil Point, Santa Barbara, California, USA - Sample 3 (SPAdes) (version 2) | ecosystem: Environmental > Aquatic > Marine > Oil seeps ... | reverse complement strand
AATAGCGTTTCTTTTTTGCTTGTCCATCAAGTGAGCATATCAGTACAGTTTCGCTTTGTCCTTACGTTCGCCCCCGTTGCTTCAATCTTATCGGTTAGCAATCAATGTATTCCTGATACGCACCAGTCACCCATCGGGATTAAGGCTGTTATATTATGGCATCAGCCCCTGGTCCATCTTTGGACCCCAGAAAACCATCGGTTCCATGCCGTGTCCAATTGTTTGTGTCACAAATCTGATGGTTGTTAACCAACCCTATAAAGGCTCACGACATAGGCGAATTAGACAGATTAACATGATCGAGATGTTGTTTCGAGCCGCTATTACCAGATGGGGATGTTCGAATAGTTGTCCCGCATCTTCTTCGGTAAGTCTTTTTATTGCCCTGCCTGACATATTCATGCCGAGGTTTCTGGTAATCATGTTCTGTAAGCTTAATATATGAGTTACCCGCTGTCTTACCAGCATCAGTCTCCTGCGAAGCATATCCCGTACAGGCCGTTTTTCTCTCGGGTACACATATCCTTCCGGTAAGATGTTCAACCGGAGCAGATGAGCTAGCCAGAATGAATCCCATCGGTCATCGGTATGCTTCAAACCTTCGTACTGTTTGATTGCCGACGGATTGGCCAGATGGACATGATATCCATGATCCTGCAGGTCGTCCACCAGCCAGTACCAGTTGTAGGTCGATTCTACAACGATGCCGTGAAGGTCTTGTTGAAACGGTTCCAATGCGGAGAGTATGACATCCAGGTTATTGGACATTCGTTTTTTAAAGAGCCGTTGATCTTTATCGTTGATAATGCCGATATAATTATTGGTTGAATGTAAATCGATTCCGGCATATACTTTCATTCGACACCTCCTAGATCCATATCTTTTAAAACTGGACCATAGCATCTCCTGCTATGGTTGGGGAGGTGTCGCTTTATATAAACCCGGACACCTTGATATGGTTATCAGGCCTGCCTTCGGCTCACTTCCCCTCTTTCCACTTCGAGTAGTGAGACTTCAGGGCCGTAAAGAAGCTGAGAAATGGGTCTGCCGAATCCCCGGAGGGCTCCCGTCTCAAAGTCATCCGTGCAGTTTCCTACTATTGGATTTCCCGTTGGAGTTTTTCCAGTTCATCCCAGAAAAGGGGGAAGGATTTGTTGACGCACTCTTTGTTTTTGATTTTTATGCCTGATGTGGCGAGGCCGAGCATGGCGAAGCTCATCGCTATCCTGTGGTCGTTGTAGGTTTCTATCTCAGCACCATGGGGCTTTCCTCCGTCAATAATCAGTCCGTTATCTGTCTCTTCAGCCCTGACTCCGATTCTGTTCAATTCGTTCACAAGCGCCGCTATTCGATCACTCTCCTTTAATCGGAGATGTGAAACATTTTTGATAACAGTTCGCCCGGACCTCACGGCGGCCAGCACCGCAAGCGTTGGTACCACATCGGGCATGTTCCCCATGTCGAATACATATTCCCCTCTATTCATTTCTTTCCCTATTACTTTTACCCAGTCATTTCCCCTTATTACGGTGCAGCCGAGCCTTTCAATGATATCAAGAAGACCGATGTCACCCTGAAAGGTTCCGGGGTTGATATTCATAACCCTTACCTTTCCTTTACACAAAGCGGCAGCCATAAAGAAATAGGAGGCGTTGGAGACATCCCCCTCTACCATGTATCTCTGACCGGCATATCGCTGATTGTTTTTTATGATATAGTGATCCTGGCCTTTACTGACAACCTCCACGCCGAATTCTTTCATCGTCTCGATTGTCATATCAACGTAGGGGAAAGAAACCATACTCCCCTGTAATTTTATTTCTGTATCCCTTCCGGCAAAGGGAGCACATATCAGAATAGAAGAGATATACTGGCTGCTTTCCACATTGGTGAAGGTCACGCTGCCGCCGTGGATTCCGTTTGCATTTATGATAACAGGAGGACAGCCGTTTTTATTCTTGCTGTGGGCATCAACTCCCAGCGCCCTCAAAGCATCAAGAAGTGGTTTTATCGGTCTTTCGCAGAGTCGACTGTCTCCGCCAAGGGCAAACTCTCCTTTCCCCAGGGATACAATGCTGGTAAGAAATCTCATGGCGGTACCGTTGTTTCCAAGATAAATTTCCTTTCTGGGATTGGTTATATTTCCACCGGTTCCAGTGACGATAATATCTTCATCCGTTGTCAGGATCTCTGAGCCCAAAGAACGGAGTCCTTCGGTCAAATATCCTGTATCCTCGGATATCAGATAGTTTCGCAGAAAAGATTTCCCATGAGCGAGGGATGCTATGATCAAAGCCCTCTGGGTGTAGCTCTTTGAGCCGGGGATCAAAACTTCTGCATTCAGATTTTTGAGTGGCTTAATTTCCATTTAATCTTTCAAAAACGACCTGTTTCATGAACTCCCTTGGTGGTTCCATCCCTGTCCAAATTTTTATCTGTTCTGCCCCTTGATAAACAAACATACCAAGACCTGAAAGTACAGTACAACCTGCCTTTTCGGCATCTCTCAGAAGCTTTGTCTTGAGGGGATTATAGATAACATCCACAACAAATCTGAAATTTGAAAGTATATTATTCTTGATCGGTGATTTTTCGGTATCCGGAATCATACCCACCGGTGTAGTGTTGATCAGGCAGTCCGCCTTGATCTTCCCTATATCATCTATATGATAAAACTCGCATCCAAATTCATAGGCCAGCTTTTCACCTTTTTCTATTGTTCTGTTCAGGACTATCGGGATGCCCCCTTCCTTCAGTATAGCATATACTGTGGATCTTGCAGTACCCCCTGCACCCAGAATGATAAAGGTCTTTCCCTCAATTTCAATGGATTCTTTCAGGGCAATAGTGAGCCCCATCCAGTCGGTATTATGGCCTGTCAATCTTCCATCCCGGTTTAAGATAGTATTTGCAGCCCCGATCTTGAGCACACTGTCGTCCAGCGCATCCAGATATTTCATAACGGTGGTTTTAAACGGGATGGTTACGCTGACCCCACAGATATTTAATCCCCTGATTCCCCTGACTGCGTCTTCTAAATTTTCCACACAGAAAGGGACATAGCGGGCATCGATTCCCATTTTTGAATAGGCGGCAGTGTGCATCAATGGAGAGAGACTCTGTCCTGTTGGATTTCCAAAAAGGGCAAATATTTTCATCTTAAAATCCTGAAGATTTGCTTCATCTCGCTGGCGGTCATCTGGCCCGGGGCAGATTCATCTCCCTTTTCCAGGGAAGCGAAACAGAGATAAGAGCCGAGAATGGGTGCCATAACTCTGCTGATCCGCCCGAGGTTTCCCATACAGAAGGCTATTATTTCCTTATCTTTTCTTTTGGCATAAGATATAAGGTTTAGCACCCTGAGATTGTCTTCCATGGAGTTGGCGTATGTAATTAGCTTCACGATATCGGCGCCGGCTTTAAGGCACTCATTGAACCTGTCTTTTAATAACTTATCGGTTGGTGAACCGTTGAAATCATGATGAGAGACAATTAGTTTAGTTTTATTATCATGATTACGTATTGTTAGCAATAATTCTTCTATCAGCGCATTTTCCGTACTTAACTCGATATCAACAAAATCAGCTCCCAGCTCTATAGCCTCTTTCAAGAGAGTAACTCTTTCCCCTTCGCTGCCTTCGAATTTTCCACCTTCGTTCCTTTTCCTGTTTGTTATTATTATGGACGTATTTCTATATGCCCCTACACTTTTGGCACTGATCAATTTACTCAGATCTACGTTTCTGATAGAATCGATTCTAAGCTCTATAACATCAGACAGAGCGGAACTTCTTTCCATCTTCAATAATGCCTCTTCATTGGTACTGGCGATAATTGGAATGCAAATCATGACAGACGCTTACTTTACCTCCCCCCTTGGATAAGAGCCCAATACTTTGATAAAAGACGTCCGGCTCTTCAAATCTTCCAGGCACTTCTTTATTTTATCATCCTCTGAATGTCCGTCAAAATCCACAAAGAACAGATATTCCCACATCCTGTCCTTCATCGGATGGGATTCAATCTTCATAAGATTGATCTGTTCCCTGGCAAAAGGTTCTAAGGAGTTATACAGGGCGCCCGGTGCATGGGGTGTTCCTAAAAGGATAGAGGTCTTGTCTCTTCCTGATGGTTCATTTCCGCCTTTCCCGATTATCAGAAATCGTGTTGTGTTGGAGGAATTGTCTTCGATCTCCTCTGCGATGATCATAAGGCCATAGGTGGATGCGGCCAGGTTGCTTCCTATAGCGGCGCCCTCTTTGTCCTCCAAAACCCTCCGGGTGGCTGCTGCTGTGCTTTCCACTTCGAAGAGAGAACAATGAGGCAGGTTTTTACGCAGCCAGTCCTGGCACTGGGATAAGGCCTGCGGATGAGAATAGACTTTTTTTATTTCATCTATTTTTTTACGCGTGGATAGCAGAAAATGGTTAATCCTCAGAAAAATCTCAGCACGAATATTTAAAGGGGTTGAGATTAATCTGTCCAGCGTAAGATTGATGGAGCCCTCTGAAGAATTTTCTACAGGCACGACTCCATAATGTATTCTCCCCCTTTCGACCTCATTAAACACATCAGAAATAGTGGATTGAGGGGAAAAATTAACACTTTTTCCGAAATGTGATTGAGCGGCCAGGTGGGCGAATGTTGCCTCAGGCCCCAGATATGCTACCGTTGTTGGTGCCTGCATGGCACGGGAAGAGGAGATGATCTCCCTGAAGATATTTTTGAGGGCCTCCTCCGATAGTGGCCCCTCATTTACTTTTGTCAGATGGTCATAAACCTTGCTTTCCTGTGAGGGATCGCGAGCATTCAAACCATGTTCATCTTTTATCTTTCCCACTTCAACGGCCAGTTCTGCCCTTTCGTTGAGGAGTCTGATGATTATTTTATCCTTCTTCTGCAATTCACCTCTGAGTTTTTTTAAAGATTTTACAGCCATTTGTTGATTCCTCACCGGTCTTTCAATTCCACGATTGTTTCTTGAATTATTTCTTCCGGCACACCGCCGTTGATAAAAGGCATACCGAGCTTCTTTAGCAGTACAAATTTGATAATATTATCCTCTTTTTTCTTGTCGGCTTTCAGCCGCGATAATATCCCTTCTGTGCTGAGAGACATGGGTATACGGTGGGGAAGACCGAAGGCCCTTATCAGACTTTCTATCCTTTGCCTGTCTTTAGAGGGCAGGTATTTCAATTTTTCCGATATCTTAGCCGAGGCTACCATGCCTATTGATATAGCATCCCCATGGGAAATGGAGTAATCTGACTGTGCCTCAATCGCATGGCCGATTGTATGGCCGAAGTTGAGAATACGGCGAAGCCCGGTTTCTTTTTCATCAATTTCGATAATGCGCTTTTTTATTCTGCATGATTTTTCGATGATTGTCAAAAGCAGTGCCATATCCCTGTCACTGATTGCTTTCACCTCGCTCTCCAGCAAACTGAACAGATCAGTGTCATCAATTATTCCATATTTGATGATTTCCGCCATGCCGTTTTTGAATTCACGAGATGGCAGTGTATTCAAGAACGATAAATCAATGAATACCCCTTTCGGCTGGTAAAACGTCCCCAGCAGGTTCTTCCCCTCGGGTAGGTCTATTGCTGTCTTTCCACCTATACTGCTGTCCACCTGGGCCAGAAGGGTAGTTGGAATCTGGTAGTATGGGATACCTCTCATGTATATGGATGCAACAAACCCGACCATATCGCCCACAACACCGCCACCCAGTGCTATCAGGGCCGATTTTCTGTCAACACCCATTTTTATCAGCTTTTTAGCGATATTGAGCACGGTATCGATATTTTTTGAAGCCTCTCCATCGGGAAGTTCTATCATATCAACATCAATGTCCATTGCTTTGAGAGTTGTTAAAAACTTTTCTCCATGTGGAGTGGATACGTTGGAGTCTGTAACAATGACATATCGAGAAGCACAATTATTTTTGGCAATGATCATCTCAATGCGATCAATTATATTCTGGCCTATACAGATCTCATATGAGGCTGATATTTTTTTATCAAGATTTACTTTTATTTTATTCATTGTATCACCTGTATATCTGTTCTCATTATTTTTTCGAGGGTCTTTACTTCCTCCATAAGTTGATAAAACTTTTCCGGTTTGAGCGATTGCATTCCATCCGAGAAGGCTTTTTCAGGTTCTGGATGAACTTCAACCATGATTCCGTCCGCCCCCACGGCTACAGCCGCTCGTGATAGGGGAATGATGTATTTCCAGTGACCGGCTGCGTGAGAAGGATCAACAATAACAGGTAGATGGGTCAACTCCTTCAGAACAGGTACCGCGCTGATGTCAAGGGTATTTCGTGTTGCTGTTTCAAATGTGCGGATACCCCGCTCGCAGAGTATGACGTCATTATTCCCCGAAGAAATGATATATTCTGCCGACATGAGCAACTCTTCGATGGTAGTCATCATTCCCCGCTTCAATAGTACCGGTTTTCCAACGCCCCCCACCTTTTTTAAAAGGGCAAAGTTCTGCACATTTCGTGCCCCAATCTGCAGGACGTCAGCATACTCTTCCACCAGATCTACGTCAGTAGTATTCAGGACCTCCGTAACGACAGGCATACCGGTCGCCTCACGGGCCTTTTTTAGAAGCTTCAAGCCTTCTTCTTCCATCCCCTGGAAACTGTATGGAGAAGTTCTCGGCTTGAATGCCCCTCCCCTGAGTATGTCAGCTCCTCCCTTTTTGACGATGTAGGCGCTTTCCATCAGTTGTTCTTCACTTTCGATTGAGCAGGGACCGGCCATGACGATAAATTCCGGCCCACCGATTTCAATATTTCTTATCTGAATGACAGTATTCCCTTCTTTTGCTTCACGACTTGTCAGTTTGTATGGTTTCAAAATCGGCATTGTCTTTTCTACGCCGGAGAGAGATTCTGCGTACTTTAAGTGTTCTTTGTCCCTGTCGTCTCCAACTACACCTATGATTGTCCGTTCAACCCCGTGGGACGGGTGTGACCTGTAACCCACCGACTTAACCCACCTGATAACATGGTCAATCTGTGCCTCCGTCGCATTTCTTTTCATTACGATGATCATTTTTCCACCCCCTGTTTTTCCTTCAAAAACAAAAAGGCCATGGTGAAGATAGCCACCATGACCCGAACCTAAAAAAAGAAAAGCCATGGTGTAGAACCTTTCGATCTACCCATGGCCTGAATTGCCTTATTTAATTTATTTCAGGACCTCCTGCTCGATGGGCAGACCAGTGCAAAATAATAATAACTAAACCAGCCGTTAAAATTCGTGTTTGCATTGATCTTATATCTATCCATCATAACTTGGAGAACCCCATCCTTTATTGGAAAAGTACTAAAACCACAACTTTGTACCGATGTCAAGAAAAAAATGAAACTCCTTTTTCAGTTTTTTACGAGACTGTCATAATAGGAGATCAACATTTTTTTGACATAACATTTCAAATAGATTAAGAAAGCTCTTTAGAAGATTATAAAGCTCTTCCTTTGAGACTTTTGCAAAACTGCAATTTTGGTCATTGCGAGGCGTCCCGAACGAAGTGAGGGAACAGCCGTGGCAATCTTATGAAGTATCAATATGTTATGAGATTACTTCGCTTCACTCGCAATGACAATATGGGTATTGTACAAAGCTCTTCTTTTTTAAAGTGGGAGTTGGAGAAATTTCATATAAAAACAGATTGGAGTGATCGTATGTATAATGCCAGTGACTTGAAAAAAGGTTTAAAGATTCAAATTGATGGTGAACCTTACATTATTGTTGATTTTTTCTTCTCAAAGCCAGGTAAGGGGCAGGCCCTGTATAAGTGTAAACTGCGTAACATGATAAACGGAAGCCAGTTTGATCGTACCTTCCGGTCAGCAGATACATTCCAGCCGGCCAATCTACAGGAGAAAAGGATGCAGTACCTGTATTCCGAGGAGGACAAATACTGCTTTATGGATCTGGAAAATTACGAACAGGTTTTTCTGACCGCAGAGCAAGTGGGGGATGCCGGGGATTTCCTTATTGATAATTTAGAGGTAGAGACCCTCTTTTTTGAGGACAGGGCGCTTGGAGTTACCCTTCCCAATTTTGTCGATCTTATGGTTGTCAAGGCCGATCCATGGGTTAAAGGTGATTCAGTATCGGGGAATACCAAACCTGTTATCCTGGAAACCGATTACCGGATATTAGTACCTCCATTTATCGAAGAAGGAGAAAAAATCAGGGTTGATACGCGTACCGGAGAGTATATCACCCGTGTTAAAAAATAAGTTTCAGCTATGTCAAAGATATAAAATGATTTTTTGCTTGATTAGCAAATTACTTCTCTGTATATTCTCAATTCTAAAAAAAGACAATCAAGAAATAGAAGGAGAGATCTTATGAATGCTAAATCACGTTCACCGCTATCGGTTGAAAAGTTGGTCGAAGAGCAGTTTCGCAAGTGGCGCATTATGGATAAGGAGAGTAAAAAGGAGCCACTACCTCCTGTGATAACAGTTTCAAGAGAGCCCGGCAGTGAAGGCCGAATGGTAGCCAGTCAACTTGTTAAACAACTGAATCTTGATATGTTCGGTAGTAAAATAATTGATGAAGTGGCAAAAAGTGCTAACATGAGTGAAAGAGTGATCAGGACTCTGGATGAGAAGGGACGTTCCATTCTGGATGAGCTTGTACAGGCCCTTGAAAGAGAACGGCACCTCTGGGATTATGAATATCTGAGTCACCTCATAAAGGTTATAGCAACTATAGGAAAACATGGTCGCGCGGTGATATTGGGCAGGGGGGCGAATTTTATCCTCCAACCTGATAAAACCCTCAAGGTTAGGGTCGTTGCCCCGCTGGAGATGAGGGTTAAGAATATATCACGTGAGTTCGGTGTCTCTGAAGAAGAGGCAAGGCGATGTGTAATAAATGCGGAGTCTGACAGGATGGCCTTTGTGAGAAAGTACTTCCATGTCGACTGCTCAGATCCCATGCATTACGATCTTGTGATAAATACCGCAAATGTTAGTATCGATACCGCTGTAAAGATTGTAAAGACTGCGCTCAAGTTGAAGATGTCTGCACAGTAACCGTGAGCATAACACAGCCATGGGACAGAAAATCTATCATTGTTGAAAAATCCAGGAATTGGAAAGAAGACAAAGATATGGGCGAGAAATACGATGTGGCCGTTGGCATTCCATCTTATAACGAATCAAAAACAATCGGCCATGTTGCCAAAATGGCAGGGAAAGGTCTTTCCGAGTATTTTCCTGACGCAAGAAGCATTATTGTCAACTGTGACAACCACAGCCCCGATGACACTAAGGGGGCATTTCTCTCCGTCGAGACCCCTGTTCCCAAGAAATACATCACCACAGACGAGGGAGTTAAGGGGAAAGGAAACAATTTCTGGAACTTCTTCAATTTTTGCAGGGAGGCGGATGTTAAGGTTGCTATTGTTGTTGATGCAGACCTTCGTTCTATCGAGCCGGAGTGGATAAAGTATCTCGGATATCCCATCCGGAACGGTTCCGATTTCGTGACTCCTCTCTATTCGAGGCACCAGTTCGATGGGACTATCACGAATCACCTCTGTTATCCTCTCGTCTTTTCCCTGACAGGTTTCGATTTACGCCAACCTATAGGTGGTGATTTTGCCTTCTCTCCGAGGCTTTGTTCTTACTGGCTGGAACAGCCGTGGAGTGATATGACACGGCAGTACGGAATCGACATCTTTATGAGTCTCAATGCCCTGTTCGGTGGCTTCAAGGTCTGCCAGGCGGGGCTGGGAACCAAGATTCACAATGCCAGTGCCCCTAAGCTTGGTCAGATGTTTGAAGAAGTCATCTATACACTTTTTGCTACTATAGTTGCGAATAAAGAAAAATGGCTGGAGGCCTGGTTGCAACCGAGCCAGGAGACCCTGTGGCAGACAGAGATCCGCCAGGTTGAGTGTTACGGTTTGCAGAAGATGCTGGAACCACAATCATTCAAAATTGATGTCTTGAAGCTTAAGGAGAATTGTCGAGAGGAATATAAAAAATATCATGAACTCGTTAAATGGCACGTGAGCCCATATTGCTACCAGAAGGTCCATGGTATGTTCTTGATGGACAATTACAATATAGACATCATGCTATGGTCTCAGATTGTCTATTCTCTTCTTTATCTGTTCGGCAGAGGTACGGAGGAGTCAAGAAGAGAGATCATCAACGTCCTCAAGCCCCTTTATTTTGCTCGGAGCATCACCTTTGACTACCAGACCTGGCGCTATAGCATTGCCTATGCTGAAGAAGAGATAAAGAGTGATGCGATGGCCTTTCTGTCCCAGAAGCCCTATCTACTCGGTCTTTACTTAGGAGAACGGAAGGAAATTATTGGTGAGATTTAGTTTGACAAAGATTACAAGTAAAGATATATAAAAAAGTAGGGAATGTTAGTATAGTAGGTGAGGTGACAAAATGTACGCTAAAATATCAAAAAAGGGTCAGGTAACGATACCCAAGCCTATAAGGGAAAAATTAAAGATAGAAAAAGAGGGTGGAGTATTGTTTTTAGTTGAAGAGGGTGACGTTAAGCTTAAAGGGATTCCTGGATCACGGGCAGATATTCTGGCGGGAAGTCTTAAAAAATATGCCAGGGAATATGTTCCTCTGAATGAAATAAGGGGAAAAATTAAGGAGAAAGTTGCAGATGAAGCTGCCGGAGAAGGTCTATCTAATTGATACTAATATTATCATCAGATATCTATTAGATGATTACGCAGAATTCAGTCCTAAAGCGGAAGCCCTTATGCTTGATGTTTCTAAAGGGGTAAAAAAGGCCGAGATATTGGATGTTGTTATTGTTGAATGCATCTATGTGATGGACAAATATTACCAGATTCCAAAGCCCGAGATTGTAGACAAGTTAAGCAGGATATTAAATTTTTCCGGCATTGCAAATCCTGACAGGTCGGAGATCCTATATGCTCTGCTAAAATACGAAAACTCAAATGCCGATATCATAGATTGTATCCTCGCAGCGAGATCATCTCCTGCTAAGGTCGTTGTTTCCTTCGATAAAGATATGAAAAAATTAAAAGCGTTTACCGAGACTTTGTAAAATTGGAAAATAAAAATGATAAAAGACCCTGCACTATTCAGAAAATTCGAGGACAGCTTTATCAGAGAAGAAGGGAAACTGACTTTTGAACACTCCATGAAGCTCTTTACAGCTATGTGGAATGAAGGGCTTAGACTCGGCATTCTTCCTCCCAAAGACCCATTAGAGGAAATAGATGTGGATGTAAGAATCGCGAAGGTACTCAATTCATGTTTGAAAAAATCCTTTCCAGAATAGGTGCGTCTCTCAACAAACATAACCTTCCCTACATGATCATCGGGGGGCAGGCTTTATTGCTCTACGGAGAACCTCGTCTTACAAGAGATATTGACGTTACTCTGGGTGTAAACACAGACCATCTTGATAAACTTCTTGCCATTTTACAAGAACTTACCCTCAAACCACTCCCTGAAGACACAGAATCATTCGTCAGGCAAACAATGGTACTGCCAGCCTTAGATGAAACCACCGGTATAAGAATAGATTTCATCTTTTCATTCACAACGTATGAAACGGAAGCGATTAAAAGGTCAAAAAAGGTAAAGATACTGGATCAGGAGATCAATTTTGCATCGATTGAAGATCTTATAATCCATAAAATCTTCGCAGGCAGACCCAGAGATATTGAGGATGTGAGGACTGTTCTTCTAAAAAATCCCGACATCGACATCCGGTATATACAAGAATGGCTGAAGGAATTTGATCTATCCTCTGAGAGAAAAGAGTTTCTTAAAACCTTTGAGAAAATATTAAGGGAAACATAATCGATATACTATGATGAACACACTCTGGATACTGGAATCGATAGACGACATTAAGTTCCCCTATCTCCTGACCATCCGGCAGGACGGAAGGACGCTCCTCCGTCTGCGAGTGCAGGAAAGATGGCCAGGGCAGAAGGGACATGTGTTCTGTATGCGGGAAGAGGATGACGGGTTACGCTGGATTATTGAAGAAATTGAGCGGGTACCCGTCGTTTCTCTCAGACGTTACGGCAAACGGCTCGCTGTCGTCCTCGACAGACCTAAGAACAAACGGTGCGATTTTCTTTTCCTCACTAAAAAGTATAAATCCAGGGAGGGCGAATACGAACAGATATTCTGGCGTACCGAGCGGGGTCTGAAAGAACGAAAACCCAGGGTCAAACTTTCGACTTATACGAAGAGCGAACTCACAATCGCAATCGACTCTGGTGAACGATATCCATGGCGTTTCCCCACCAGCACTGTTGAGAGAGAGCCGCTTCCTGTCGGCGACTACGCATTAAAAGAAGACAACAGAATCGTGGCATTGGTGGAGAGAAAGACCCTTGATAATCTCTTAGCCGAATTCGGCAGGATGTCTATCTTCCACCAGCAGTTGAGCGAGCTTGAGGCGTACCGTCATACCGCCCTGGTAATTGAAGCCAACTACTCCGATTTTCTGAATCCCGGCAAGATGAAATACTATCCTCCAGCCTTTACATCAAAAGCAATCGCTGAGTTACATGCCTTTCACCCAAATTTATCAATTGTCTTTGCCGGAAACCGCAAGCTTGCCCGGGAATGGACCTTCCAGTTCTTCACATCAACCACGGCCCATCAAGAAGACATACCTCACCATAAAGTCTCCGAAGTCTTGACACGCTACGGGAAAACGCCTGAAACGAGCGGAGGCAGCTATTATGATCTAAGAGAGAGCATAGAAAACGAATTTCCCATCGAATTTACCATCGCAATGATACGAGAAACATTCCCCAACGTCCCCGAATCGACCTTCCGGAGAGTACTGCGAGACATGAAAAAAGAAGGAATCATACAACCCCACGGAAGGGGCAAAAAAAGCTACTGGTCAAAGCCCCGATAGTGTTCATAAAGATGTCCTTCACACATTTGGCCCGAATGCCAACGTTGTTGCCGGCGCGAAGCCTTCGGCAACAATCAGCAGATCAGAGTTGAGATTCGTAGTCATGGCTTGAAGCTAACCACAAATAGGAGATAAGTCAAATAAGAATTATATGAGTTATTGAAATTCCTTGCATTTCCTGTTCTACGGTTTTATATATGCCATGGAGTACACATCAGAAGTGAATGCCGGAGAAACAATCAAATTTTTTCTCAGTTATTTTAAAGGAATATTCTAATGCCGCGCATTTTTGACAACTGTCAATGGACAATAAAACTGACCCAGTAGCGGACAATAAAACTGACCCACCCCCTGCCTTAGTTTATGTTAATTTTTTGTTTCAGCCGATAGCTTTCTCCGCCCATCATAAAAATATGTGAATGATGGATAATGCGGTCTACAATCGGAACGGCTACATTGTCATC
>Ga0209121_10004269_pt1 | contig 13399 bp, 13 predicted proteins | sample Cruoilmetagenom3_FD_187292 | JGI IMG/M metagenome (GOLD analysis project Ga0209121, IMG submission 187292) | Oil polluted marine microbial communities from Coal Oil Point, Santa Barbara, California, USA - Sample 3 (SPAdes) (version 2) | ecosystem: Environmental > Aquatic > Marine > Oil seeps ... | reverse complement strand
CTCCAACATAGCTCCTGGCAAGATTCTTATCTAATTGTTGAATTTCTGTTTTCTGATTGGATAAATCCACCCTGAGAATCTTACCAGTATAACCTCCGTCCATATTATCCTCCTTTTTCCTTTTTAGACTGAATAATTTCCAAATGTATCAGTCAAAGGTAAGCATTATTTTTACCACATTCTCAGTTTTTTTATCAATCACCTCCATAGCTTGTTGGGCTTTTTCAATAGGCCACCTGTGGGTGACAAAAGAACCCGGCTTAATCCTTTCACTGTTAATCAAGTCCATAACAGCCTGAAAATCATCTTTACCATAGACCCAACTTCCCACTATGTCAACTTCATTATACACTATTTTAAAAGTATCTATTTGAGCAGATTCCTCCATTATAGCCACTACTACTACTGTACCCCCTTTTTTCACGATTTCTAAAGCATCTTCAACTAATGAAGAAACTCCCGCCGCTACTACAACTACATCAGCTCCTTCTCCTGAAGTATTATCCATAACTATTTGACGTAGATTTTCTCTCTTTACATTAACTCCTCTAAGAGCACCTAATTGTTTAGCCATCTTCAGATTAAAATCCTCTGTATCAGTAGCTATAATTCTGGTAGCTCCTGCTTCTCGAACAGCAACTAAGGTTGTTAGACCGATGGTACCGGCACCCAAAATTACAGCAGTGTCACCTAAGTTGAGCTTTGCCATTTTTGCCGTATGCACTCCTACTGCTAAAGGCTCCACCATAACTGCGTCCTCAAAGCTCATTTTATCTCCAAGTTTAAAAATAATTGCCTCTGGCACAGCAATATACTCTGCAAATCCTCCAAGCCATCGGGAAGTCCCTAAAACCCGTTTTTCTTTGCACAAATTATACTTTCCCTGCCTACAAAGGGAGCAGTTGTAGCAAACTACCTGTGGTTCTAAAGTAACTCTATCTCCTCTCTTAAGAGTTTCAACCTCTTTTCCTACCTCGGCTATTTCTCCTGCAACCTCATGTCCCAAAATCACCGGCGGCTTGCGAAAAGGATGGGTACCCTTGTAAGCATGAACATCTGACCCACATACTCCCACTCCTTTAACTTTAATTAAAACCTCATCAGGAGAGAAAATAGGTTTTTTAATTTCTCTAATCTCCATTCGGTAGGGTGCTGTTAAAACGGCTGCCTTCACTTACCGCTCCTTTTATATTAGTAGATGGGTGAATGGGATAATGGGTAAATGAGTTAATTAGACAAACTCTTTGATGGCATTTTTTGCAGCCCCTTCCCCTTTTCCTCATCTACTCATTTACTCATTCACTTAATTAATCCATCAGGGCGCCTCCGTTAACATCGATATTTTCACCTGTAATGTAACGAGCTAAATCTGAGGCTAAAAAAACTACTGTTTCCGCAATATCTTCAGGTTGACCAAACATTCCCAGAGGGATTTGTTTCAGGCGTGTTTTCTTAGTTGAAACTGGCCAGTTTTTTGTCATCTCAGTATCAATAGGCCCTGGAGAAACAGTATTAACATTTATTCTATAGGGAGCACCGTACTTTGCCAAAGACTTGGTAAGGCAGATAATGCCAGCTTTAGATGCAGAATAATGGAAACCAACCACACCTCCATCTTTTCCGGCAATAGAGCCTATATTAATAATCCTTCCAAATTTCTGTTTTTTCATAAATTTAATTGCACACTGTGAACAGTTAAAAGCTCCTTTAAGATTAATATTTAAAACTTTATCCCATTCTTCTTCTTTAATATCCTCAAAGGGTGTAAGCGGACATATTCCTGCATTATTTACCAATATATCTACTCTCCCAAATTCTTTCATGGCTTTCTCTATCAATTGCCTTACTTCATCCCTTCTAGAGACATCAGTTGCACAAGCTAAGCTCTGCCCCCCTCTTTTTCTTATCTCTTCAGCCACTTTCACACCTTTTTGAGTATCAATCTCACCAATTACCACTTTCACACCTTCTCGAGCCAGCGCTAATGCAATGGCTTTTCCTATACCACTCCCACTACCTGTTATTACAGCTACTCTTCCTTTTAATCCTAATTTCATGCTAAGTTTGCATTATAAGTAAAACCTTCTTTAAAAAGTTCCTTATAATGCAATTTCTCACTTCCTCTGTTTTTCTTAGAGAAAAACTGGTCATTATAAACTAAACTATGAGTCTCTTTACTTTTTTAATTATATCATCTACATCCGGTATTACAAAGTTTTCCAGCTCTGGCGCAAAAGGTGGAGGAGTATTAGCTGCTCCTAATCGCTCAATAGGAGCATCTAAATAGTTGAAAGCTTCCTTTATTACTTCTGCAGTAATCTCCGCCCCTATACCACCTCGCTCACAAGCTTCATGAACTATGAGAATTCTTCCCGTCTTCTTTACAGAGAAGACAATGACCTCCTTATCCAAAGGGGCAAGAGTCCGGGGGTCAATTACTTCTACACTAATCTCCTCTTTTCCAAGCTCATCCGCTGCTAAAAGAGCTCTTCCCACCATTCGGGAAGTAGCAACTATGGTAATATCGCTCCCCACCCTTTTAATATCTGCCTTTCCCAGGGGAATGATGTACTCCTCTTTTGGAACAGGACCTTTTATTGGATAAAGAAGCTTGTGTTCAATAAAGATTACAGGATTATCATCCCTAATAGCCGCTTTCAATAACCCCTTTGCATCGTAAGGCGTGGAGGGCATAATCACCTTTAATCCTGGTATATGAACAAACCAGGCCTCTAAGCTTTGAGCGTGATGAGCAGCTGAAGACCTTCCCGCACCTCCCTGGGTTCTTATTACTAAAGGCACTTTTACCTGTCCGCCACTCATGTACCGAATTTTTGCTGCCTGGTTAATTATTTGATCCATACACAGGGGAGTAAAGTCTATATACATTATCTCAGCTATTGGACGCATCCCCATAATAGCAGAGCCCACGGCGGCACCAATAATTGATGCTTCTGATATAGGGGTATTTCTTACCCTTTCTGGACCAAATTCTTCTAATAAGCCCAGCGTCACCTTGTAGCTACCCCCAAATTCAGCAATATCTTCCCCCAATAGAAAAACAGCCTCATCTCTTCTCATCTCCTCACGCAAAGCCTGGCGAATTGCTTCCCGATACGTCATTTCTTCTATTATTTCAGGCATAGATATCCTCCAGAGCTTCTTGAGGTAAAGGTGATGGGCTTTCTTTAGCAAATTCAATAGCTTTTTCCACCTTTACTTTTACCTCCTCTTCCACCTGCTTTGCTCCACCTTCTGATAAAATTTCTTCTTCTATCAACCTCTTCTTAAACCTTTTTATGGGACATCTCTTCTTCCACTCTTCCGCCTCCCCTTTTGGTCTATAATAAGCAGGGTCTCCAATATAATGTCCCATCCAGCGGTAAGTCTTGCATTCAATCAAAGTAGGTCCTCCTCCATTTCTGGCACGATTTACCGCCTCTTGAGCAGCTTTAAACACAGTTATAACATCGTTTCCATCCACTGTTACTCCAGGAATGTCATAAGCAGTTGCTCGAACAGAAACATTCTTAATTTTTTGATGCTCTCTTTGAGGGGTAGACTCTGCATAACAATTATTTTCACAGATAAATATGACAGGTAGATTCCAGACAGAAGCGAGGTTAACTCCTTCATGAAATGAACCGGTGTTAGAAGCACCGTCTCCAAAGAAACAGGCTACTACCTGTGTGGTTTTTTTCATTCTGGCAGCCAGAGCTACCCCATTGGCTATAGGAATTCCTGAGCCTACAATGCCGGTAGCTCCTACAATTCCTATAGAAAAATCAGCAATGTGCATGGAACCACCCTTACCTTTACAGTAACCGGTTTTCCTGGCAAATAACTCGGCCATCATCTTGTCTAACCGGGCTCCTTTAGCAATTACATGACCATGCCCCCGATGAGTACTGGTAATATAATCACTTTTTTGTAAAGCACTGCAAGCTCCCACTGCTACCGCTTCTTCTCCCAAATAAGAATGAAGAAATCCCGGTAGCATACCAGATTGAAACAACTTTACGGCAGCTTGTTCAAAATACCTTATCTCCAACATTTTTCGGTACATTTCTAATAATTTCTCTGAATCAATCTTTACCATTTTTTCCCTCAAAAAACTCTATTCTACAGGATGTAATACTGTTTTAACTCCCTCTTTTTTCTCAAGTGCTTCAAACCCTTTTTTCCACTCGGTTATTGGTAATTCTTTGGTTACCAATGGTTTTGTTTGCACTTTCCCCTGCCCCAATAACTTAAGCGCCTGCTCCCAGGCAGTCCATTTTTGGCTGAAAAAACCTGTTACCTGAAGTTCTTTATAGGCAATCTGCTCAAAGTCTATATCAATAGGTTTACCAAAAAGTCCCATTTGAGTGTATTTACCACGCTTTTTAACTAATTTTAAACCCAATTGTGCAGCAGATGAAGCTCCTGAACACTCAAGCACAACATCCGCCCCATACCCATTAGTTAAATCTTGAATAGCTTCTTCTGGATTCCCTTCTTGAATATCCATTACTATATCCGCCCCCAATTTTTTTGCCAAGTTCAGTCTTTCCTTATCAACAGAAAGCCCTAAAACCACAACTAATCCTCCTTCTACTTTACTAAGCTGCAAAGAAAGAAGTCCTATCGCTCCCGGTCCGGTGATTAACACAACGTTACCAGCCGTAACGCCGGTCTGCTCAATAACCCCATGAACAGTACAGGAAAGAGGTTCGCAAAGGGCTCCCGAAACAAAGTCTACATTATCAGGAAGACGATGCACTATCTCTTTCCTGACAATGCAATATCTGGTAAATGCTCCATTTACTCCATAACCTAATCCTAAACGCTCTGGACATAAGTTGTAATTTCCCGTCCTGCAAAATCTGCATTGCCCACAAACCTTAGCGGCTGTCTCCGCCGTCACACGTTCACCTACCTTAAATTCAGCTACATTTTCCCCAATTTCTGCTATTATACCGCAAAACTCATGTCCTAAAATCACCGGAGGATTACTCTTAAATTCCTCGTGGTATATATGGATGTCTGTTCCGCAAATTCCTGCCGCTTTAACCTCAATTTTTACTTCATCAGGGGCTACTTTAGGTTCTTGAACATCACGAACCTCAATATTTCCCTCCCCCTTTTTAAATTTTACAACTGCCTTCAATTTAGCTTCCTTTATGTTCTCTAATCACTTCTTCTCTTTACGTCTCATAGCACGTTGAGCTGCTTTAACAATATCCTCCACTGCCATTCCATAGTGGTCTAATAGTGACTCAGGATTTAAAGCTGTCCTTGCGAAAACATCAGCAACACCTACTCGCTCAAGAGGCACCGGACATCTCCCGCATAGTACTTCCGCTACTGCACTACCCAGTCCACCGATTATGGAATGCTCTTCTGCGGTAATGATGGCTCCTGTTTCTGCTGTTTGCTGCACCAGAGAAACATCTAATGGCTTAATGGTATGGATATTCACCACTCGTGCATCTACTCCCTCATCAGCTAAGAGCTCTGCTGCTTCCATACAACGGGGCACCATCACACCATTACCGATAAGAGTTATATCACTGCCCTCACGGACAATTATCCCTTTCCCAATTTTCACCTTATGCGTTTCATCAAAGACAACTGGTGTTTCAGCCCGACTAATACGAAAATAAACAGGTCCATCATATTCAGCCACAGCGGGCACCATCTTTTTTGCCTCAATCGCATCGGCTGGGGCTACTACTGCTATATGGGGTATAGCTCGCATAATAGCAAAATCCATAATAGAATAATGTGTTGCCCCATCCTTAAAGTCTGACAGCCCTCCATATCCCCCAATCAACTTCACATTAGTTTCAGCATATCCCACACAGGTTCGTATCTGTTCCACTGCTCGCAGCATAAGTCCAGCAAAGGTGTTTGCAAAAGGAATCATTCCACCCAATGCCAGACCCACGGCAGTATCGACCATCCCGGCTTCTGCTATACCTACATTGAAGAATCGCTCTGGAAATCGCTCAGCGAAATAATCAGTTCTTACTGATGACGAGACATCCGCTGATAAAACCACTATATCGGGATTAACAGCCCCATACTCAGCTAATGCTTCTCCATAAGCTTTCCGAACCGATACTTTCTCCATTACTTCACCTCTCCTTTCAATTCAGCTACTGCCCGGGCATATTGAACATCATCTGGTGCAAGACCGTGCCACTCTGCTTTGTTCTCCATAAATGAGACTCCCTTCCCTTTCGTGGTATGAGCTATAATCACCACTGGCCGGCTATGAACCTCCTCCGCCATATCCAGGGATTCCAATACTTGCCTCATATTATGGCCATCAATCTCCAGAACAGCAAAATTGAATGATTTCCACTTCTCCACTAACGGCTCAAGGGGCATAATTTCATGCACCGGACCATCCAACTGAACATCGTTGTAATCCACAATTGCGGTTAACTTTGATAGTCTGTACTTGGCTGCAGTCATCGCCCCTTCCCAGAGGATGCCACACTGGCATTCTCCATCACCTAATAGAACATAGACGCGATAATCGAGACTCTTGAGGCGAGCAGCCAGGCATAGACCGGCGCTGACGGAAAGCCCATGTCCCAGGACACCTGTAGTCATATCTACTCCGGGAGTTTTAAGTCGATCGGGATGGCCTTGCAAATGACTATCAAGATGTCCCCAGGTATGAAGCTCCTCCACCGGAAAATAACCCCGATGTGCCAGTGTGGAATAAAGAAGCGCCGATGCATGACCTTTACTTAAGATAAACCTATCGCGTTCTGACCAATCAGGACGATCTGGATCAATCTTAAGGTGATGAAAGAATAAAGCAGCCATAATCTCCGCTGCTGACAGAGACCCACCCGGATGCCCCGCTCCTCTTTCATGAATCATCTCTAAAACATCCAATCGAAATTGGTGTGCTTTTTCATTCAGCTCATTAATCAATTGTTCCGAATGATGTGCCATAATCTTCTCCTTAAGTAAACCCTGTTAAATATTTACTATCTAACAGGGTAAACTTATCTTTTAATGTTCACATATTTATTTTTATTTTTCTTATTTTACCACCATCTTGAAATTACCACTTTTCTATCGGTAAAGAAATTAATAACATCCTCTGCTTGAGGATGAAGGTCTCCAAAGAAGGAATCTTTCATTCCCGCAAATGGGTAGAAAGACATAGGAGCAACTATACCAACATTAATGCCAACATTCCCGCACTCAATTTTAGATTGAAATTCTCGTGCCCACCTGCCATTCTCTGTATATATGGTAGCCGCATTGCCAAACTTACTGGAATTAGCAAGCTCAATAGCTTCATCAAAGTTCTTTACTTTCTTAATACAAACTACCGGTCCGAAAACCTCTTCCTCAAAGATATGGCTTCCAGACTTTGCATTCTCAAAAATTGTAGGACCCAGGTAATACCCCTTTGGATATTTCTCAACCTTTACACCTCTTCCATCAAGTATGAGATTTACACCTTCTTTAATACATATTTCAATATCTTTATGAAGGTGGTCTAAAGCCTTCTTTGAGATAACAGGACCCATATCTATACCTTTTTCAAGAGCGTATCCTACCTTAAGATTTGAAGCTGCTTTGACAAGTTTTTCTTTAAGTTCCTCATAAATATCGCCTACGCCTAAAATAATAGAACCAGCTAAGCACCGCTGTCCCGTATTTCCAAAACACGAACCTATCATATTTGGTATTACTTTATCTAAATTGGCATCTGGCATTACTATTAAAAAGTTGTTAGCTCCAGCACCACAATGAACCCTTTTACCATTTTCAGATGCTCTTCTATAAATTGCTTTAGCTGTAGGAGTAGAAGTAACAGAAGAGATACCTACTATATCTTTATTTTCTAAAAGTTCATCTATTACACCCCTGCCGCTACTTACTAAATTAACTACACCCTTTGGAAATCCAGCTTTATCTGCCTGTTCAAATATTTTATTCATAGTGATAGGAACCTCCCTTGCTGGTTTTATAATGTAAGTATTCCCACAGGCAACAGCCCAGGGAATAAACCAGAGAGGAAGCATAGCTGGAAAGTTGAATGGCGGAATCATAGCAAATACACCTAAGGGAACACGAATTAAATACTCATCTATTCCCCTGGCAATATCCTCTGAAAATTCCCCCTTCATTAGTGAGGGAATGCCGCAGGCAACCTCCACCATCTCAATTGCCCGTTTCATCTCACCATAAGCCGCCGGGTACTCTTTCCCATGTTCCATAGTTAGAGTTTTAGCTATATCTTCCCAGTTCTCTTTTAGCAAATTGTAAAATTTAAACATATATCTACATCTCTCAACTGCGGGAACTCTCCTCCATTCTTTAAAAGCATTCTTAGCTGCATTCACAGCTTCTTTTACATCATCAGGAGTTGATGTACGAAAATTAGCTAAAATCTCACCTGTAGCCGGGTTTTCTACATCTATAATCTCAGCTCCACTTCCCTCATACCACTCTCCATTTACGTAGTTTTTAATCTCTTTTATCTCCATTTACCTTCTCCTTTTAACTTATTTAACTTTATCTTAATCAACTCAAGATTCTTTAGGTTTTTACACTCCCAACAACTTTTTTTTCAGTTCTTTGTTCTCATTCAATTCCTGAGCATCTCCTTCATAGACAACACTTCCTTTATCCATTACATAACAGCGATCTGAGACCTCCAGTGCCTTGGCTGAGTATTGTTCGACCCACAAAATACTCAACCCTCTATCTTTCAAGTGTTTTATTATGTTCATAACTTCAAGGACTATAAGCGGAGCAAGCCCTTCACAAGGCTCGTCCAGCAGGATTAATTCAGGGTTACCCATTAAAGTTCTGGCTATAGCTAACATCTGGAGTTCTCCTCCGCTTAGATATTCGCCATAGTGCGAGTCTAACTTTGATAACTGGGGAAAACGTTGATAGATGGTGTTAATATTCCATTCTCCTTTTCCATTCTCTCTTTTTCCTACCTCAAGGTTTCTTCTGACCGTCAGGTTGGGGAAAATTCTTCTATCCTCAGGCACAAAACCAATACCTTTATTGGCAATCACATAGGTAGGAAGTCCAGTGAGCTCTTCCCCTTTCAAAGTTATCCTCCCTGAGCGAGGGGGAGTTAATCCCATGATACTTCTTAAGGTAGTGGTCTTGCCTACGCCATTTCTTCCCAGGAGGCAAACAGTCTCTCTCTCTTTAACCTCAAGGGAAACATCAAACAAAATATGTGCTTCACCGTAAAAGGTATTAACATTTTCTAATTTTAACATTATCTTACCCCTCCCAGATAAGCTTCTTGCACCTGTTCATTCTGCCTAACCTCCTCTGGTTTTCCTTTCGCAATTACCTTACCCTGATGCATAACCACTATGTAATCAGAAATAGAAAATACTACATCCATATCATGCTCTACTACCACTATAGTTAAATCTTTTGATAATTCCTTAATGAAATGAGACATTTTTTCTCTTTCTTCACTTGCCAGGCCACTCATAGGTTCATCCAGAAGTAACAATGTAGGATTTGAGGTTAGGGAAATTGCTATCTCCAGTATTCTTCGATCTCCATGGGATAAGTATTTAACCGGCGTATCTGCTTTTTCAAAAAGTCCCATCCGGGCGATTATTTCAGTAGTTCTTTTTTTTACCCCCTCCAGACTTTCGGTGGTGGAAAATAGTTCTTTACCGTGACCTTGTTCAGCCTGGGCCCCAATCCAAACATTCTCAAAAATTGTTAACTCATCAAATAAGTTCAATACCTGAAAGGACCGGGAAATGCCTTTTTTGATAATCCTATGTACGGGTAGATCAGTTATATCCTCTTTATTAAAAAAGATTCTTCCGCTGGTAGGTTTGTAAAGACCGGTGATAAGGTTAAAAAAAGTGGTTTTCCCAGCTCCATTGGGTCCTATGATTGAAGTTAAATGTCCCTCCAGAATGTCCAGGCTTACCTTGTTTACCGCAGTAAGCCCTCCAAACCTTTTTGTCAATTCTTTGGTAGTGAGAATAGCCATTATTTTACCTCTGTTAGATAATTTTATTTTAATACCTTGCGTTTCTTAGCTTTTCCCAGAATTCCGAGAATACCTGTAGGCATAAACAAAATAACCAGGACGAAGGCTAAACCGTAGACTAACATCCAGTGCTCCCAATAGGCACTTAGTATATCTCGTAAGCCTATAAAAATTGCAGATCCTACTATAGGTCCAAAAAAGTTAACCAGCCCTCCTCCAAGGATAGTCATCATAGCCACATTGCCTGATTGCGTCCAGTCAAGAACGAAGGCAAAAGCAGAGTTTATCAATAAAGTGTATAAAGCTCCAGCTATTCCAGCAAATATACCTGAAATGGTAAAGGCTGCCCATTTGTATCTGGCAGTATTATAACCTGCATATTTTGCCCGCACTTCATTTTCTCTAATAGCCTGTAATACTTTTCCAAAAGGGGAGTGCACTATTCTCCAGATTAACAGTGTACATATTATGAAGAAGATGAATACAAAATAATAAAAGTTCATACGATTAGATAAATCGATAGAGAAGAGTTTTGGTATTCCAATGGACAGGCGGTCAATACCCCCGAGACCACTTTCGCCACCTGTTACTTCATCCCATCTAAAAGCAACAAAGAAAAACATTTGACTGAAAGCCACAGTTAATAAAGCAAAATATATTCCCCGTTTTTTAGCAACAAATAAACCCACTAAAGCGGCAGCAAGTCCTCCAGCTAATGACCCTATAAGCAGAGGAATCCACACCCCTTTAACTAAATGAAGATAAGCTAAAGCTAAGCCGTAGGCTCCAATTCCAAAAAAACCCCCATGCCCAAAAGAAGGTAAACCCGTATAACCAAGTACGATATTGTAACTCAGAGCGAAAATTACCCAGATTAATACCTCGGTTCCTAAAGATATATATTTTCCTATAAAAGGAAAATAAGGAAAAAGCGCAAAAATTATAAAGACCAATACCAACGGGTGTATTAGAACTTTAAAGATTTTATTGATTTTTAGTTTCACTTTCCTCTCCCTCTATTCTTCTAAAATACTTTTTTCTCCCAGTAAACCCCTTGGTCTCCAAATTAATATAACAGCCATTAACATATAGGGCACTATATCGGAGGCACGTGGAAAAAATAGTACCATAATACTGGTAGAGATACCCACCAACAAGCCCCCAATGACACTCCCCCAGAAACTTCCGATTCCTCCTAACACTACTATTACAAAAGCAGGCATCAGGATTGCAGTGCCTACAGTTGGTCTTACGCTCCAGATAGGAGCTGCTACTACACCAGCTATGCCGGCTAAAGCTGCGCCTACTCCAAAGACAAAAGTCCTTAAGCGGGGCAGATTTTTGCCCAGGGCAGTTACCATTTCACTATCCACCGCTCCGGCTTTAATGACGCCGCCGTAAGGGGTTTTCTCTAAAAACAACCAAACTATTAAGATTATTACCACCGATAGTCCAGCAAGAAATAAACGATATTTAGAGTAGTACATAAAGCCGAGATTTATAGGTCCAGCCACAAAATGAGGAGCAGGTACAGAATGACCGGGTTTACCCCAGATCATCCGGATAAGTTCTTCCGAAGCCATAGCAATTCCAAAAGTCAGGAGAAGACCAAAAAGGGGATTTCCTCCGTATATCCGTCTGATGGCCAGGCGTTCAAGTAGTAATCCAATCACTCCTACAATTATAGGAGCAATTAACAAAGCTATCCAGAAGCCAACTATTCGCTGGAGGGTGAAAGCAAAATAGCATCCAAAGGCAAACAAAGCCCCGTGAGCAAAGTTTATTACTTGCATCACTCCCAGGATTAAGGTAAATCCTAAGGCTACTACCGCAAATATTAAACCTAATACTACTCCATTCATTAAAAAAGGTAAAACTAACCCTATATTCATTATATTTTATCCTCTCTCTTAGAATAAAGCCAGCAGTACCTTTTTAATAGATACTGCTGGCTCTGGAAATCACTTATTCCCCAGGATAAGGCTCTAATTTAACTGGATTCTCTTCCCTGGTTCGAGCTATATTTTTTCCTAAACCATAACCAATTACTTCACAAAAGTCGGCTCTATCTCTCATCTCCTCAGGTTTCTTCGATCTTACTATATAAAAGGAGCACACAAATTGGTGATCCCACTCCCTTATGTAAGTTGGGCCGTTCCTTAAAGAATCGTAAACAGTATGACCTTCCAGGGCTTTAATTACTGAGGCAACTTTCGTAGCCCCGGCTCTTTCCATTGCTCTTAGTAATTCACGGACACCAATGTAACCATTTACCGTATCCTGAGTGGGCACAGGAATAAGAGCCGCTGGCCATCGTTTCTTATATCTTTCCACAAATTCCTTAACTCCCGGGGCATCAATGCCATGATACCATTCGATTCCGTGAACTCCAAAGTTCTTTTCTGGTCCTGCTGCCCAGATATCTTCATAATCGTAGAGAGTATGCACAATAGTCATATCTCTATAGATACCGAACTCATATATCTGTTCCATCAAAGAAGCCCTATCAATACCACCTACAGTAATTACCAGGGCATCAGGCTTAGCAGCTCTTGCCTTTAACAAAAACGAGCTGAAATCTCTGGTTCCCAGAGGAACTAAGGATTCGCCTACTTCCACTCCTCCCTGTTCTTTCAATACTACCCGACCCCATCGGGTACCGGACCATCCCCATTCATAATCATGAGTCATAAAATACCATCTCTTACCCACATTCTCTATTATATATGGTCCTGCTGCGCGAAGACCCATTGCCATATTGGGAGGAACCCGGAACACACATCGGTGAGCATATTTTCCAGTTATAGTATCTGAGTTTTGGTTAGTAGCGAAAAAGAGTACCCCATATCTCTGAGCAACCTCACCTACAGCTACAGCCACAGAGCTACTTACTCCACCCAGGAAAAACTTTATCTTTTCTACTTCTACCAACCTCCTGAGTTTTCTTGATGCTACTGAAGGATCGGTTTCTGAATCCTCTACCACCAACTTAACTTTTCTACCTAATACTCCTCCTTTAGCATTGAATTCATCTGCCGCCATGATCATCCCCAGTCTCTCCATCAATCCATGGTCAGCATAGTTACCACTGGCTGGACTGATTATTCCTATTCTAAGGGGTTCCTGGGCTAAAGCACCAGTTAGAAGAATACCGCTTAGCAACAAACTTAACGAAATTACCCCTACCGTCAACCTTAAAAACTTTTTGTTGAAGACTTTACCCATCTCCTACCTCCTTTGGGTAAATTTTCAAATTTCCCTTAAACTTTGAAACTAATTTTCTCACCTCCTCTCGCTAAATTTTTAAATTAAAATGCTGCTTTATACATCATCTCTATATCATCTATAGTAACATTACGAGGATTATTTTTTAATAAACGAGTAACTCCTATAGCA
>Ga0209121_10004268_pt1 | contig 13400 bp, 16 predicted proteins | sample Cruoilmetagenom3_FD_187292 | JGI IMG/M metagenome (GOLD analysis project Ga0209121, IMG submission 187292) | Oil polluted marine microbial communities from Coal Oil Point, Santa Barbara, California, USA - Sample 3 (SPAdes) (version 2) | ecosystem: Environmental > Aquatic > Marine > Oil seeps ... | reverse complement strand
CGGTGTTTTTACAATTTGACGGATGGCATCGCGCCTTACATCATCGTCTTTTTCGCGAATCAGTGGGCGGCAGGCCCTTTTAGAAATTTCCGGTCGGGCCAAGGCCGCATTTACCTTTGGAACCTTACACAGTGTGCACTCTTCATCTGCCATTTCATCGATCTCCAATATCAGATCGAGGTTCTTTCGGTGTTTTTACAATTTGACGGATGGCTTCTTGTCTTACATCGTCGTCCTTTTCGCGAATCAATGGACGGCAGGCCCCTTCAGAAATTTTTGGCCTACCAAATGGTGCATTATCTTGTGGGACCTTACACAGTGCGCACTCTTCATCTGCTATTTCATCGATCTTCTCCTTCAGCTCGAAGACGTACCTCCTCGCCCTCACTCCGTCTCTTCGGACGTTCTGGGCCTCCATTCCCACAGCCTTCAGCAACCTACCTAACGGCCTCGATTCCATCCCCACCGCCTCGCCCACCTCCTGGACGCTCGGCTCTATCCCTCGACTGTGGAAGCTCCTGATCGCTTCCAGGGCCTTCTCGACGACTCCCTCGTCTGTCTTTGGTAAGGCCTTCTTGGGTGTCTTATGTAAGGTCTCTTCTGTGGGGTCTTTTGTCTTATGTAAGTCCTTTGTCTTAGGTAGGGGTGTCTTAGGTAAGGCATCTTTCGTTCTTACATAAGACTTTTCGCTGTCTTGTGTATGGGTCTCTGTCTTATGTAAGTTGTCTTGTGTAAGGCTCGCCGGAAGGGTCTTCCCGATGTACTTCTTTCGAGTCTTCCCATCAGCCCACCAGTAGGCATACCAGTAGGGGCCGTGACCTTCGCCCTTCGCACATTTCTTGCATCGCTCCTTTCCACAGAAGACGACCTCCTGCTTGTATAACCTCCCCGTTGTGGGGTCTTTGATCGAGTCCATGATTTGTCTTATGTAAGGAATGGTATATATGGTTTTCCTTACATAAGATTCTTATGTAAGGTCGCCTGTCTTAGGTAAGGATTTGATTTGGCGTAAGTCTTACATAAGACATGTGGTGGGGCTAAGAAGGCCCGCGCCCGCTAGAGAAACGGCCTCAGAAATTAAAATAAGCAATCCTTATATTAATACAAAAATGAAAACGTTGAGCCCACAATCATAAGTCGTGCAACCAGGCTTGATACCTGAGAAATTCCACCTCTTTTTTGAGGAGTTCGTTTGTGGTTTCAAGCTCTCGAATCTTCTGCTTCAGCTCAAACCTCTCCTTCAACAGGGGGAAGGTTCCTCTCTTCTCTCGGTCCTCTTTCAGCCTCAGAGAGACGATCCTCGACATGTCGGCGCGTGAGAATTCCAGGACCTCCTCGCCTTTGGTCAGTTCCATTTATCCCGCTCCTTTTCGTGGGGGCTCAAGGTCATCACATGACGGCAGCCGACGTGCTCCAGGCCGGCGGCTCGGGCCTCTTCGAGAGTCGGGTATCCAGGGGTCTCTCCAGTCAACGAGAGGGTCCTCCCTTGCCACGGGATGCACTTATCACAGGCTTTGGTATGCGTTGAGACCACCACCAAATCATAACCGTACTGCAAAAGACGAAGGCGCGTCCCCTCTCTGAAGCTCTGCATGGCCGCGTTGTGGACGGCCATCTTCGAGTAGTTGGCCATATTCCACTGTCGGCCAGCTCGATCGATGAACCCTGTAACTCCTCGGCTGGCCAGGTCCTCTTTCATCCTTCTTGCGGCCGTGGCGGCGCTATCTATTCCCAAAACCACGCTCTGAGTGTACTCGAGCTGGAGGGCCCTGAAGAGGTCGTCCACCTGTCGCCCTATGGTGAGATCGACCGCTTCCAGCCTGGAATAGGTAGCCTCAGAGAGCGCAAAAACGGCCTCTTGGTGGATAGTCCCGAATCCGGCCATAAGATGAGTAGAGAAGGCCATCCCATCGGCATAGCCGAGACCCTCACGAAAAAGGTAGGGGATAACGTCGTCGCACCACTCACGGCCACCCACCAAAAGCTTGTTTCGAGCTGCCCTTATGTTCCGTTGAACGGCCCGATAATAGGCAGGGTCCCCTTCTCGGAGGAGAACCCGGTTAATCTCGGCTTGGATCTTCCGGTCGCCGTTTTCGTAAAGCCTGACGAGCATGGAGGCCTGGTCTTCGGTGAGCTTCGCCGCGTCCACCATCAGGCCCCCACGCCCCCGAGAAGTAGGACCCGGTACAGCTCTTCCCCTTCCAGGCCGGTCTTCGGGTCGACTTTGACGACCTCATAGATCGGGGAGTCCTCGCCGTTGATTACCAGCTTAATTTGGGCCTCAAACTCCAGGGGTTCAAGGCAGAAAAGCCGGCCCTCGGCCTGCATGATCTGCTGAGAGTATTCACCTTCAACGACCTTGAGGTACGTCGACCTTTTGGCCTCCCATCTGCAAGAGAACTCGACCCACTCGCCGGGGAGCTCCCTCCGAAGACCACCGCCGAGGAGCAGGCCTCCCTTGACAGGATCACCGGCGACAACGCCTTTGAGATCCTCGTTTACGATCTCTTCAGCGACCTTATCGCCTTCGGGGATGGGGTCCTTAAGCCTCGATGGGATGGGAAGCGCGGGATCATATCGAGGATCGATCCCCGCCACTGGTTCCCGGTGGTGGACCCTGACGACTCCGGGACGTTCACCCATCACGTCTTAGCATGGGAGATCAAACAGGGAGAGGACCGATACGCTAAGGTCGAAATTCACACGCCGGGGAAGATCACCCATCGCCTCCTCAAGCTCACCTCCGACGGCAAAGAGATCAGGGAGATAGCGCCCCTCTCCACCATCGAGCGATACTCCAGCCTGAAAGAGGAGGAGGAGACGGGCATCGACGGCTTCCTTGTGGTCCATTTCTCCAACCTGAAGACCGGGGACGGCGTCTTTGGGATGGACGACTTCCGGGACATCTCCGACCTCGTGGAGGAGATCGAGCGCCGGTTGATCAAGGTCTCGGGAACCTTGGACGTCTTCGCCGATCCCTGGATGTGTGGCCCTCCGGGGTTGAGGGTCCGAGATCCGCTCACGGGCGAGGTGGTTTGGGCTTCCGATGAGAAGTACATCGCCCTTAACGAGGGCGAGTCCCCGCCGGTTATCCTTACCTGGGACGCGAACATGGGCGCGACCTTTACCCAAATCGAGACCCTTCTCTCCCAGCTCTACGTCATGGCCGAGCTCTCCCCGGCTGCCTTTGGCGAGACGAAGAGCGGCCTGGCCGAGTCAGGAAGCGCCCTCAAGCGCCTTATGCTCCCCACCCTGGCGAAGGTTAACAGGTTGAGGCTCAGGATCAAGCCGAAGCTGACCGAGGTCCTCAAGACGGTTCCCCACGGCCAGGTCGGCGAAGAGGGTCATGATCCGCTTGAACCAGTTGACTCTCATCTTGATTATCCGGGGCGCGTCGTCTTCGTTCAGTCCGGTGAAGACGAGATCGTGGTCTCCTTCCATCAGCAGCCGGTTCTTTGCGTATCGAGCCAGCCGGTCTTTATCTGGCGGCCACTTCTGGCCGGGCTTCAGAAAATCCAAAGTAGTGAATACGGTCATGATCGTGATCTCCTAAAATCGGTAATCCGGCGGCTCTTGCTGATCCTGTTAACCAGGTAGCGGAGGCAATCAACCAGGTCGTCGCCTTCTTTGATGGGCGCGTCCTCGCCCCTCTCGGTGGCTTTGGGGTCCCATCGGTAGCCTTCGAGCTCCTCCTGGAGCATAGGGGTGGACGAGCCGCCGAGCTGGAGCCAACCTTGATCAAAAGCGTTTACAGTTCGCTGAATTCCATTCAGGACGTCGTTATCTGCCTGCTGGACGCCCTCGATCCCGTCTCCTATGAACTGGAGGCGGTGGGCTTTGGCGCTCGGGTCGACATCAATGCTCGTCGGATACATCCCAGCCAGGAATTTCTTCAGGTCCTTCGAGACCTCAGCCGGGGACTTGTCGGCCTTGCGGTACTCTCCAGCCACAACCCACTTTGCACCGATCCGGAAGGCCTTCAGCATCGCCGTGGGGTGGGTGGCCCCGGGGTCCACAGCGACTCGCATCTCCTCAATCCGGTCGTCGGGGAGGCGAGGGATGCAGTGAAGATCCCGGTTGAAGTTTCGATATACGGCACCTTCCGCCGCTACCCACAGCCCGTCGATGTACCTCTGATAGAATAGGGACCCTCTCGGCCCGAACTGGCGCTTGAGCTCTGCGACGTAGGCAGGGTCCAGCCAGGGGTTATCTGTCAACTCGAAATGCCAGGTCTTGAGATCGAGCTCGCCCTCTCGGTCGATCCATCTCTTCTTGAGGTAGTGGCCTGGAGGCCCCGGATTCGTCGTGAGGAAGAGCTGGGAGCCGGGTTCGCTAAGTCTCGAGATCAGCATGTTGAAGAAGCTTTCAGGGGTCAGGGAGCCTTCATCGACGAGGGCGCCGCCGAGGGTGAGGCCTGCGATCTTCGTGAAGGCGCTCTCGTCGTTGGCCCCTTCGCAGAGGATAGGCCGCCCGTAGATGGTGGCCACCTTCAGGGACCGCTTGTAGTCGAAGTTGTCGGGACCTACCAGGGAGGCGATAGGCAGAAGGACGTTCCTCTCCAGGCTCGTGAGGGTCTTCCCGGTCATCAACAGGTTGACCCCGGCCGGCGCCTCCAGGACGGCCCGCAACCATCGGACGTTGGCCCCCACGGTCTTGGCGCTCCTCACTGCGCCGTGGAGGATGTTCACCCTTGCATCAGAGTGAAGGCAGAAGTCCCGCTGCTTTCCGGTGGGAACCTGGAAGCTCAAGTCTCCGCCTCCTCGCCCATCTTCTCGGCTTCATGTATCGCCTTCAGCCATCGGACGTTAACCCCTATGGTTTTTGATGACCTGATCGCGCCGTGGGTTAGGTTAACCCCGGCATCAGAATGTAAACAAAAGTCCCGCTGCTTTCCCACTGGAATCTGAAATGTCGTCAAGAGTCATCACCTTGATTCTAGCCACCGGATTCCGCACCCATGGGTGCCCCGTCGTCTGGCTCGTCTGTCTCCATCTTTTCGAAAAGTTTCTTGATCTCGCCCGCCTTGTCGCCGTATCCCGGCCCCTCTTCAAGTCGCCGCTTATCAATGCCGATCGCAAAGCCGGTCATCAGATATTGAAAATCGCGGGGACTATCGCAGCTCTTCAGTAGTTCCCGGCCTTTGTTCAGGGCCTCGCCTATCAGCTTGATCCTCTCGGCGGAAGCGTAACAGGACCTGGCCTCGTTGGCTTTTTTTGGACCCGTATATACGAGGCCGTGCCTGTCGGCTATTCGATGGATGGTATCCGGCGCTCGATCGAAGTCTTTTGCAGTCTGATTCTGAGACTTACCAGATTTGAGCGCCTCCAGAATCTCGACCTCTTCATTCTCGGATACGGGACCGCCTTTGCTCATTGTGTGTACTATTAGGACAATCAATATATAAATAGCTTCCGTCTATTGTCCTCTTTGTACTCAGACGATGCCCTCCTTCCTCGCCAGATCGTAAGCCATTCTCGCCCTCTCGACGTCCCAGCTCTGAGTGTCCATCAGGATCTTGACGGATAGCCCACCATGTTGTCTCTTCAAGTCCCTGTAATAGGCGAAAGTCAACCCGAAGATTCGCTTCTCTGCCCCGTCATCTGGGCCGGATTTGCCATCGGATTTGCCAGGTTGGCAAATCTGGGAATCACTATCGAGCGGGGACGCTTTTGTCAGATTTGTCAGATTTGCCAAATCATCATCTTTCCCCTCAGAAGACCTACTCTCCTCAGCTTCAGACTTTGCTCCACCATTCTTTGGCAAATCTGACAAATCTGACAAATCAGTCTTTGATATTGGCGCGGTTGATGTTGATTTTTCGTTTTTGCCATTTGGCAAATCCGTGGCAAATCCGTGGCAAATCTGATCTGGCTCAAGCCAGACGGCTTTGTCAAACGAGGTCCACCGGTTGTAGACCGTGTGCAGAGTGTAGACGTTTTGGAAGACCGTCTTTCCCTCATCGGTTTGGATGGTCTCTTTCCCCCAGGCCAATCCTTCGATCCGATCGAGAAGCCCTTTGCCTCCACGATCCTTTCGACCATGAAGCAGGGCATGTACGTAGCCGGTGGATAGCCCTCTCCCATCCCGGAGCCTGAAATCTCGGACGATCTCGGAGCCGCTCACCGGCCCCCTCACTGCTATGAACGCCAGGAGGTCATCCTCGGTATTGTTCACCTTTCGGATGAGGTTTGAAGCACGATCAGCGAAAAGCTCCTCAGCAAAAGCGAAGTCTGCCTCGCTAGCATCGACCACAACCACGCCGTCACCGTTGGAGTGCGCTTTTCTCTGCATGGTGCGGGCCACCGTCGCCGCCCTGATTAGGTCCAGGAACCTCCCGGGATTACGCCGGTCGGAGACGTCGACCATCCCGATCCTCTCAGCGAAGGGGACCGCCACAAGGTAGACGTTCTGCCTGATCTGGCGGATGATCTCACGCGCTACCTGGACCTCCTCGTCTACAAAGAACTCCTCGCCGGCCTGAGTCGCCCGCGTCATGGAGTGCGAAAAAACCTGCCTGTCGGTGTCCCGGCCCTCTTTGACGTTGAGTCCATACTGGCGGTTGATCAGCTCGTCGGAGAAGTGGTCATTTACCGAGGTCAACCACCACGTAAGCCTGGGAGGGAGAGGGAGCCGCTGAAGTTGCCGGTTTCTGTCCAGGGTGATATGAGTTGTCCCCTCCTGGAAGTTGGTCATTGACCTTTTGAGGGTCCCCTCCAGGTCCTCGCTCATCACGATATCATCCGAGAAGACGACCTGGCCGGGTTGGAGATCGGAGAGGTAGAAGAGGGCCTTTGCCGACACACTGGCTTCGACTACGATCTCGGGAGGGAGACAATGGCATAGGGACTTACAGGCATGGGTCTTTCCGGCTCCGGATCGGCCCGATAGCTTAGGCTGGATACCGGCGCTGTTGAGGATCGATCCCGAGACCACAGAAGCCAGCATCACCTTTGCGAGCTTGTCATCGCCTACATGGAACCGGTGAAACTGCGTGATAACATACTCTATCGGGTCCCCGCCCTCCAGGATCTCCAGGGCCCTGGCCTTGACGTCTTCGGGGACGTCCTCCTCTGGAGGTGTCGGCTTCCCTTTGGCCTCGATCAGCCCGCGCCGCTCGGCTGCCTCGATGGTTTCGATGAACTTCTTCCCGGTCAGAGCCCCCGGCCTCGCCTCTGAGCAATCGATGATTCCTTCTTCGACCGCCACCCACAAGGCAGGCCCGCCGCCGGTCTCGTGGCGACCGCACCACCAGCTGTTTTTCTCTGGATTCGCCACGAGGTTATGGCCCGTCTCCGATCCATGGACGGGATGTTTTCCGAAGTACTGGCCGCCGCTTTCTGTGAACCCTGCGACGTTGATAACATCCAGGATCGAGACTCCGGCGAAGGGGTCGTCGTCGGTTGAGGTAGGCGCCCTTCTCCTCGTCGCCACCTTCTTCAGCTTCTCTTCCGGCGGCATCACCGACTTGAGGATCCTAAAGAGGTCGTCACCGGCGATCTCGGTGATATCCCATCCCATCATCACACTGTAGACGTTGCCGTTGGGGTGGACGCTTCCAGGGGCGACGACCATTGCCCCCGCCCCCTGGAGCTCTCCGAGGTGGTCGCCGTTACCGTTCTTCAGGACGACCTTCCGATGGTCGCCCCCGGTCACTTTGTAATAGTAGTGGAGGCCTTTGTTCCCGGTTTGGACTTTGAACGTAGCTGGAAGCTTGTTGATGTCAACTAGCTCAGCGAAAGCGGCCATGTCGTCAACGTCCAGGACCATCAACCCTTGGAGACCACAAATGACTCCGTAGTTGCCCCCCTCCTGGAGGTGACGCCGAAGCTCCGGGTCATCGACCTTATGGGGCTTGTTTTGCCAGCCGGGTTCAACGGGCCTTTTCTCGTTCTTCCTCACCAAGCAGAAGGAGAGGGAGGAGATCTCCTCCGGGATGACCGTCATCTCGGAGGAGGTCATTTCGACCTCCTCGAAGTATATCCCACCTCGCCAGCATTCAGCCGCGAAGACCACCGCTCAAAATCCCCTTCCTTCGCCCCTCGTCTGCTCGAAGGCCAAAATTGAGGGAGGCGGCCCGGTAGAACCTCAAGCCCTAATATCGTCAACGGGCAGGCCTCCGGGGAAATGTTTATGTTCTTCAAATCAGAGTTCACTTATCGAAGCCTCCGGATTTGTCACCTGGTCGGTCTTCGTCTTCATGTCGCGGTGGTGGCAGCCCCGCGGCCCCTTTTCGTTTTTCGACATGCTACGCCTCGATTCTCACGCCGTCGCGTTCCATGCCCTGTTGAAGATAGGTCCTCACCAAGTCGGAGAGATCCATATCTCGCCGCTCTGCCGCCAATTCCAGCAACAGCCGCTCACCTTTTTTCAGCCTCAAGTTCAGGTTTGCCGTATATCGTGGTTTCCGAATAATAGGACCCCCATTTATAGGTTCGATTTTGTTTTCTAAGTATCGTTAAGGTCTGGATACTATATAAGCATCCCCCATGAGATGCGATATTATTTTCAAATACATTGTTGGTCACGGTGCTATATAAGCGTTTTTGTGAGATACGACAGGTTCTTATATCTCCCAAGAAATACACTAATTCATGTTGGTAGGTAGTCAGCAGGTTCTACTTCGAAAGCTCAAAAATGGGGAGATCGAAGACCCGAAGGAATTAAAACGGGCCCGGTACAGCCTCCGATCTTATGTTAGTCACCAGCTCCGAGATGTTCCCGAGCTTCTGGAGGTGATGGAGGCCCTCGGGGGCGACCAAATGGAGCTTCTCGTCCAAAAAAAGGAGATCGGGGCGGAGCACCTGCGCGCCGCCTGTCAGTTATCCGAGAAGCTGGCCCAAATTCTCGATGTTCTCCCTGTCGCTCGGCACGATGAGCCTCTAATCGACTACGCCGTCTTTAAAACCGCTATAATCAGAGGCAGCAAGGGCCTCGATCTCATGACCATGTACCGAACCGCCACCGCCGAAGACCTCGCCCGCGTCAATGAGTTGAAAGATCACATCACCCACCTTGAGCACCATATCAGCCCCTATGTCAGAGACCCCGTTGTACGAGATCTTGGATATTATCGAAAATTCCAAAAGGATGCAGAGGATAGACAGCTAGCTATGGGTGCTTATTGGCACTGGGTCGGACGGCTAGGCCCTAACGGTTCGCTCGATCCTGAACTAATCGAGAATCCCCCCCACTTAACTGAATCGGACTTTAGCAGACACGTCAATCCGCCAGGCCTACCGCCACGCCAGATAGAAGAAGAGAAGACCACCCCAGGCGGCTCGGAGGAGTGACGCCGCCCTCTCCCCCAGCGCCTCGATTTCCCCCACGGTGATAAGATTTCAGTCAACCTTTTTTGATGCGGAACGTTCCATAATTCGAGATTAATCTATCTCGCCAAATGCCACGCGCCGCCAGCTATCGATTTTCGTGGCGATCCCCAGGCCGTCACCGGATTTGGTGACGCCAAAAGGCCTATTTTGCTAACTCGGTTGTTCCATAGTCTCGTCGAATAGCCGCCCCTCGTCGCCGTCACCCATTATTGAACAGAAATTGCATATCCTCAGAATGGTACCCACCACAAAACCGCCACGCTCCGCCGTCGTGGCGGAGGAGGTGGAGAGGTCGAAAGCATATCCTCCAGTATAGCGCCAGGTTTCTTATGTAACCCGTCTACCCATTTTGCCCCGATCGGTTACATAAGAATGATAGAGGTGGATAGCTGCCCCAACAACAAAAGAGAATCGCTCTCAGAAATTAAAATAACGGATCGAGATAAAAGTTATGCGATCTTTTCGGCTAACTCTTTCCCGGTGGGTGAAAGCTCGATGCCTAAATATTCCTGCCAATGATGATTCACCGTCCGAACCAGCCCCCGTTTTTCAAGTCGCAGAAAAGCTTTTCGTGTGGCGACCGCCGCCGCCCGATACCGTCCCTCTCCCACTTCTGACATCTTGAAATCCCACGCACCTTGCTTATTGAAGCTATAATCAGATGACTTTGGAGTGAAGCCGTAATATCCCACAAGCACGTCTTTGGGCCTCAACACACCGTAGCGGTTTCGGTTATTGGTGCAAGTTTTGGAGTCCCATCCCGGAAGCTTGTTAGACTTTTTCAACGCCGCTACTAGGATGAACTTTTGAAGAGGAGATAATCCGCGTCCCATAATATTAGATCGATTTTATAGTATATAATCCTATTGGCTAAAATATCGCTTAACCTGGCCACCACTGGCGAAGATCACCGGAAAAGATGCTCCAGACCGCCACAACCAACCAGGCGGCCCGTAGCGCCCCGTACATCGGGAAGGGGAGCCGAGACGGGCAATCTACCGGGTCACAAAAAGAACGTGCCTTAAAACGCTTCTGGTAAGTTTTACTGTCGGAAAATAAAAAGAAAAGAGGATTGGGGGGGATGGACCCGAAAGGTCACTCGGTCACCATCCTTACAACTTTGGTCGGCCGTGAGAGATTATAATCAACCGCAACGGGCTTGCATACGTCGTCCCGCCTCCCTTGGTAGCCCTTCGCGTATGGGTCAACCCGCGCCCAGAAGCGGACCCTCTCGCCTGATTTGAGCCCGGCCATAACAACCGCCGCAAAACCTTTCGTATAGTTGAACCACAGGTGACTTGCAACGTGTTGCCCGCTGTCCGCCACCACGATATCTTCTAGAAGAATTGTGGTGACAGCGGCCCCGTCCCATCCCGGTTTTTTTCCCAGGCGGGAGAACTTTCCGATGAACTCAAGCCTCTCGCCTTCCAATTTTTCAAGTGCTCGTCTCATCGCATCCCCTCATCCGCGAAATATTTTGCCACCGTTCGGACGATTTCACGGCCCGCTGAGTAGTCACAAACCTTCAAACTCCAGACCCGGGCAATACTCCAGGGATACCTCTAAAAGATGTTCGTAATCGCCACTCGTCGCCTCCACGATGTACACCTTCGCGCCCTCCGACTCGCCGATATCGATCAGGTAGCGCCTCACTATCCCCATGATCATAAAAGCGTTGCCGTCCGGCCCCGAAAATTGAGAGGTCACGAGATATCATACCAGAACCTCTTCAGGTAGATTGAAGCCCTTGGTGGTGGTGGAATGCTTCTGATCGTTCACCTGGGCCGCTCTCCACTGGCGGTTCCGCTCGTCGATCCTCACCTTTCGCTCCGCGAGCGCGTTGGGCTCCCATCTGGCGCCTGGCGCTGTCGGATATGGAAGTTGTTCAGGTCGACGAATCGCCAACTCCACATTGGCGGGGAGCCGCTCGCCTCTTTTGTAGAGGGCTTCGGCCAATTTCTTCTGATGCTTGCAGAGCCCGCCCCGGAACATGAAAGAGGGACATGTGCACGCCGTTAACGTGGTCCGGTAATAGCCTCGCCCGTCGCTGGATTTGATGAATCCGGTTATCTCTGAAAATCCCAGATCCTCGCCGAAGATCTCCATAGCGCCGATCCTGTCCGGTTCAGTCCCAGTCGCCGCTGCCAGGAATTCAACGCCCCTTCTATGGTGGAGCCCGTCGGGGAGATGATCGCCCGCGCCCCCCTTACATTTTTTCATTATGTTCTCATTTGATCGAGTCGCATATTTCGCTCTCGCCGTAGCATCAGTTGACACGATTTCCCCTCCCTCCTGCAGAAGTTACGCCCTCTGATATATACTCTCCACCAAAACAGAATCGATAGCAGGCGGTTTTTTATGGGATGAATTATAATAGCGATTGCGTGTATAAATGCGTATTTTCTGTTTAATCATACGTCTACGCGCCGAGCTTTGGCTATTCTGCAAGTCTATGGAATAAGCGAGTTTTCAAAAACACCCTCAAAGCCAGAAACGTCTAAAATCGCCAGTGTTACGCCGAGAGGTTGGGCTGCTTTCTCTCGGGTGGTGGGTTTCGATCCACAAAACGAAACTCCTTTATACAGTTAGTTCTGTGATATTTTCCAGATTTACCCAGCTAATATCACAGAACCAATATCAATCGATATGATCAGGTCAATTATCGTACTCATAACGGCGCATAACGGCACAAAATCGCCAAAATTCGATGGAATACCTTATATATACAGCATTACTACAGTAGTACATGGTCCGATTTGTAAGAACACTACAGCATAGGGTTACACCGCAAGGCCGTGATTTCTATCAGCTAAGCATTCCGCCACAGGTAGCAGAAGCTTTGAAACTTAAGGATGGTGGGCCTGTGTCGATATGTGTTCGACCGGTCAGGCGTGACGAAGCGCAGATTGTTCTTTCTGCTGCCGATTCTGAGGGGTGAAACTGTGATCCGATTTAAGCGCAAACTTGTCAAGAAGACCACGACTACCGGCACACATTACACCGTTTCGATTCCAAGAGAGATAGCGGACGAACTCAAGTTGATTGATGGTGGCCTAGTCTCTCTCAGAATCTGGTCGCATCGTAACGAAGTGCTGCTGCAGAACTACGACGACAGCATCCTCAAGCCATACATTGAAGCCTTCGATCCAATGCAGGGTAAATTCGTCAACCGCGAAGTCAAGCCGATGACTAAAGGGCCATCAAGGCCATGCGCTGAAGGCCGCATCACTAATACGAAGCTTTGCCTGCGCGAACTGTGGTCTGCAATTCGATTCGTTGATAGGTTGCAGAAGGCTGATCACAGACTACGACGGTGCAGTCGACGTGCGGGTCGATAGCAAGTCTTACATGTGCTGCTTTAAATCTGATTTAATCGAGATGCTCAACCTTTATCGCGTCTTAAAAAGCGCCGTCATTAAATCTCATTTAATCAGAATGAATAACATCGATACATATTTCGTGGTTGATGATTGTCTTATCTCTCAGAGGTAGAGGGAGATGAGACTGAAACTTATTTTGGCTTTGCTGGTGCTGGCAGCTTTGTCGATGCTCGGTTGTAGCCAGGAGACGGCTGAGGAATGGCTAGAGGAAGGTCGTACACTCTTTAATGAGGGCAAGTATGATGAAGGCGTTCTAGCGATTGATGAAGTAATTCGACTCGATCCAGATAGCGCCCTGGCATGGACTGGCAAAGGGGTTGTTCTCCGTCATCAGGACAACTACACCGATGCCCTCCATGCTTTTGAAGAGGCCATTCGGATAGATCCTGCTTTTGCTTTGGCTTGGAATGGCAAAGGCAATGTTCTCAGCGATCTGGGCAACTACACCGAGGCTATCGAGGCTTACGACGAAGCTATCAGGCTGGATCCAGAGTTGGCTACGCCATGGAGTAACAAAGGCAATGTTCTCAGCGATCTGGGCAACTACACCGAAGCTATCGAGGCTTACGACGAAGCTATCAGGCTGGATCCTGAATATGTCCATGCATGGAATGGCAAAGGCAATGCTCTCTACAACCAGGGCAAGTACACCGAGGCCATCCAGTGCTACGATGAGTCCATCGGGCTGGAT
>Ga0209121_10004266_pt1 | contig 13405 bp, 8 predicted proteins | sample Cruoilmetagenom3_FD_187292 | JGI IMG/M metagenome (GOLD analysis project Ga0209121, IMG submission 187292) | Oil polluted marine microbial communities from Coal Oil Point, Santa Barbara, California, USA - Sample 3 (SPAdes) (version 2) | ecosystem: Environmental > Aquatic > Marine > Oil seeps ... | reverse complement strand
TGAATTTAAGGTTTTCCTCCATATATATTAATAATATCACTAATTCATATAATGTCAAATGGTAGTGCCAAAATGTCAACCCCCGTCCCCTTATTTTCTGGTTATATATATCCTCTTCAACTCCAGACATAGGTTCTGTAAGCCATGGATTGTAAATAACAAAATAATTTACCTCATCACCAGTTCCAGGACCAAAACCACCTGGACCACTGGGATCTCCCCACCAATTGTATCTGGCATCAATAAAGATCATATTCCAAACTTTATTATAAACTCCATAACCGGTGTTATCTGTAATATTGTTATAATGAATTATAGGTCTAGGGTGCCCTACATAGGATATTTGACAATAAATCCCATCACCATTGTTGTTAGATATTGTACAGCTATCAATTGAGGGTGAAGCCCCTATACAGGTAATGCCACCACCAACCGAATCTGCTGTGTTCATAGTGATGATATTTCCAATGATAGTTGGTGAACACTCCAACCCCCCACAGTAGATACCAGCACCATATGCAGAATGCCCATTCTGAATAGTAAATCCTTTGATTATAGTTGTAGAATCTATTCCAGTGCCTATCAATATCACAATTCCAGTCCCACCTCCATCAATTATAGTCATATCAGCTCCAATCTCACTCACAAGGTTTATGCTTTGCGTGAACGGCCAAGTGAGGTTCTCGCAGTAAGTACTTGGTGCCACAAGAACTGTATCATTAGTAGAACAGGAATATAATCCTGCTTGAATAGAATTTAGAGTAGAATCGGGGTGAACATACCAGACAGTTGCATTTGCTGTACTAAAAAAGGACAGCAGTAATATAACTACTAATCTCAGCACAACGTCTTTTTTCGTAATACACCTCTATTTAAAAGAATAACTCAAAAACCCTTATTTGTCAAGAAAAAAGAGGGAGATTACTCTCCTCTACTTCTTAACTTTTTAGAAGGAAAAATGTCAAAATGTCAAGCACCGACCCTATAGTACCTACCGTCCCCATTTAGTCTGCTATCTTTTATTTTAATTTTAAAAATCTCTTAAGGTTTATATTCTTGAATTCTTGGGGCGCCGAAATAGCTAACTGGTCAATGATTCTCTGGCGTGACTCTATCGCCAAATCAAGACACATCTTTAGCTCTTCTTTCTCTATCGTCTGTGGAGTTCGATGAGGGAAAATTAATTTCAAGAGACCGGCAGCCGTCTTCTTTATTGAGTCTTGGTTTCTTCCCGTCATCTTGCTAAGTTTAATATGGGCATTAACTATTGTTTGATAATTTTTACGACGAAGTCTAGTAAAGATCTCAGCAAGATAGTCAGTAACGAAACCATAACCATCTGCATAATTCTCAGGTTTTATCTTAGGCATCTCCCAACCAGGTAAAAAGCCATGGAGCCGATCCAAAAAAGCGTCATCTCCTCCTAATTCTTGTGGTAAAACCACAAATAGATGTAGGTAATGGTTTGCAGGTTCTTTCCTTTCTATATCTGTGTCAATATTACCAGCCAAAACAATGCTGGCTTGTGCAGAAAATTCCATATCTCCTCGAGAAAATTTACCGGTCTGCATATAATCCTTTAAGATACTAATCGTCGCATCAGGGTCTGAAAAGCTAGTATTGGCGATTTCATCAAAGAAAACTACTTCTCTCTGGCCTAAAATACCTATTTTGTGTGTTGCTTTATTATAGAAAAGGATAGCTGGTGTAGTCTTTCCCCCCGAAATCACAAATGAGCGGCTAGAAGTGTTACGATAGGTATAAGTCTTGCCAGTCTCTCTCGGTCCCAATTCAATAAGGTTGTAATTAGCTTCCACAAAAGGTACTAATCTTAATAACATCAAAATTTTCTCTCTATGTGTAAATTTTTGAGGATTGAATCCAATGCTTTGAATAAGTAATTCAATCCACTCTTCTGTGGTAAATATATTACGTTTTTCCAAGTAATCCTCCAGTGATATGCGAGTAATCTGAAAAGGAGTAAAGTCGCGAACATAAAAGGGATAGAGCTTTCCTTTGAGCTCATATTGTGGGTCATATTCTATTGTCAATGTACCCCAGGCTCCTCCTGAAAGCAAAACATCCCCATATTCATTTAGAACCTTCCTTCCTATTCTTACAAAATTATCTCCCAAAGCAGGAACCTCCACCCAATAGTGATCTCTAGTAGCATCTAGACGGGCCTGCAGTTGTCCAAGCAAAGTGTACTCACCTTTTTCTTTAATCCTACTCTTTATTAATTCTTTAGCACCGCTTTCGACATAGCGTTCGTTCAAAATACAATCTATCTTTTGCTGACCAGTTATTGGATTCTCCGGATCGACGTATTTAGCAACTAAATATTCCATAACATAACGAGGAAATTCCTTATAGGCTTCGTTCCATCTAGTTAAAGGTTTAAGTACTACACGATCTCTCAAATTATGCAAAATTTTATCATTAAAATTCATACATACCCCCGTACTAAAACTCATCTAATTTATCCAAAGCACTAGTGTCTATCTTCACCTTATCTTCTCTTAGTTTGACCTCAATGCTGAGCCTTTTTGATTCTTTTATTTCTCTCCCCCCAATATCTTTATAACTAAGATGCAAATAAAGATTTTTTGACGTATCACGTGGAATAAAATCAAATATACAGTCATTCTTTTCTTTAGCTTCTAGCTTTTGTATGAAATTTTTTGCTTCGCCGGAATCTAACTGTACAGTGAGATTAAATTTACCTTCCAGATTGCCAACGTTTTCTATCTTTACATTTATTTTTCTTGGCTCATCCTCAAGAACCTCAATAACTCCCTTCGGTAGTTTCATTTCAATCTTTATAATTGGTTGGATTAACTTCCTTAGTGCTATACCAGGAACTACCATCTCATCAAGTGATATACCACCATGAGAATAACGATTAAACTTACCCCGTTCTCTGCCAAACCACTTCCTACCACGGGCTACAGTAAAGAAGGTCTCTTTGGAATATTGTACTTTAAGACCCGCATGATGTTCAAAATCCTTCAAGTATCGGTAAGAAATTAGATGTTGATCTTTGAGTTCATCTGATTTAATTTTGATCTCGTTCTTTCTATCAAGTTCAATGAACCCATGGTCACTCGTTATAAAGATATAATCACCTTTACCTATCCGTCCCTCTAAATCAAATAATATATTCCTCTCCAGTTTTCCCTTTATTTCCTGGTTTAACTCCCAAACATCATCACTATAACTATGAATCCAATCATCGCTTAAATTATAGATTAATACATTGTACGATCTTAGCAATTCAAAATCAAGTTTTCGCTGTGCATAATCTGTTTCACTTGCTGTAATAATACGTAAATCTCGTTTTCCTTCCTGACGAGAGAGCCCAAAAAGTCTAGAAGCTAAGATATTATGATCACTAGTCCGGTCGCCTTGATAATTCTCCCATTCCGAAGGCAGATTTCCCGCAAGCAATGATATCCTGGCAATATTTGTACAAGAAGGCAATGGGCATAAATAGATTTTCTCTTCACCTATCTCAAACTTAGAAGAAAGTATTGGTTTGATCACCTCATTCCAACTATCAAGACGCATACCATCGAAGATAAGAATCCATATCCGAGATTTATCTGAAGGCCTTATACCCTTCTTTAAGATAAAATCCCTTAATACATTGATAGAAGAACGAGGATGTGAAAAATATCCTTTAATATCCTTTTCTATTAAATCAGCAAGATCTAAATCAGCCTTCTCAAGAAAGCCAAAAATTGCATCCTTCAAAGTCTCAAGCCAATCAGCAAGTGAACTCTTTAAGTTTTGATCATTGACAATCCTCAGATGCCTATTTGCCTTGGCTAAGGCTAATTCTAATCGATAAGCATGAGTCTTATCATACCACTCAAGCAATGAAGTGACCTCTTTTTTATATTTAAAAGTTATTCCCAGAGTCTCTTGTATAAACGCTATCTCTTTAATAAATGAAAGTAATTCTTGGGCAGCAATGGTAAAATTAGTCGTTGGTGCCTTCTCTTGTAAAATAGGATGTAAATGTAATTCGTTAGCCCAAGAAAATGATTCCTTATTAAGTAGCTTATTACTAACAAGTCTTTTCAAAAGATAAACAACGAGCCTTGCGACAAAGAGTGGTGAAGTCTCTTGTTGAATAGCCTCAGTTATTTCCTTATTTTCCTTAAATGGGAGTTTACTAATAAACGCATCTATATCTTGCTCACTGAGTTCCCTTTCAGCAATTTGTATGACATTTTCTAAGAAAAGATTATCCTCCTTTAACAAAATAGTAACTTTAGCCAGATGGTTTTCCATCTCTTCTGGATCGAAACCTAACATCCCAAGACCCTTTAAGAGGGTGATTGGATTGCTGACTTCATACCTTTTGAGAATCGTATACGAATAAAGGAAAGTAGCAACCTCATAATCCTTTTCCCTAATCCAGGGAATAATCTGGCTTGTATCTACCTTACAACTCTCTAATACTAAGGTCTTTAATAGTCTTACATCTTTTTCCTTTAAATCATGCTGCCACACTATCTTCAAGTAACGCTGGATGGTAGCAATGGGTTCGGTTTCTTCAAATATTATCTCATTGATTGAGAGAGCTTGGCTCCGGCAAGTTAAAATGATAGCCTCGATGTGGTTCTTATTAAGTGGAATGGGAGGACGAATCCTATCGCGTAATTCCTTATAATGAGAAGAAAAGTCAGATAAATTTCTTCCTATCTCCTTTTCAAATACAAAGATATTATTTGGCCAGGTTTCTTTAGGAAACAGCGTGTTTAATACACCTTCTATACCTAAATCAATCACTTTATCCACCCCGGAAATAACATCAGGAATAAAACTCAAATTAACTTTTTCCTTGCCTGTTGGTAAAGTTACCCAGACGATAGAGGCGAAGTTTGGATCAGAAGACCTCTTCTTATACTCCTTCCTGAAGGCAAGATCATTCTCATAATAATGATAGATCCTCCAAACTTTACCGTTTGGGTCTTTGTATTCTCGGCTTAAGTCTAAACATTCCTTAGGATCAAGGACTAACAAATTAGTAGCTGCTGAAGAATCAACGATGACTCCCTCAAAATATTCAATTAGATTATCTGGTATTTTAGACATTCTTATCCCGCTTTCTGCTCACAGGCCAAACCTATTTTTCTAACTATATTGTAAAAGTCAGAGGAGACCGCATCTCTATCTATCTTTCGATAGATAAGGCTACCTTCCCGATAAAGTCCAAGGGTATAACAAAACCAGACCCAAAACCCCAATTTCTCATTGTTAGGATAAGGATTTAAACTCCCTTTTATAAAAGCCCTAATATCTCTCATTTCATTTTTAACCAAAGAGAGTAACCGGTGGTCTGTAATTTCACTAAAGCCTTTTGTTTTGGGAAGCCGAGTGACCTTCCCAACTTTTCTTGGTCTAATCTGACTAACATCAATACCGTAGTGCTTTGCCCATCCAATAAGACCAAAAAGATTGGGTCCAAATTTTATAAATCTCGAGCGAGGGCCATTGTCACGGACATCACAATGAAGAGATGCAGCCATAGTGCAAGCTGGAGTCTTGCCTTTAGTTCTTAACAATCCCAAATCTAACGCTCTTCGAGTAATATTCTCTGGCTTCAAGGGATTACCTTCTATTTTCAAAATCTCGTATGCGGCATCCAAAAAGGTAAATTTAGCCATATCTACTCTGATTTTATCCGACATACCTCTGCCATTTTCTTAAGCTTTCTATAACGATCCGGTCCAATACTATCTTCTTCAAGCAGGTTAAATATCTGTGTCGCCTCCTTATAAAAATCATTCTGGTAACAAAATTCAATCCAGTTAGAAAGTTCCTCGGTTCGAGGTACAAGGTCAAGTTTACCGTCTAGGAACTGTCTAATCCTCCGAATTAGGTATTGAATGGCGATATCCTGCATTCTTTTTTGCTCCGATGGAGTAGGAAGACGTACTTTGCCCTCTTCAACTTTAAAATTTTCTCTGATTATCTCATCAAAATCTCTCTCTATGGGTATATCGATCTTTCTTAGATAAAATTCTCTTAACTCGCTGTAAGGAACTATCTTATACTTTCTCAAAAACTCCTGAAGTTGCAGAATAACCTCTTTTTCAGGATTTTTAGGTAGAGGTTTCTCAAATAAAACTGTTTGTCGCTTGCCCTCCTTCTTTCTGGTGAGTAAAGTACCAGGAGCATACCACTCATGTCCTACCTTGCGGAAGAAACTCTTGAGGATTTCGTCAAGGTCAAATTTCTGAATCTTCACTTTGGTGAAAAGTTGCTTTATTACATAATCATAAATATAATCCCGAGTTTTACCTGGATGTTTAGTAAGGAAATCTTGGATCACTCGGATTACATTATACTCAATGTCTTCAGTTTTCTCGATAACTCTTCTTTCTCCAGATTTAGGTTTCTTGAAATTGATGACGAGAAAGCGTTGTTGGGTGCGGTCAGAGTCCATCTGAGATTTTGTCTTCATAGTTGAATTAACATGAAGCACTTCACCCTCATCCATAAATCCTGCTCTATGAGCAACGTTTTGAATAGTCCTATACATTGATGGATCAGCATAACTATAGACCATAGTTAACGAACGGCCAGGTTTTAAAGCACGGTAAGCTTCCTTTAGGGAATCTAACATCATTTGTTCATAATCTTCTCTGCTTTTGCCCTGATATTCATTTTCAATGATTTCCTCACTAACATTGGTAAATTCGCCTAACCAAGCTTCCCACATAAGATTTAGTTCACTATAATTTATATTAGCTCCGTATGGAGGATCGTAGAAGCAATAATCAATGGAATTATGAAATAGGTTATTCTTTCTGGCATCGCACTTGCTTATATAACTTAGAGTTTTTTTTAACAAACTTGTCTCACCAACGGCTTGGAACAAATCTCGTGATTTATCTTCAAAAGTATTGAAGGCATTCATGTCTTGAATTATCGAAGGGATGTAGAGTGTGCCCATTCGAATTCCACCTTTACCACTCTTCCGCCATCTGTACATGAGGCATACATTGAACAGTATCCCCGTGAACAAAAGCTTCATCTTATCCTTCACCTTCTCGTCCTCTATTTCACTTACATAATGCCACAAAATGGAGAGAGTAATCAGGTTTCGCCGAGAGAACATCTGGTAGGGGTGAGTGATACCACGCTTGAGTGGTTGTCGTGTGTTATATCCCAAAGGAAACTTCACATCTTTAGGATACCAATAGTGTGGTTCTTTTGGTAAGATTTTTTCTAGACCTTTCCCCTTTTTTATCTTCTGCAAGACTTTATTCCCCAATTTGTCTATAAATCTCTCACCACCTTCTATTTCGATATACCTCCGCCAATCTTCTTCATCAAGTGGCTTTGCCTTTTTTTGTCCTTTTGTCTTACACCTCGGACAGTTTACTCTTATCTCTACAGGTTCTACCCGCACAAATTGAGCTTTTGCCTTAGCAAATTCATATCCACAATCGCTACATCGGATCTTGCGAAATTTTTCACCTCGCTTCATCCTCTCCCAACGCCCATCACCAGCGTATAATACCTCTGCACTGCACCGAGGACATCGAAAAACATCGGAAAGGATTGTATTGGCAATCTGAGAATCTGGATTTTTACAATTATGGCATATAGTATTATAAAGTGATTTTATTTCTTGTTCCACCTTTTCTCGTAATTTATAGTAAGCCTTCTCTAAGATATACGGATCTATAGGCGCAGTATAGTTTCGAGCAATATGGATACATGCAGGAGAAATTTCGGTAAGGATAGCATGTCTACCACACATTATTGCTGCGACTCCTGTCATTCCGGTCCCAGCAAACGCGTCAAGGACAATATCACCGGGTTTTGTATAATGTTCTATAAATTGTTTTACCACATACGGATCTTGCTTTGTCCAGTACATGTGCATCATGTAGATCTTCGACGACTTGGAGGCATTGTCAAAACTCCTCTGAAACGGTCCTACATCATAATCATCTGTCTCCGGATCGTAAGGTTTGCCGTATTTTTTTATGAATTCAGCTATACTTTTACTCATCTTTACCTCAAACTAATCTTAACATTCTTACCCTTGTGTTTTTTCTTTGCCTCTTTGAAGGCCTTCTCCAGTTCCTCCTTGAAGACACTTACTATCTCTTCGATCTTCTCTTCTTCGATTAAGCCATATCTTTTACTTAGATTCTCAAACACAGGATATGATTCAGTCTTAATATCCGCCTTCTTAAGAATATCATTGACCAGGGATATTAATTCATCATCAAGGATTTCAGCAAATTTCCTTAAATCTGCTATACCAGCAACTTTCATCAATTTGTTAAGCCTATCTTCCTTAACCTCTTTAAGTGTCTTCTTGGTCAATGCCTGTGTCAGTTTTCTGCTCCTTTCTTCTAATGTCTTATCTATTTTCGAAAGAACGGCTCTCGTTTCTTCCATTTGCAGTTCTTTGGTTAATTCCAACTTACACCCTGAGCAGATAGGGCTTGTCTCAACAGAAACGGGGTCTCTATTAAGACAGGGCTCTGTATTCTTAAGGAGATCCTGAAACTGTGCAACTAAGTCCCTCTCTTCAGGAAAATGCAACTCTGTGATCCTGTTTAACCGGGAGATAGCCTCTATCCTCTCCGTGGCAGATTCCAATTCTTCCCTTAACTTTTTAATCTCTTTGAAATAGTCTCGGTGAAATCTTTGATAGAGATTTTGATAGGCAGTCTTAAATCTTTCAAACTGCTCTTTTATACCCCCTATAAGCGAAGGGTTATCCAATAAACTAGAGAGTTTCAACCGTTGCTGCAAAAGGAATCTGTCTCCATCAAGTTTCTCCTTCTTCGGCAATACTGCACCCACAAGATAAGACTTAATATTTAACAGTTCCGTGCTCTCTTTATCTAAAGTCTCCACTTTCGTAAAGATCTCAAAATCGTCTTTGAGGTCATTATAGTCCTTAGTTGATGAATAGAACTCTATAAAAGTACTGGCTTCGGTTACCTTCTTTAAACTTTCCAGTATCTTGGGAATCTTTTCCTTTATAGGCTCACCGAACATATCTGAAAGAATTTTGAGATTTCCTTTAATGTGCGGAATCCGGTCTTTGGTCGCCTTACAAGAAAGTAATAGCTGCCCTTCTTGGTCTTTTATTTCATTTGGCTTTGTAGCTGCCTTTAGATTGGGGTTTATTAACCGGGCTAAGGGAAGAACGTCGTTCCAACCAGGTCCAGTCATAGGATAAAGAATATCAAAATTTTCCTCAAACCGTCCTTTCCATTCAATATCAGAGACATTAAATGAATTTATACGATTTCCAGGTAGGCCTAATCGGTTCATAGGCTTGAGGTTAATTTCACAAGCAGGTTTTCCGTACTGAACAAAGGCTAAAAGTTGTAGAGTGATTATCTCTTTAGTCAAACCAGAAGGGTAATTTTGTAAGTCCTGATATAATTTCCAGATGTGAACTTCATCAGTCTGGCTTAATCTATCCCTGATAAACTTAAAGACCTTGTTCCCTTTAGGCTCAAATTCTCTTGGATTCTCCATCTTGGCAAGGCCTAAGCCAAAGGTAAAATTATCGCAGGCGCTGGTAGTGCTCGAACTTTTATTTCCTTTGAAAAGCCCTTCAAACACCTTTTTGGCCTCGCTACTGGTAAACTTCCTCCGGAAACTAGAGACATCGATAAGGGGCTTTGTATAGGCATTGGATAGCAATAATGGAATAAGAATATCTAAGGTCCTATCTATTTTCACCATTGAGAAAACCTTTTTTGAATCTATCCCTATAGCCTGCTTAGTAAATATCTTCCCCCCTCTGTACACACCAATCTGTTTGCTTAAAAGATTACTGATTACATCTCTTTTCTTCGTTTTTATCCACTCCTTTATCTCCTCAGCCTCACTACCAGTTTGGGAAAGATATTCCTCTTCCATCTTCAAGATTGCCAAATAATCCCATGATGCCCCAAAGACAGTGTCAGTCAGTGTTGAGGGGGCACAAACAGCAATACGCGGATCCTCTATATCCTCAGGGTCTAAACTTAACTCTTTCACCATAAAAATGACCCTAAAGTGAGCCTCGTCGAGCTTAGCACCATATTCCTCTCGCCAGGATCTGGCTATAATTACCTCACCAGGATATTCTACCTTTTTATATTCAGTCCTTTTTTCAGTCCTATGATCAAAATCATAACCACTAAAAAGCCCTTCTCCTATTCCACCTGTCTTGTGTAAATCAAGAAGTAAACCTTCTTCCCATTTGCTCTTGACCGCGTATTCATCTTTAACCTTCTTCTTACTAGTACCAAAGATTTTAACAGGTCTGATTTCCCTTTCTATTACCTTAAAACTTGCTCCCTTTTCTTTGTTAAAATAAACTTGAGGTAAATCTCGGATAATATTTAAAACCCTCAATACATTGTCTTCTCCTTCCCTCAGGACACCCTTAGAAGTGATTGTCGCTTCAGTAAGTTCCTGAATAGAAAGAGACTTGGGGGTATCTTTATAGGCAATAAACATAAGAAATAGGGTCTTTATTACTTTTTCAGCAAGGTCTTTATCTTCTTCATCTAAGTCATAGTCATCAAGGCTGTTAATAGCTACGTGATAAGCCCTATAGGCCTCACGATAGGCCTCTGTCTCCATTGCATCACAAAGATCTTTTGAGATCATCAAATCGCTAGCCGTGACCAGAGAACTTCGAGATAGAACTTCAGAAGTGCCTATCACATCATAAATGACATTGATACCCAAACGAGCAGTAGGAAGCTCTCTAGTAAGGGTGGTAATCCTGCGGATCGCTTCGAAAATTCTTGGTTGAAATGGAAAAATAGAATAAAAATACTCTTTGGGGGTGTTTTTTAAGAACTTAAACTCATTGTAGTAATAATCATAATACTGATCAATCTCAGGCTGTCTCTCCTTAACCAACTCTCGGACCCTTTCTGTTACAATCTCACCGTATTCTCTTTCATCTCTGAGCAAAACGACGTTAGTAAAGCGATCTTCTTTCTCTCCTCTCAATTTTGCAGGAGCAGGCGTCTGGGAGGCCACAATAGTGAATATTTCTAATCCTAAGTCTTTAGGGAGGACCCAAGAGAGAGTTTCTAAGACCTCCTCATCATAGGCATAGGCTGCCGAATCAGGGGGATGTCTTCTTTGCCAAGCCTCAAACTCATCGATTACGAAAAGGAGACCCTGATAACCCTGACCTCTAATTTGATGGTAAACATGAGAGATTCTATCCTTGGTGGATGTAGTTATCTCTGGGCGAAAACTGGTATCTTTACAATACTCTATAATTAGTTGTGATAATTCCTTCTTCTCGAGGTCCTCAGGATTTGTATTGGCCTTCCCTCGGATAAAATCATCGATTGGGTTTCTAAAAGTAGCAGGCCGTGTTTTGTACCATTTGATTATCTCATCTTCAGTAGTTATAGATATCTTGTCTTCCAATCCTACCTTCTCAAGGGATTCTTCAATCTTATCTTCAATAACCTTAAAGAGATTATCTTCTTCATCCACACCAGCCTCTCCCTTGAGGCTTAAAACTACAGGGAATAGCTTTATCTCTTCTAAACGGCGTCTAAGATTTTTGACTCCTTCATCCTTTACCCTATCCCATAGATCTTTCGATGTATCTATTAAGAGGCAAGTCAATGCTGCCAAGAAATGTGTTTTTCCAGCACCATATTCAGCTTGCACCCAGTATCCCCCCCCACGACCTGTAGAAACCCTCTCTAAAATTGCTTCGATCCATTCCCGAATGTTAGGGGTAAATCGATAAGTACTAACTGTCTTCTCTGGAGTCCTAATTGCCCTATACAGGAGAATAGTCGTCTCTGGCCTTTCAGAAACTCTTCTAATAAGCTCACCAATAGGGACATTAATCATTGTCACACCTCCTCAATAATATTAAACTTGTGTTCCTCCGATAAAACCTCTTTAAGATATTTTAAGGTAAAATCATCTTCAAAGGAAACATAAGCAGGGAGTTGGGTATCCACCTTTTCCATGGGAACAATCAAGATTACCAACGTTTTATCACTAAAATATATCTCGTAAAAAGAGACTAAAGAAACTTTGTATCGAGCCAAAAGATGGATGTTTGATACTACCAAAATCTGTTGTACTTGCAAATTTAGAATATACTCTTCCAATTTTTGAGCTATTGCCTTTTTAATCCCCTTTTGAATCTGGGCTCGCTCGTCAATTACCCCTTGAGGAGCTATTTGGAGGACATCCAATTCTCGAACAATATCTGTTGGAAGATAATCTAGTATTTTCTCTTTTGAGCCACGCCAGATATAAAGTTTCCTTCCAGGAAGAGATCTCTCTTTGAATGTTGTAATTATTTTTTTAAAGTCTGTGAAAGTCATAGTTTCATTCTCTTCTGTAGGAATTCATCCAGTGTATACCTAGTAGTTATCTGCTCTAATTGGTCAGCAACTACATACTTAGCAATAATCTGTTTCGTATCGGCCTCCTTCAAGATTCTCTTTACTTCACTTTGGTTTCTGATCCCTAAGTACATCCAAAATTTATGAGTCAGTATCTCTTCCAGATTTACTGTTTGAGGTGTCGTGGCAAAGAGGTAATGGATCAGAATGAGAAAGCCTGTTTTGGGGGGATGTAAGTTTTGCACGACTATCTTTGTCTTATTCCGATAAGTAAACCCTAAATCACGAATAGCGGTACTGAGATAATGCAAAGGGTCCTTCTTGACTATCCCATATTTCTTCATCAAGAAATCCTTAAAATATTCTGACTGAATAGTCGTTCCTGGATCCAGAGGAATTAGATATTCGCAGATAAACTCTGCCACTATGGGCTCTTTTTCAAGATAAAAATAGCGCATAACGTCTTGAAGAATCTTAGTGTTATTATAACTATGCCATACCTTCGCAGGAAGGTTATTTAACGATTGATCTGTAAAGAACCACCTAATTATGGAGGAAGTGTATCTTTTACGAACATAACGAGAGTTCTGTGGAAGGTATTCCTGAAGATATCTTCGGAAATTTTCAAAGTTTTTAAATCGTAGACTATCTTTTACCGCCTGTATACTTTCTTCCCCTAGAAATCTTTGGAATATCAATGGTTCTTTATTTCCCATATTTACCTCTCTATAGTTCACTATGTTCTAGGCTAACATAACTATAATATTGTGGTTGTAGGGCAAAATCTTGATACTTAATCATAAATGGGGTCAGTGCTTGATGAAAGGATGAGCTCGTTGCTTGACCCCGAATGAAATAGTTATACATTTCACAAGGCAGGCTCTGTGACATTTTACTCTTATATCCATCTTTAGTCATAAGTATCTCTATAATCGACAACATACACTTCTCCTTTCCTTAAATCATAAGGAAAAATGGGATTTAGGCAATAGCATTTTTATATTATTATGCACTAAATAATCATT
>Ga0209121_10004264_pt1 | contig 13408 bp, 10 predicted proteins | sample Cruoilmetagenom3_FD_187292 | JGI IMG/M metagenome (GOLD analysis project Ga0209121, IMG submission 187292) | Oil polluted marine microbial communities from Coal Oil Point, Santa Barbara, California, USA - Sample 3 (SPAdes) (version 2) | ecosystem: Environmental > Aquatic > Marine > Oil seeps ... | reverse complement strand
GAAAGATCAGGCGGGAAGTTTACATGAAGATATAAAAAGAATAATTAAATCCAACTGTCCTGTACTTTGTGTCATTCCCGCGAAAGCGGGAATCCAGACTGTTATAACGATTTTAGATTCCTGTTTTCACAGGAATGACAATATGAATTATGTTATTGTAAAGAAAACCCTTGCATAAAGGAGGATTACGAAATGTCGGAACATCAAAAACCATCAAACAACAACGAAAACTCCGAACGAATTTCCCGTCGCGGATTCATGGTCGGAGCCGGAGCGGCGGCCATGTCGTTTACAATTGTCAAACCGGAGCTGGTCCGCGGAGCTGCCGCCAATTCTAAAGTCAACCTTGGCCTGATAGGCTGCGGCGGCCGGGGGACATGGATCGCCGAGCTGTTCAAGCAGCACGGCGGATACAACGTCGTGGCCGTGGCGGACTATTTCCAGGACAGAATCGATAACGCCGGCGAAAGACTGGGCGTACCGGCGGCAAATCGTTATCCCGGCCTGTCGGGCTACAAAAAGCTGCTTGAGAAGGTGGACGCCGTGGCCATTGAGAGCCCGCCGTACTTTCATCCCGAGCAGGCCGCGATGGCGGTGGATGCCGGATGTCACACCTATGTCGCAAAGCCGATTGCCGTGGACGTGCCCGGATGTCACAGCATCGGTGACAGCGGCAGAAGAGCCGCGAGAAACAAACGCTGCTTCCTCGTGGATTTCCAGACACGGGCCGACCCGTTCTACATAGAGGCGCTCAAACGTCTGCGCGACGGGGCGCTGGGCGAGATCGTTTTCGGCGAGGCGATCTACCATGCGAATTGCCCGTTCAGACGGATGTACGATGCGTGGAAGAGCGATCCGAAGGGCTCCGAGAACCGCCTGCGGGCGTGGGGACTTGACCGCATCATCTCCGGTGACATTATTACCGAGCAGAACATCCACACGCTCGACGTGATGAACTGGATAATGGACGAGGATCCGGTTTACGCCGTCGGGACATGCGGGCGGACGGTTCGTCCGGTCGGGACCTGCAACGACCACTTTGCGCTTCTGTTCGAGTACCCCAACAAAATCGGCATAACGTTCAGCTCGCGTCAGATGGAAGGTCACGGCACGCAGCCCGAAGGCATCCGGAACCGTATGTTCGGTTCTAAAGGCGTGCTGGAAACCGAATACGGTGGCCAGGTAATCATTCGCGGCGAGAACTTCTATCGCGGCGGCAAAAGCCCCGGCATATACAAGGACGGTGCCATAGCCAATATCGCCACGTTCCATAAGAGTATTCTCGAAGGCGATTACGCCAATCCGACCGTCGCGCCGAGCGTCCGGAGCAACCTGATTACAATCCTCGGCCGGACCGCCGCCTATACCGGAAGAAAAGTAAGATGGAGACAGCTTGTCAAAAGCACGGAAAAACTCGATGCCAATCTTAAGGGCCTGAAGTCATAAGTTAATCGGAGCCTTAAGGTTATTTTTTGGAGATATGGAAATGAAACGTTTACAAATTACTCGCCGCCAGATGATGGCGGGGGCCGCCCGCGCGGCTGCCGGGCTTGCAGTGACATGCTCCTGCGCTCCTCTGGCCGAGCAGGAGCAGGCAAAAGCTCCCGCCGGTTTCAAGCTGGGCGTTTGTGACTGGACGATAGGAAAAACCGCGAATCCCGGCTCGCTTGAGATGGCAAAGCGGATAGGACTGGACGGCGTACAGGTTGATTTCGGCAGGGGGGACAACAGCCTGCCGTTGTTCGACGAGGAATTGCAGGATAATTTTCTCGACGAAGCACGCAGGCAAAAGATGCAGATTGCCTCGCTGGCAATGGGCGTCCTCAACAACGTCCCGTACAAGAGTGACATGCGAGCCGAGCGATGGGTGCGTCAGGCTATCAACGTGGCCGAGACGATGGAAGTCAAGGTTATCCTGCTGGCCTTTTTCGGCGAAGGCGACCTGAAAGAAGACGAGCAGGGCGTTAACATGGTCGTCCAGCGGCTCAGGCGGGTCGCTCCCGATGCGGAAATGGCCGGCGTCACACTCGGTATCGAATCCTGGCTGAGCGCCGAGCAGCACGTAGACATCATCGAGAGGGTCGGCTCTAACGCCGTAAAGGTGTACTACGATGTGGGCAACTCGCATAAGGCGGGCTATGATATCTACAAGGAAATCCGCCAGCTCGGCCCGCTCATCTGCGAGTTTCACGCCAAGGACTACGACGACCTGTACGGCAAAGGCTCGATCGACTTCAAGGAGGTCCGCCTGGCGATGGACGATATAGGTTATCGCGGCTGGCTTGTGATGGAAGGCACGAAGATGCCGCTGGGCGTTGAGGAAAGCTGCCAGTACGACGCCGAGTACCTGCGGGGCATTTTCCCGAAAAAGGTATAAAAAACGATGAAAGGACCTGATATGAAATCGCATAGCTATTTCCCCATTTTAGCTGTATTAGTTCTCGCTGCAGTACAGCTCGCCTCCGGAACTCCGCTGGACGATTATATCGCAAAACCCGACGAAAGCTATACTTATAGCATTATTAAGACCGCTAAAGGACTTGGTTATACCGCTTATATTCTGGAGATGACCTCGCAGTCCTGGCGAAGAAAGGACGAGGTCGACCGCCCGCTCTGGAAGCACTGGCTGACAATCGTCAGGCCCGCTAATGCCGCCGGCGACAAAGCACTGCTCTGGATTAACGGCGGCAGCAACAAACGCTCAGCGCCCGATTCGGCCGACAAAATGCTGGTCGGAATCGCCCTCAGCGCCGGCTCGGTCGTCGCCGATCTGAAAATGGTGCCGAACCAGCCGCTTATGTTCCCGGACGGCGGCAGGCCACGCTCGGAAGACGGCATCATTGCTTATACTTTCAGCAAGTGTGTTGCTACCGGCGACAAATCATGGCCGCTCCTGCTGCCGATGGTAAAAAGTGCCGTTCGCGCGATGGACACGGTTCAAAAACACCTTAAATCTCTCGATACCGGCGCTCTTGATATCAAGCAGTTCGTGGTCTCCGGCGGCTCAAAGCGGGGCTGGACGACCTGGCTGACCGCCGCGGTCGATAAGCGGGTGGTCGCCATTGCCCCTGCCGTCATCGACGTGCTGAACATGGATGAGCAGATGAAGCACCATTTTGCCGCTTACGGCTTCCATTCCGACGCTATCGCCGATTACGGCGAAATGAAGGTCTTCGAGCAGCTCGACACGCCGGAAGGACAGGAGCTGGTAAAAATCGTAGATCCTTACGAGTACCGCGACCGCTACGCGAATATACCAAAGTGCCTCATAAATTCGAGCGGCGACCAGTTCTTCCTGCCGGACTCGGCACAATTCTACTTCCACAACCTGCCGGGCGAGAAATACCTGCGGTACGTCCCGAATACCGACCACGGCCTCGGTGGCTCGGATGCCATCCAGAGCCTTTTGGGTTTCTATATCTCCATCCTGAAAAACGCACCCCGGCCGAAATTCTCATGGTCGGTCAAGGACGACGGCTCGATCGAGGTCAATACGACCACGACTCCGAAAGAGGTCAAACTCTGGCAGGCAACGAATCCCAAAGCGAGGGATTTCCGGCTTGAAATTATCGGGCCGGCCTGGAAAAGCATAGACCTTGGCGCCCGCGGAGCCGGGACTTATGTAGCGAAGATTGCCGAGCCGGACGAAGGCTGGACCGCATTTTTCGTTGAGCTGACTTTCGACAGCGGCGGCCCGATTCCATACAAATTCACAACCGAGGTCCACGTCGTCCCGGATACGCTGCCGTTTGCCGATAAGCTCTGATTCGAGTGAAAGAGATACATAAGTTTTGTCCGTGTAAATACGGGTAAATATATTGACACAAAATATATTTACCTATATTGCCTATTTGTCACATTCGGCTTATACACATTATAATCAATCCTCGTGCAGAAATTGTCATTCTGAACGAAGCGCAGCCTTTAGCCCTGAGCGAAGTCGAAGGGGCAGTGAAGAATCTATAACGCTTATTCACATCCCAGATCCTTCGCATTGCTCAGGATGACAAATCATCGGATGCCTTCAAATTTGCTATAATGCGTATTATTTTGGATTTTTACGGCCAAAGGCCGGGAATTGGCTTTGTTTTTTCAACTAAGGAGCAAATTAAACCACGAATTCACACGAATTCACACTTTCAATTTAAATCCTGATTTCTCCACAGGACACCTTTCGGTGCCGCGCAGGCAGGAATCCACGACTAATTCTCTAATTCTCCAATTCACTAATCAACTTATATTGTTTATCCTGTTTAATCAATAGTCAATAATCAATAGTCAATTAGTTATGTATTATACTAAAATTATTTTAAAAATCAAGCAAATTCTAAAAAAATCTGCGTTACTTTCTTCTTTTATCCTGGCATTTGCTTAATGATTCTCGTCCGAGGACCGGTATGTATTGGCAATTCTCACGGACTATAGTAATTGTGGCATTGTTTCAGACGGCGGTAATTACGGTTTGCCCAGAGGCGCCGGTGGTTGGGGTTCGGATTAGACTCCTGGTTTGCGTAAATATGAAGCTCCGAGCCGTTCAGGACAACGATTTCTTCGCGCCAGTCGCCGGAGGTGTCTGCAACGTACAGGCGGTCCGCCTTCTCCGGTAACGTCAGGGCGAATTTGCCCGTTAACGGCTCGAAAAGGCAGACGTCGCCGGATGTGTGGCGTTCTTTTGCACAGGCGAGCTGCTGTTTTTCGCCGGTCCAGTCGATGGTATGGATTACTTCGACGCCGCTTGCCGTCCAGTCTTCGGGAGCGAGGTTATCCATTTCGTAGTCGAAGACTTTGTTTCCTTTTGAGTCGAAGACGAACGGTTTCTGGTGCTCGGGGTATCGCGAGCGGCACCAGATGAAGATTTCGTCGGAATTGGCTTTGAATTTGCCGACGGCGGCGTTCTGAGGCTCCTGCTTTTTGAAGTGGCTTCTCCAGACGGGTCCTTTGAGGGCTATTACCTGGACCTGATTTGCGCCTTCTTCGAGCATGACCATTTCGAGGCCGGGCAGTTCGGGCCGGACATCCGCGACGAAGATGCTATCGGCGTGGTAGCGGCCTTCGATTGCGCGGGTGATTAGCTTGCCGGCGGGTGAGAATATGGTCACGCCGAGAACTTCGTCTTTGCCGTCACCGTCGAGGTCGGCCAGTCGGGCTCCATTGTGCGCGCAGGAGACGAATTTGTCCGTTGTCCAGAGCGGCCGGCCGCCTTTGATAAGCGCGTCGATCTCGTATGCGGCCAGATATTTTCCGGTGCGATAGCCGGATTTGTTCGTGGTCTGCAGCAGGATGTCGTTGTCTTTGCCCGTACCTCGGAAGTCCGCTATCATCGCCAGCTCCCAACCGGCGGCGCCATCGGGAAACGGGGGTTTGGCGCTGGATTCCTGCCTGCCGGTGGCGCCGTCTACAATGTGGAGCACGGAGTCTTTTGTCAGGTAGAGGACCTCGATTTTGCCGTCGTTATCGACGTCTGCGGCGGCGGTTCCGGGGCCGTGGTGGCCGGGCAGGCCCTGGCTTTCGCTCTGGCCTCCTACGGCGATGTTTGTTTTCTTTATCCAGAGTTTTTCGCCGGAATTGTCATATACGGCCAGGTGGCCCCGGACGGTGACGAGATAATCCGGCTTCTTGTCGTTGTTGACGTCTGCGGCGATGATTCCACCGGCGGAGTCCTCCACATCGAGAGGGGGGATGTCAAGTTTGATAACCTGCTGCGCGGGATTAGCGGCATACGCAGCGGTTAGGATGGCTAATACTATTATCAATGCTGTGGGGACTAACTTTTTCACTGCCATTGTATAATTCCTTCCATAGACGAGTCCATGTAATACCAAAAAAGATTCCCAGATTGTACAACCCCCAGATAAATCGTAAAGATTATTTTAACCGCGGATTTCCCGGCAGGAGAAACAATGTACTGGAAAGCTGGTCTTCTTTGTTGGAACCTGAAAAATTCCGTGAAAGATACCGTCTCTACTTTTATGCTGTTAGATATCTTCTTGAAAGAATATCTTGGTTGATCCGCGACAGCCATAATTCAGACAAATGGGGAGGAGATGGTACAGTCAAGTTAGTTTTTTCAAATAGACAGGGAATGTCTTATGAAGAGATGCGAGATTATCTTCGCTTGCTCAAAAAACAGCAAAAAACCGGTCAGGATATTCGAATTGATTTTGAAAAAGTCCCTATAGATAAGCTTAGCAGCCGTACGCTTGGTAAATCAATGGGTCTTCAGCTTGCAGATGCAACTGCTGGGGTGTTTTTCAACGCGATTGAACACGACAAATTTGGAAATACCGAGCCCCGATATATACAGATTCTTAAACCAATTATATATCGGAATGAACGAATTATAAACGGATACGGTTTTAAGATTGTTCCAAGAGAAGCAATGCCTGTTCTGATTGAAAAAGACAGCTTAAAATGGCTTTCGGAAATTAAATAAAAAATAGCAGACCTCAGGACGTAGGAACCCACGCATTATGCGCTGCTGTCCCTGCGGACAACCTACGTTTAATCCTGCACATGCCTGCTTTATATATAATACGTACAATCAAATGATTTTGTCAAACAAAATTCTACAATTTTTCATAAATATGCCTTTTTTCTGTTTTTTGGCTACTTTTTGAATCCAGCAATAACTGAATCTCTAATTCAACAACGAACAACACGCTGTCTCTCTCTGCCCCAAATCTATCGCATAACTTAATCCTCTCCATACCGCACAAAACGCATAACAATAGTCAATTTATGGCTTAGCTATAATCAATAGAAAATTTATGCCATAGGTATAGTAAATATAAAAATGCTATCTTTAGGCTGTCGATCAATAAGCGGCAATGCTTAAGATTTCAAATTCAACAAAATATCCCAATTTGGAATATTCCAGACTGGGATCCACAATAGTTCTCAATAAATTATGGCAGACGACGACATAATTGAAAGAATTGGCTTGAATATCACGATCATTCGTGAGCGGCGTGGGCTTACACAGGAGAAACTCGCCGAATTAGCCGGCCTTCACCGAGCTTATATCGGCCAAATCGAACGGGCCGAGAAAAACATCGGCCTGAAAAACCTCGAAAAAATTGCAAATGGATTAAATGTTAGTGTTCGTACATTATTAGACAATCAATATTGATTAAACATGTCGCTCGTGATACACTCCCATAATGTAATATGAAATTTCTCATGGGAGATCAAAGCATGAATCTCGAGATAATTACAAATCCTGCGATCGATGTTTTCCTTGAACTTGTTCGTAATTCATATGAACAGCTATATGCAAGTCCTTTTATTAAGGCAAATGTAGCTTCAATGATACTAGAAAATAAACAACGAGAAGCAAAAATTTCATTACTTACAAGTTATAAGTTAAACAGTTTCTATCTAAATTCATCGGATATCACTGCATTAAAGTTCTTTATTGAAAATAACGTAAACGTTCGTAATTATCCAAAGTTACATGCTAAAACTTATATCTTTGATTCAGAGAAAGCGTTTATTACTTCAGGGAACTTGACGTTAGGTGGTTTACAAAATAACTATGAATGTGGTGTTTTAATAAATGATAAAAATACTGTAAGCAAACTTAAATCTGATTTTCTTCATATTTTTACAGATGATCAACAAGTATCTATAATTACTGAAGAGATTCTTTTTATAACGGAAAACATTCTATCTAAAGTCCCAAAAGAAAAGAAGGTTCATTTTGAAATATCAGAGAAAGAGCTTTTTGCTGAACGTCATATTGAACCGGAATATGATTTATATGATGGTGGAATAGAAACAATAACCGAATCTTTATCAGGATGGCGGTTAGATATTTTCAATTTAGTTTCAAATATCCCAACAAATGTTTTTGAACTTGACCGTGTTTATGCAAGTAAAAATCATCTACAAGAGCTACATCCTGAGAATCGAAATATAGAAGCTAAAATAAGGCAACAGCTACAAGAGCTAAGATATTTGGGATTGATAGAATTCATCGATAGAGGTGTCTATCGAAAATTATGGAAGAACATTTAAAAAGTTACCAATTTTTCAAGATTGCTACCTATAGGTAGTTGATCGATTTACCCTCCTGATCAACGATCCTGACAAAAAAGCCGGGATTCGTGTCGGGCACAGCAAAATCAAAATTCTCGAATAAAGAAATCGGTCCTCTTTTCTGGGAGCCGGAATATACGACTGTCTGGTCGTTTCCGCAGCGGGGGGATTGGGCTACTCATAATCCGAAGTACCGGGGTAATTTTGCGCCTCAGATAGCGCGGAATATTATCGAGATGTACAGCGAGAAGGGCGATACGATTCTTGACCCGATGGTGGGGGCGGGGACTACGCTTATCGAGGCGAGGCTTCTGGCTCGAAACGCGGTCGGGCTGGACATCAATCCCGGGGCGGTCGAGCTTGCAAAGAAGGCTCTGTGTTTTAAGCATCATCCGGAAAGCTCTCAACAGGTAAAAGTTGCCGATGCACGTGATTTGTCGTTTCTCGACGACGAATCGTTCGATCTTGTTCTGACGCATCCGCCTTATATGAATATCATAAAATATTCGGACGGGAAGATTGCGGGAGATTTATCGAATACCGGCAGTCTGCCGAAATTCTGCGACGAGATTGAGATAATCGCCGGAGAGTTATTCCGCGTTCTTAAAGCGGATAAGTATTGTGCGATACTAATCGGCGATACACGTAAGGGCAGGCATTATGTGCCGCTTGCTTTCCGCGTTCTGGAGCGTTTTCTGAAGGCCGGCTTCGTGCTGAAAGAGGATATTATCAAGGTTCAGCATCATTGCAAATATACCGAGCGGTGGCGGCCGAAGGCAAAGCAGGGGGGCTTTTATCTTATTATGCATGAGCATTTGTTCGTTTTTCGCAAGCCGCGGGAGGGGGAGGACCTGTCGCGGCTAAGATACAGCCGGGCGATTGACTATTGATTATACCTATGGCATAAATTGTCTATTGTCTATTGACTATTGATTATTGTGGGGATTTTTTGTTTGCGTGGTTGTCCCGGGGGGCTATAATTTGGGGTTATGAAAAATTTAATAGCAGACAGAGCAGCGCAAATCGACGCCAGCGGGATTCGGAAGGTCTTCGCGCTGGCGGCCTCACTGAAGGACCCAATCAATTTCTCAATCGGCCAGCCGGACTTCGATGTGCCCGAAGAGCTTAAAGAAGAAGCCATCCGGGCCATCAGAGAGGGCCAGAACAAATACTCGCAAACCGCCGGCGATATGACGCTGAAAAGCAAAATCACCGAGCAGGTCAAAGGCGAGTTCGGCTGGGAAAATCCCGCCGTGCTGGTGGCGAGCGGCGTCAGCGGGGGACTGCTGCTGGCGTTTTTGTCGCTGATCGATCCCGGCGACGAGGTGATTATCCCGGACCCGTACTTCGTCATCTACAAGCATGTGATTAACATGTTAGGCGGAAAGTGCGTCTTTGTTGACAGCTATCCCGATTTCGACCTGCCCGTCGAGAAAATCGCCGAGGCCATCACGGCCAAAACGAAGATGATTATCCTCAATTCGCCCTGCAATCCGACCGGTATGGTCTATTCTGAAGAGCGCATCAAGGCACTGGCGAAAGTCGCGGCCGACAACGATATCCTCGTGATGACCGACGAGATATACGAGAAATTCTGCTATGACGGCGACTGCGTGAGTATCGCCAGTCACTACGAAAAGACCCTGCTCCTGCGCGGTTTCAGCAAATCTTATGCAATGACCGGCTGGCGAATGGGCTACGTCGCAGCACACGAATCTCTCAAACACGTCGTCGAGGAAATGACCAAGATACAGCAATATACGTTCGTCTGCGCACCGACACCTTTCCAGCAGGCGGCTATCGCCGCCCTGGATTATGACGTGAGCGGCCTGGTCGACGTGTACAGAAAGAAAAGAGACCTGCTTTATGAAGGCTTGAGTGAAGCCTTCGATCTGGTCAAGCCCGGTGGGGCGTTCTACGCTTTCGTGAAAGCGCCCGGCTCGGCGGGGGCCACCGCTTTCGTCGAAAAGGCGATTGCCAACAATCTGCTCATTATTCCGGGTAACGTTTTCAGCGAACAAGATACGCATTTCAGGATAAGCTACGCAACCGGCGATGAAAAAATCCGGCAGGGGGTGGAAATTCTCCGAAAGCTTGTTTGAACATATTCCGGGGAGTGATTTTAAAGCTGCATCGCGTTTCCTGGTGGAAAATACCTTGACGACGAACCTGGTATCATGTACAAGTGCCGCGCTGTTTCGTATTTTTCGATATCACTGCATTTGAGACGACCGGCTCTGGTTTTATAAACCGAGCTGGCTAAAATGGAAGGCAATTTTCAGAAGGGATAACGCAGTGTGGAAATCCTATCAGGCCACAGCAATTTTCGCCGTAGTGGCACTATTGGCCGTGGGTCTTTCATGTCCGGCGGCAGAACAACCGGATGAGTCAGCTAATATTCCGCCGAACCCTTCTATTACGGTCGTTGAGGAGCCGTGCCTGACCGAAACGGAATTGGGAGTTTTCAGGTGGCTTGAGCAAAAGGATTGTGAAAAGGCTGAAACGTTAAGACAGGCTTTGGAGCATTTGCGAGAGAAAGACGCCGAGAAGAGCAGGCATGACCAAATCGACCACGCCCTGAAATGGCTTGAGAAAGAAGATCAGGAAAAAGCCGGGCAATTAAGGTCGCTCTGTGGACAAGAGCCCGAACGGTTCGAGGCCGAGCTTCAGGAAGTTATTGAAGCCGAAGTGGATAAAACGCTCAAGCTGCGGAAGCGGGAGATGATCAGGGCAATGATTTTCGGGACGGTAGGGGGATTGGGCCTGTTCTTGTTCGGCATGCTCCAGATGTCCGAAGGTCTTAAAAAAGTCGCGGGCAAGAAACTCAAAAACATTCTCGAATCGATGACGAAAAAGCGCGTTGTCGGTTGTCTTGTGGGCGCGGGTATCACGGCTTTAATCCAATCAAGCTCTGCTGCAACCGTTATGGTCGTCGGTTTCGTCAATGCAGGACTGCTTACACTCAAGCAGTCAATATCCGTGATTATCGGTACGAACGTCGGAACGACGGCGACGGCCTGGCTTGTTTCGATATCCGGTATCGGGACGCTGGAAATCACAACATACGCGCTGCCGGCAATAGGCCTGGGATTTCTCCTGCAGATCGGGGGCAGGACGCGAAGGACGAAGAACATCGGGCAAATCATCCTTGGATTCGGTGTCCTTTTCATTGGCATAAGCTTTATGAAGAACGCATTTAGCGGCCTGGAGGACAGCCCGGGCGCGCAGGCACTGTTCATAACAGCGGCACAAAATCCTTTCATGGCTATCCTGGCAGGGATGGCTGTGACGATGCTTATTCAAAGCAGCTCCGCGGCCGTTGCAAGCGTTCAGTTATTAGCTATGTCGGGGGCGTTCGGCACCGACTGGGAAGTGGCGCTTCACATTTCAGTCCCCTTTATCTTAGGGAGCAACATTGGTACCACCATAACAGCTCAACTCGCGGCGTTCCGGGCTAATCTGAATGCACGTCGTGCCGCCTGGGCACATACAATGTTCAATGTGATTGGTGCGCTTATCTGTGTCTGGTTCATCGGTTGGATCTGCAAGGCGGTTCATATAATCGCGCCGTGGGAACTCACACAGACGACTATAGCCGTATCCATAGCAATCGCACACACAATAATAAAGATATTCGAGGCGGTTTTCTTCCTTCCGCTGACCGGGGTGCTGGAAAAAATGGTTATCAGGCTCGTACCGGAGAAACCGGATGACCTTGTTGTCCGGCCAACGGCATTGGAACGACACCTATTGGATACGCCCGTGTTGGCTATAAACCAGATAAGGCGTGAGATAGTGCGGATGGCCCAGGTAGCCAAAAAGGCGGTTAATCAGGCCGTGGAGGGGCTTGTTGAAAACGACAGGAGAAAACTTGACATGGCGCGGACGACGGAGGATGTGACGGATAGTCTCCAATACGAGATCACCTCTTATATTGTCGCCTTATCGACAAAGGAGATTTCCAATGAGATGTCGGCGGAACTGCCGGTGCTTCTGCATACTATTAACGATCTCGAGCGTGTCGGCGACCACGCCGTCAATATCGTGGAGATTGCCGAACGAAAAATCGAGCACAGGCTTTCCTTCAGTGAGTCGGCACTGGTCGAGACAGCCCAACTGAAAGACCGGACAGAGCTGATGTGTGATAATATCATAGCGGCGCTGGAAAATAGTGACATAGAGCAGGCCAAAGCGGCCCTGGAGAAAGAGGATAACCTCAACAGAATGCAGGTAGATTATCGCCGCAGCCATGTTCAGCGCATGACTGAAGGCACCTGTTCAGCCGACGCGGGGCTGATTTTCATTGACCTGGTTGACAATGTTGAAAAGATAGGCGACCACCTGACTAATATCGCACAAGCAGTAATAGGGGGCCTGCAATGGGATGGGGTCGAATTGAAAGCTTCATCGAATCCCGAACCGGGAGCCGGCATAACGTAGAATTTCATTTAGGATTAACCGAATAAAAAACTGTCTTGACCGGCGAAACGGAAAAAGCTAAAAGGCAGTGCAGTTTGAAGGATATAAGTACATGAATCTGAAATTGCACGAGAATCTTTGGGTCATGTACGTATAATACGCTATCATCGTAAGGAACCAGTATGGATTACAAACAAATGATTCTCGGAACAATAGGGGGGTTGGCTCTATTCCTGTTCGGTATGGGATTGATGTCCGAGGGATTGAAAAAGGTTGCGGGCCAAAAGCTCAGGAAAATTGTTGAGTCAATGACTAAAAAGCCTCTTATTGCCTTTTTGGTTGGTGCAGGTGTAACGACTTTGGTTCAATCCAGTTCGGCCACAACCGTTATGGTTATAGGTTTCGTGAATGCCGCACTGCTTACACTCAAGCAGGCGATATGCGTAATAATTGGAACTAATGTCGGCACGACGGCGACGGCCTGGCTGGTTTCAATATCCGGTGTTGGCGCTTTTAAGATTACAATCTACGCTTTGCCGGCGGTCGGCTTCGGATTTCTCCTGATGACGCTTGGCAGGACGCGAAGGACAAAGAGTATAGGGCAAATAACGCTCGGGTTCGGAATATTATTTGTCGGTATCAATTTCATGAAAGATGCTTTTGAGCCGTTGGAGAGAAGCCCAAGGGTGCAGGAACTTTTTATCTTGCTGGGTAACAAGCCTATACTGGCTATTTTGGCCGGTGCCGTGGTGACGACGCTTCTTCAGAGCAGTTCGGCCGCAATCGCTATTGTCCAGTTGCTGGCAAGTGGTGGAGCCTTCGGGGGCGATTGGCAAAAAGTCCTTGATGTTTCGATACCGTTTGTTTTGGGCAGCAATATTGGTACGACAATAACCGCTCAACTCGCAGCACTGCAGGCAAACCTGAATGCAAGACGCACAGCCTGGGCGAA
>Ga0209121_10004263_pt1 | contig 13409 bp, 10 predicted proteins | sample Cruoilmetagenom3_FD_187292 | JGI IMG/M metagenome (GOLD analysis project Ga0209121, IMG submission 187292) | Oil polluted marine microbial communities from Coal Oil Point, Santa Barbara, California, USA - Sample 3 (SPAdes) (version 2) | ecosystem: Environmental > Aquatic > Marine > Oil seeps ... | reverse complement strand
CTTCCCCCACCCCCTCCCATCACCAAGCGCGAGTTGTACGGCAAACTGGGCGGCCACCCCTATACGATTGACATCTTTGCCCGGCGGGCGGCAGTGACGGGGGTGGCCGACGTGTGGCTGGAGATCGAGGACGTGGAGCGGGAGATGATCGAGTTCACGCTGCTCGACCGCACCTACGCCCAGTTGCCGCCGCGCGCCCAGACGCTGCTGATGCGGGCCAGCATCCTGGAGGAAGCCCCGCGCCTGGAGGGATTGCAGTGGATGATGGGGGACGAGGACAACGCCAGCCCCGCCATTGACGCCGAACTAAAGGCGTTGCTGGGCTGGGGCATGCTGGCCCGCCAGGAGAGAGGCCGGGGCGAGGTGGTCTACCCCATGCACGCGCTGGTGCACGACTACGCCCGGCGACAGTTGGCCCAGGAAACACGCGCCGAGGACGAAACCGCCCTCCTGCTGCGGGCGGCCCGGTTCTGGGAATTGCAGGGACAGCAGAGCAAAGACCTGGGCGATTGGCTGCGGGCGCGGGACTACTACCACCGGGCGGGGGAGTACAGAAAAGCCTGGCAAATCGTTCAGGCAGCGACAGAGCCGATGATACGCTGGGGCCACCTGGAGCGGCTCATCGGACTGCTGAACGAGTCCATCGGGACGCTGGAGGGGGCGCGCAAAGCGGTGGCTATGGGGAACTTGGCCCAAATCTATGGTAGAATAGGTGACTACGAAAACGGAATTAGAATCTGTGCTGGGGTAGTAGCGATTTTGGAGAAAGCGGGAGATAAGCAAGGTGTATCTGCTGCGCTCCACAACTGGGGTAATATGCTCTTCCTACAGGGAGACTACATCGAAGCGCAGGCCAAATATGAGCAGAGCCTGGCCATTGCAGTGGAACTGGGCGATAAAAGTGGGATTGCCACGTCTCTGCATCAGTTGGGAAGGATTCACCAAGAGCAGGGGGACCTGGGAGAGGCGCAGGCCAAATATGAGCAGAGTCTGGCCATCAGTGTGGAACTGGGCAATAAAAGTGGGATTGCCTCGTCCCTGCATCAGTTGGGGAACATTCACTACTTGCAGGGCAACCTGGGAGAGGCACAGGCCAAATATGAGCAGAGCCTGGCGGCCCTTGCTGAATTGGGGGCCAAGCGGGAGATTGCTGCGTCCCTGCATCAGTTGGGGATGATTCACCAGGATCAGGGGAATCTGGGAGAGGCACAGGCCAAATATGAGCAGAGCCTGGCCATCAGGGTGGAACTGGGCGATAAAAGTGGGATTGCCACGTCCCTGCACCAGTTGGGGGTGATTCACCAGGAGCAGAGGAACCTGGGAGAGGCGCAGGCCAAATATGAGCAGAGCCTGGCCATCGAGGTGGAACTAGGCGATAAAAGTGGGATTGCCACATCCCTGGGTCAGTTGGGGACGATTCACCAGGAGCAGGGGCACTACCGCGAGGCGCTGGAAAAGTACGCCCAGGCGTTGATGCTATTCGAGCAACTTGGGTCGCCGTATGCAGAGAAGACAAGGCGCAATTTGGCCCGGCTGCGGGAGGAGATGGGAGAGGAAGCGTTCGCGGCAGCGCTGGCAGAATTGGGCATCGGGGCCGGGGGTGGGCCCAGGCGCGGGTGAGCGTGGGGTTGGAGGAGCCGTTTGTGGAGGCCTGGGGGCGGTTAGTGGAGGGGTTGGGGGGAAAGAGTACCTCTGATTAAGAAATACACGATGAGGCTTTAATCTTAGAGTCTCCAGGATTTCGCGTGGTCAGTCACCAGACCCTAAGGGTTTTCGCGCCAAATCTGGCAAAAAGAGCCGTTACGCTAGCGAAAAATGGTGTTTACACGATCTTGGGCAAAACCCTTAGGGTCTCACCACGCGAAATCCCAAAGAGCCGAATCTTATCGTTCATTTCTATATCCGTGGTACTCCCATTCGTCCATTCGTGTCTTTCGTGATTAGATATAAGGAGCGAGCAACATGGCAATGCGTGTGTTCAAATGCCCGTTCTGCGGGTACCGATTTCGGGCCGACCCGGAGAGAATCTACCAGCGGGGTGTAGAGGACATCGTGAGGGGAGAGCCACAACCATCTCGCACGCAGCACAAGCGCACCGTAGACCTGACGTGTCCCAACTGCCACCAGGATTTTGAGGTCGAGGTGGAGGTGTGAGATGGGCGACCGCATGAGCGAGATAGAGGAGCGCGCGGCGCAGCAGGCCGGCCTGAGCGACGAGCAACTGCCCATCGCCCCCGATCCCAACCTCAAGTTCTGGAAGGACACCGCCAAGGGGCTGCTGGGCGAGTCCGTCAAATCTATAGAGGAAACGGCCAAACAGATCATCGGCGTGGCTGGCATCCTGGAAGGGCTCTACTTTCACGCCATCGCCTACTCGGACGTGCGGGGCAAGCTGGGTAGCGGCTGGCTGCTCCTGTTGTACATGACCCCGCTGGCCTTTTGGCTGGTCAGCCTGTGCTTCGCCCTGCTCGTCTTCTTCCCCCGCACCTACGCCAGCAACATCAGTTCCTGGCGGGAGAGTAAGGCGGCTTTTGAGCGCATCGTGGCCCACAAGCACTCCGTGCTCAAGACGGCGGGCATTTTCCTGGCCCTGGGCGCTTTAGCCCTGTTTGCCGCTATGGGCGCCTATCTGGCGGGGTAGAGCATCAAGACCTGACAGGTTTCCACGAATTTCGTCACTTGGGGCCCTATTTCCTGGGTAAAAACCTGTCAGGTCTGATCATATCGCCCGATGCTGGTTGGGAAAATGAGGAAACCTGCGCCAACACCATCCCCGCCAGCATCAGCCCGCAGCCCAGCAACTGCCCGGCCGCCAGCGTCTCGCCCAGCAGCAGCCAGCCGAAGAGCGCGGCGAAGACGGCCTCCAGGCTGAGAATGATGGCTGCGTCGGTCGCTGGTGCCCGCCGCTGCCCCACCACCTGCAGCGTGAAACCCAGCCCCACCGAGAGCACGCCGGTGTAGACCACCGCCCACCAGACGACAGCCAGTCCCTCCAAAGTGTGGGCCTCCAGCCCCATCCCCAGCACCATACTGAGCAACCCGCAGACTAGATACTGCACCAGCGCCAGCCGCAACACGTCCACTCGTGGCGCAAGCCGGCCGATGAGAATGAGATGCAACGCCCACAACACAGCACCGGCAAGTTCCCACCCATCGCCGGGGGCCAGCACGAGCTGCCCCACCCCGCTCAGCAAGAACAATCCCGCCGCCGCCAAAAGCGAAGCGACCCACGCAGACCAGCGCGGCCACTGCCGCCACGCCAGCGCCAGGAGCAACGGCACCAGGACAACGTACAATCCGGTGATGAAGCCCGCCTTACCCGCCGTGGTAAACCGCAGACCTGCCTGTTGGAGGTTGGCTGCGCCGAAGAGCAGCAGCCCCACCAGCGCCCCACCCCACCACTCAAACCGGGTCAGTGCCCGCAAGCGGTGTCCCACCAGCGGCAGCAGCGTAAGTGCACCCAACAGGAAGCGGGTGCCATTGTAGAGAAGAGGCCCCAGATGCGCCGCCGCCACCCGCTGCGCCACGAAACTACTGCCCCACACAACAGCAACGGCAAGCAGGATCAGGTCCGCCCTGAGCCGCACGCCGCGAGACGAGACCACTTTACTCACATCTACCCATCCACTCATTTACTCATCTACTCATCTACTCATTTACTCATTTACTCATTCACTCATTTACTCACCTACTCACTCATACCGCAGCGCGTCAATCGGGTTGAGCCGCGCCGCCCGCCAGGCCGGATAGATGCCGGAGGCCAGGCCGACGAAAGCTGAGACAGAGGTTGCCAGCAGCACCGCGTCGGGCGAGAGTCTCGCCTGGAACTCCCCGATCAGCCGGGTGATGATCTCCGCCCCCGTCGCCCCCAGCCCGATGCCGATGGCCCCGCCGGCGAGCGCCAGCATCACTGCCTCGATCAGGAACTGCCACAGGATGTCGCGCCGCCTGGCCCCCACCGCCTTGCGCAGCCCGATCTCCCGCGTGCGCTCCGTCACCGAGACCAGCATGATGTTCATAATCCCAATGCCGCCCACCACCAGCGAGACGGCAGCAATAGAACTCAGGAAAACAGTTATAACGCCCATAACCTGCTCGAAGACGCCAAGCAGTCCGGCCTGGCTGATGATGGAGAAGTCATCCTCGTCACGGAAGGCAATGTCGTGCCGCTCCCGCAGCACTATGGCGATCTCCTCCTTGGCCGCATCAATCCGCTCGTCGCTGACCGCCTGCGCCAGGATGACCGAGATGCCGCGCTCGCCGGAGAGGGTGCGCGCAGGGAAAAGGCGCGTCTGCGCCGTGGTCAGGGGGACAAAGACGATGTCGTCCATATCAGCAAAACTGGTCGCGCCCCCCTTCTCCTCCATCACGCCGATGACGCGGAAGGCAATGTTGTTGATCCTCACCATCTCGCCCAGCGGATAGGGATTATCGGGGAAAAGATTCTCGACCACTGTCTGCCCCAGGACAACCACCCGCGAACGGCCCTCCAGGTCCTGCGCGCTGATGAACTCCCCAGCCTCCGGATACCAGTTGCGCACCTCCATGAACTCCGGCGTGACGCCGTTCACCTGGGTGAAGGTCTCTTCCCTTCCCACCACCACGCGGCCGAAGCGTGCCAGCCCCGGCGACACTGAGACGACATCGGGCACACGCAGCGGGTCGGCCAGCGCCTCGGCATCGCCTATCGTCAGGTGCTCTCCCCCGCCGCTCATTAGCGCCGCCGCACCGGCCATCGGATCCTGCACCGAGCCAGGGAAGACGAGGAGCAGGTTGGCGCCGATGTCCTGGAACTGACCGGTGATGTAACCCTGCACGCCGTCGCCCACCGACATGAGCGTGATGACCGCCCCCACACCGATGATGATGCCCAGCATAGTCAGGCCAGCGCGCAACTTGTTGGCCATCAGCGCCCGCCAGGCCAGGCGCACGCTCTCCAGAACGTTCATTATCTCACCTCCTCGGGCTGCACCATCTCTTCCCCGACGATGTGCCCGTCGTGCAGACGGACGATGCGCGAAGTATAGCGCGCGATGTTGGGATCGTGCGTCACCAGCACCACCGTGATGCCCTGCTCGCGGTTGAGCCGTTGCAACAGTGACATCACCTCCGTCCCCGATTTGCTGTCCAGGTTGCCCGTCGGCTCGTCGGCCAGGATGATGGAGGGGTTGTTGATCAGCGCGCGGGCGATGGCCACCCGCTGCTGCTCGCCGCCCGAAAGTTCGGTCGGCTGGTGCGCCAAGCGGCCCGCCAACCCCACCGCCTCCAACGCTGCCCGCGCGCGTGGGTGTCGCTCCGCGCGCGGTACCCCGGCGTAGATCAGCGGCAGCGTCACGTTCTCGAAGGCGCTCGTACGGGCCAACAGGTTGAAGGTCTGGAAGACAAAACCGATCTTGCGATTGCGGATCTCGGCCAACTGGTCATCGTTGAGCTGGCCGGCGTCAACCCCTTCCAGGAAGTACGTGCCCGATGTGGGCTGATCAAGACAGCCGATGACGTTCATAAGCGTGGACTTGCCCGAGCCCGAAGGCCCCATGATGGCCATCATCTCGCCGGAGCGCACCTGGAGTGAGACGCCGCGCAGGGCGTGAACCTCGACCTCACCCATGTGGTAGACTTTGGTGACGTCCTGGATGTGAATGACCGGCGTCTCCATCACCGCATCTCCTCCATCTGCTCCCTGATCACCTCGATCATCTCCTCCTGGATGAGCACGATCACGTCTCCTTCCTCCAGGCCGCTGAGCACCTGCACGATGCCGTTGCCCCGTACCCCCAACTCCACGTCTACTCGCCCGGTCTGCTCCCCTACCCGGCGATGGACGTAGGTCTGGCCGGTGTCACGGTCAACGCGTACCACCCAGGTGGGGATGAGTAGAACGTCCGTCACTTCCCTGACCATCACGATGACGCTGGCGCTCATGCCAGCTCGCACCGGCGCGTCCGTCTCATCCAGTGCGATGGTCATATCGTAGGACACAGCGCCCGGTGCTGCTAGCCCAGTGCCTATTGATGCTAACCCCCCGGCTCCCATTGACGCCAACCCCCCGGTGCCCATTGGTGCCAACCTCACGGCCGCCGGGGCGATGCGCTCGACCGTGCCGCTGAGTACAACATCGGGCAACGCATCCAGCGTCACCTCCACCGGCTGTCCCTCGGTCAGTTCGGCCACGTCAATCTCGTCCACCTCAACCTCAACGTGGAAGCGGGAGTCATCTACCAGCGTGATGGCCGGCAGCCCACCACCGGTCATCTGGCCCTCCGTGACGTTGACCGCCGCAACCACGCCATCGAAGGGAGCGCACAGCGTGGCACGCTCCAGCATCAGTTCTGCTACGTCCAGCGCGGCCTGCGCCTGCGCGACGAGCGCCGCGGTGGCGGCGATCTGGTCTTCGGAGGCGCCAGCCATAAGCAGGTCGAGTTGGGCTTGCGCGGCATCCCGCTGCGCAGCGGCAGCCCAGACGTTAGCCTGCGCCGCGCGAACCTGGTCGGCGTCCACCCCGGCCAGCGTTTCATCCAGGCGAGCCTGAGCAGCGGCCAGCGCCTTGTCGGCGGCGTTTAGACCGTAGCGCGCCTGTTCCTCGAATGGCCCCAGAGCAGGACAGATTTCCATCTCCTGGCCGTGCATATTGATTGTCACGCAGGTCATCGTCATGTCATGCATATCCTCGGCGGCCTTCTGCTGCGTTATCGCCGAGGCGAGGTCAGCCTCGGCGGCAGCGATCTGCGCGTCGCTGGCGTCGGCTTCAAGTTGGTCGCGATTGGCAGCCGCGGCGCTCACCTGGGCCTGCACGGCACGCAGGTTGGCATCGGCCGCCGCAACCTCCCCCGGCCGGGCACCGGCCTGAAGTTGAGCGAGTTGTGCTTTGGCCGATGCCAGCGCCGCTTCGGCCTGCTGCACCTGCAGCGCCAACTGCTCGCTATCCAGCCGCGCCAGCACGTCGCCAGCCTCAACCGTATCCCCCACTTCCACCAACACCTCAGCAACCCGCCCGGGCACCTCAAAAGCCAGGCTCACGCGGGCCTGCGGTTCGACGCTGCCACTGGCTGAGACGTCCACGCTCACCATGCCGCGCTCGACTACGGCGGAGGGGAGCTCCTCCTCCGGCGGTGCCACCAGCCGCAACCACCAGCCGATCGCGCCGGCCATTGCTGCGACGATGACGGCGCCCAAAATCACGTAGAGCATCGTGCGTTTCACTGTTTCCTCCTGCGTTCCCTCTCATTCATAGAAACTCAAACCCGAAAGATGTGGAATCGGCCACCCAGACGGCCTCGTCTCCATCACCGCATTTCCTCCCTGATCACCTCAATCATCTCCTCCTGGATGAGCACCAGCACGTCCCCTTCCTCCAGACCGCCGAGCACCTGCACGACGCCGTTGCCCCGCACCCCCAACCGGATGTCCGCCCGCTCCGTCTGCTCTCCCACCCGGCGCTGGACGTAGTTCTGGCCAGTGTCACGGTCAATGCGCACCACCCAGGTAGGGATTATCAACACGTCAGTGAGTTCTTCCACAACGATGGTCACATTGGCCGTCATATCGGCCCGAATGGGGGCATCGGTGGGGGCCAGTTCGACGATGACATCGTAGTAGACGACGCCCCCCTGAGTCGTGGCATCCGGTGCTACGCGCTCGACGGTGCCGGTGATCTCGACATCTGGAAGCGCATCCAGCGTCACCTGAGCGGTCTGCCCCTCCGCCAACTGCCTCACGTCTATCTCATCCACGCCAGCAGTGATGTGGAACCTGGAGGTGTCGAGCAGGGTGATGGCTGGCAGCCCGGCCGAGGCCATCTCGTCAACAGTGACGTTGATCTCCGCGACGACGCCGTCAAAAGGAGCACGCAGTGTGGCGTGATCCAGCAAGAGTTTTGCCAAATCCAACGCGACTTGCGCCTGTGCAACCTGCGCTTCGGCCCCGGCGATCTGCTCGTCAGTAGCACCGGCCAACAGCATATCGAGCTGGGCCTGCGCTGCATCCTGCTGCGCGGCAGCGGCCCAGACGCCGGCCCGAGCCGCGCGAACCATGTCAGCGTCCGCGCCAGCCAGCACTGCGTCAAGCCCGGCCTGAGCTGCGGCCAGTGCCTTGTCGGCGGCGTAGAGGTCATAGCGCGTTTGCTCCCTCTTTGTCTTGTCTTGCGTATCCCGCAGACTGTCGTACTTGATCTGAGTGACCTTATGCTGCAACTCCGCCGCGGAGAGCTGTGCTTCGACAGCGGCGATCTGGGCGTCGCCAGGGCCGCCCTCGAGCTGGTCGCGATTGGCAGCGGCGGCGCTCACCCGGGCCTGCGCGGCCCGGAGGCCGGCCTCGGCCGCCGCGACCTGCTCCGGCCGCGCCCCGGCTTTTGTAAGCGCCAATTGGGCCTGGGCAGCCGCCACTGCCGCCTCCGCCTGCTGCACCTGTAGCGCCAACTGCTCGCTATCCACCCGTGCCAGCGGGTCACCAGCCTGCACGGCGTCCCCCACCTCGACCAGCACCTCGGCGACCCGGCCGGGCACGTCAAAACTCAAGGCCACCTGCGCCTCGGGCTCGACGTTACCGGCAGCCGACACGGACACGAGCAGCGTCCCGCGCTCGACGACGGCAGTGCGGGGCCCCTCCTCCGGCTGTTGTGCCAGCCACGGCTGCCAGATGATCGCACCGGCCACCGCCGCGACAACGACGATACCCAAAACTACGTAAAGTGTAGTACGCTTCACCGTTTCCTCCCGCGTTGCGCCCTATTTGTGACCATAGACTAAAATTGACCAGGGTCATATTATAGACAATACAGGGGAAAATGTCAAGGGGAGATGCGAGGTCCTTTTTGCAGGTTTCGACATCCGTCTGGGCAGGACAGGCGCGGGGCCAGACAACGTAGTGAGTGTTTATTCCCAGTCCACCAACTACCAACCCACCATCAGACAACCATCCCGTCGGGGATGACGGCGTTCTTGGGAATGACGACGACGCCATCCCGGATGACGTAATTATCCGTTTCCACCATCCCCTCGTCGGGCGCGTGAGGCCGGATGGTGACCCCTTCCCCGATGCGGGCGTTCTTGTCAATGATGGCCCCCTCGACGTTGCTGCCGCGGCCGATGCCCACGTCGGGCCGACCGCGCTTGCGGTTCTCCGCTTTCCGGCCGGGCGTCTCGTAGAAGTCGGCCCCCATCATCACCGTCCGCGTCACCCGCGCGTCTGGCCCGATGACGCTGCGCAGCCCGATCACCGACTCGCAGATGTCCGACTGCTCGATCAGACACCCCTCTGCCAGCACAGCCCGCTCCAGGTGACAGCCATCGGCGCGGGAGGAGGGCAGGAAGCGCGGCCGGCTGTAAATGGGATTGTTGGGATCGTAGAAGTCGAAGGGCGGGTCAGGTAGCGTGAGCGCCAGGTTGGCCTCGTAAAGAGCGCGGATGGTGCCGATGTCCTTCCAGTAACCGTCAAAGGGAAAGGCATACACGCGCAGGCTCTCGATGGCGGCGGGGATGATCTGCTTGCCGAAGTCCTCGGCATCCGATTCCTCCAGCATCTCGCGCAGCATATCGGCGCGGAAGAGATAGACGCCCATCGAGGCCAGGTAGGGCCTGTCGCTGTCCGGTATGCTCTCCAGTCCCTCCACTTCGTCATCCTGGGGCTTCTCGTGGAAAGAGGTGATGCGCCCGTTCTCGCCGGTCTTGAGGATGCCGAAGCGTGGGGCATCGGCACGGGCCACTGGCTGCACAGCGATAGTCACGTCGGCCCGCTTCTCGCGGTGCAACTCAATGAACTCGGCGTAGTCCATACGGTACAGGTGATCGCCTGAGAGGATCAGAAGATCCTCGACGCGGGCGTGAGCAAAGCGCGAGAGTTGCTTGCGCACCGCATCGGCCGTCCCCTGGTACCAATCCATGCCGCTGGGCGTCTCCTCGGCCGCCAGGATGTAGACGAAGCCGCCGGAGAAGACGTCGAACTTGTAGGTCTGGTAGATGTGGCGATGAAGCGAGGCTGAGAGGAACTGGGTCAGGACGTAGATTTTGTGGATGCCGGAGTTGAGGCAGTTGCTGATGGGGATGTCAATCAGGCGGTACTTGCCGCCAATGGGTACGGCTGGCTTGGCCCGCAACTTGGTAAGCGGGTAGAGGCGCGTACCCCGGCCTCCGCCCAGGATCAAAGCCATCACGTCTTGTATTGCCATACCATCCACCTCCTGACTGTGGTGCCATAATCTTACACCCACACGCTGTTTTGCGCCACTGTGAAACGCGTTGCGTGACGGAACACGTAACACGTATGGAGTTCCCAAATTCCGCCCGTTAGTTTATAATCAGCAGCAGATCCAGAAAGGGGGCATCTTGATGAGACGTTTTGTACGCGAAACTACCTTTCGGCTGGCACGGCAGGACCTGCTCCGCTTCATCGAAGACCACGAGGACGACCTGCTGCACATTTTCCGCGAAGAGATGGAGAAACTCGATGAGCGGCTACCGGAGGAGCAGGCGTTCATAGACATCCGGATAGTGCCGCTGGGAGAGGAGCTGTTGCAGGCCGTGCTGGCGACGCTCAAGCGCTTCCTGCGGGAGACCTGATTGCGGCTCCAGGCCCGCCTGCACCGGACGACACGCCCGGCGACAGCACGCCTCCTACTGCTCCAGCGCCACCCGCACGGCGGCTCCCACGTCAATGAACCCGCACCCGTAGACGTTGTTGGGCACGCCGGTCACGTCGCCGCAGGCACAGACCGGGTTGTAGAGCAATGCCGCGAACGGCCCCTCCGGCACCTTGTCCTCGACGGTGCAGAGGCCCTCCACCGGCTTTGGTACCGCCGTCTGGCAGATCAGTGTCTCCGTCGCGTCAATGTCGCCCACGAGAGCCAGGTCTGCCGACCACAGGAGCGCCACCAGCCCCGTCACGTGCGGCCCGGCCATTGAGGTGCCGCCAGCGTAGCCGTAGCCGCCGCCAGGTATGCTCGAACGCACGTACATCCCCGGCGCAGCCACGTCGGGCTTGACCAAGCTATCCACCGGGCCCCGGCTGCTAAAGCCGACGACACCACTATCATTGTCTGTCGCGCCGACGGAGAAGGCGGCGTCGTAGTTGGCAGGGGGATCGGCCACAGTGCTGCACGTCGGGCCATCGTTCCCCGCACTGACGACCATCATAATCCCCGTCATCCGTAGCGCCTCCACCGCCGGCTTCAGCGTGCCGGGGAAGCAGCCTTCGATATCGGGGCAACCCCAGGAGTTATTCACCACGTGGGGGGCCAGCGTCACGTTGCCGTCAGCGAAGGAGTCACCGCCGTGCGGGTACGGGGCCAGGAAGAACTCCATGCACTCGGCGTATGAAGCGGGATTGCCAAAGCCGCGCCGCATGTTGCGACAGCCGATCCACTGCGCCCCCGGCGCGACCCCTGTGCGGTTGCCCGCACCGTCGTCCCCCAACACGATGCCCATCGTGTGCGTGCCGTGAGAGTCGTCGTCGAAGGGAACGGCTGTATCGTCCCAGGCATCGTGCCAGTTGTAGTCATGGTCGGCATTCTGGCCATCCCAGCCACGGTAGTGAGACTTGAGCGCTGGGTGGGTCCAGTCATAGCCCGTATCCTGCCCGGCGACGACGACTCCCTCGCCTGTCACTCCCAGCGCCCAGGCTATGTCAGCGTGGACAGCCACCAGGTTCGACTGCACCTCCCCAGGCAGCCCGGTGTCCCCACCGTAGGGAATCGGAACGCGGCGGGGATACTCTCGCACATTGGGGTTGAGAATCACTTGTGCCACCCCTGGCCGGCCCTCGAAGCGGCGCATCAGCCAGCGGTGGCCATCCACGCGGATCATGTTTATGATATAGTAGGGACGATAGGGCACGCCCAATTCGCCCAGTTCGGCGCACAAAGGGCCTTGCGTGCGCTCGGCGGTCTCGACCAGCATATCATAAGCGTACTGCAACCGCGCCTCCCGGTCAGAGATGGCATCAGCATCGTCCAGGCTGGCCTGCTCCTCCAGGATGATGAGGAAGCCATCGTTGGCGAAGCCTGGCTCGCCGGCGAAGACATACAGCCCACCCCAGGCAGCCCACACCAACAACGCTGCCAGCGCCGCAGCGACGAGCCGCGCCCAGGCGGGCACCTGCACACGGTCTCGGAACATCAACAGTAACCGCCGCCCACCCCACAGCACCAGGCCCAGCACTGTCACGGTCACGACAACAATGATGTGGCTCAGAATGTGCTGCGGTTCGGGGACGCCCTGGGCAATAGCATCGCGCGGGTCTACGAAGAGGAGGGGCGCGACGCGGTAGCAGAAAGCCGCCACCAATAGCGGATAGACGCCGCTTTCGCGGGCGCGCAGTTCGGTGAGCAGGAAGCCCAGCGGCAAGAGCGTGATCACGTCCTGCAATGCGCCCCAGTCGGCCGACGGGAGGACACCGCCAGCCGCGAACAGCCCGTAGGCGACAATGGTGACACAGGCGGCCATCCACGACCGGGTGAAGGTCGAGGTCAACAGGCAGAAAATCACCCCCCAGAATAGCAGCACCTGAGGGATGGCCCACACCAGCACCTGAAAGGTCAACCCCAGGCTGGTGAGGCTGTCGCCCAGCGCACCCGTGAGGGGCCAGGGAACGGTCACCAACGCCGCCACTGCCAGCGCCACGAGGAAGGTCGGCAGGTCGAAGCGGTTCAGCCCCAGCCACTCCCGCAGGCAGCGCGGGGCTGCCCCCGCCAGGCGCGGGGCCAGCCAGGCGGCGAGTAGCGCGTAGGGGACGAGGACACCAAACCGCAAGGCCTGGAGTGGCGCGGTCAGGAGACCGGCCCCAGCCGAGAACAAGCCTCCCTCCCCTTGGGAGGGGAGAGCCAGGGTGGGCGTCAGCACGGCCTCCATCGCCGCGTCGAGCACAAGATAACCGGCGATGGCCGCAAGGCCCGCGGCTGTAGCAGTGGTCGTCTCCCAGCCAGCCCGATGGCGCGTGAGCAGTACCACTGCGACGAAAGGCAACAACAACATAACGGCAGTGGTGACGATGGCGACCGTGGCTACCACGCCCGGTGCGGCAGTCTTGCCCAGGGTACCGTCCGCCAGTAACATCACCCCGGCCGGCACCGCGCCCAACCACAGAAGCAACAAGACGATCAAAGCCGCCTGACTACAGCCAGTGCGCTTCGTCTCCGCTATTTCGCCCATAGATGACCTCCCAGTTTGTGGCTCGACACTCGATACTTGATACTCAATGCCCATTCAACAACCAGCTTCCAGCTTCCAGCATCCAGCTTCCAGTATCCAGCATCCAGCATCCAGCTTCCAGCTTCCAGCATCCAGCTTCCAGTATCCAGCACCCAGTATCCAGCTTCCAGATTATAAGCCACAGCACAATTCCACACAAGTTCCAGCCCACCCGATCCAGCACTATGGTACTTCGTTGACTTCTGCCAGCACCCATGATATTATGAGAGC
>Ga0209121_10004262_pt1 | contig 13413 bp, 15 predicted proteins | sample Cruoilmetagenom3_FD_187292 | JGI IMG/M metagenome (GOLD analysis project Ga0209121, IMG submission 187292) | Oil polluted marine microbial communities from Coal Oil Point, Santa Barbara, California, USA - Sample 3 (SPAdes) (version 2) | ecosystem: Environmental > Aquatic > Marine > Oil seeps ... | reverse complement strand
AATGCATTAAGTGGTGATATCGGGTGATATCAAAGAGGAGCCTACTAACTCCTAAGGGGCAGGTTGCAGGTTCGAATCCTGCCGGGGTCACCAAAAACACCTGTAAATAGTACGCTCGTCCTTGCACGCCTTAAGGCCGCCCATTGCGTTGGCGCTCCACGAACGAATGCGCTCACGCACTCTTTTCCGAAGGTTGTCGGGTCTATCGGGAATGAGGTCGGTGCCTGTGCCGCCCTCTTGTTGGTCCTGGCCGAAATACCCGCAGAGGTGGGGTGATGTCAGCGTGATTTTGGTATCATTCTCACTGGATCAGGGGAGATGGTTCCCCCCCGACATCGTCTCAGACCTTACCGGGATAGGGGCTTCCGACGGCCTGCGATGGACGCAACCCCTGGGAACAACGCGTTGGAAAAGGAGCCGTAGCCACCCGACCAGCACCGGCCCGAAACACCCCGGTCAGACGTTGAGCAGGACTTTGCGGAACCGACTGAGGGCCAAGCCGTAATAGACCGCGCCAAGCAGGAAAAACATTCCCATTTCTTTCCACACAAATTCGATCCCGGTGCCGCGATACAGGACTGCCTGTGAGAAAGAGATGAAATGGGGTGCCGGGCTGACGGTGAGCGAAGCATACTGCATCCAACTGGGCATGCTTTCCATCGGCGTCAGCCCGCCTGAGACCAGCATCATCACCACGATGACCGGCATCACCAACAACCCGAATTGGGCCATCGAGCTGGCCAATGTGGCCAGAAGGATACCAAGAGAGGCAACCGACACCGTATAGGCCGCTGTTCCGATCAAGAAGAGCGTGGCCGAGCCCGCGACCGGCACACCCATCAGCCCCCGGATCAGCACCTCGAGACAGAAGGCCGCCGCCAGCATGATCACAAATCCGGTCGCGGCGATCTTGGAGATTACGATCTCATGCGATGTCACAGGCATAACAAGAAGGTGCTCGATCGTGCCACGTTCGCGCTCCCGGATCAGCGCGGCTCCGGCAAGAATGACCGTGAGGATGGTGATATTATTCATCAACTGGGTGACAGAGGCGAACCAGATCCCTGACAGGTTCGGATTGAACCGGGTGCGAAACACCAGATCGGCCAACCCTGCCGCGCTGCCACCATTGCCGGACAGCGCCTTGGCGGCCTCTTGCGACAGAACCTGTTGAAGATAGGCCGCGCCGTTGCCCGCATGGGCAACCGACGTAGCATCAACAAGGATCTGCACCGTCGCGTCGCGGCCTGCACGCAGATCGGCCTCGAGCCCGGGCGGGAAAACAGCCACGAGGACAACACGACCTTTGTTCAGCGCGTCATTCGCCTCCTCCGGGCCGATCTGCTGGGCCGGAAGGAACAAGGGCGGTTGGATCGCATCCGTCATCCTTCGGGACAGGGTCGAATGATCCTCGTCTACCACGGCGACCGCGACATCGCGAATCTCTGTCGAAATGGACTTGGATACAACGGGAATGGCGATGACGAAGACAAAGACGATCAGGATAATCATGATCGGATCGGCGCGAATGCTGCGCAGTTCCTTGCCTGTCAACCGCAGGGTGTTGAGTAGCGCACGGCGCATCAATCAGGCCTCCTGTTTGCGCAGCGCGAGCACGCTGATGGCCATATAGGCGATGAAGAACCCGACAAGTGCCGCGATATTCGGCCCAAGATCGGCCCAACCGTGCGCCTTGGTGAAACTGCCCATGGCAATCGGTTGATACCAGGCCGGTGCAAAGGAAAGTCCAACCACCTGCGAGACCCCGTCAAGCGACGACACCGGCACCAGCAGCCCGGAAAAGTTGATCGCCGGGATAGACGAGAAGATCGCAGTGGCGAAAACGGCCGCGACCTGGGTTCGGGTAAAGGACGAAAAGACCAGACCAAAGGCGGTAGAAACCATCACAAAGACCACGGTTCCGACGGCGAAGGCCGAAAGCGACCCCTTGAACGGAACCTGAAAGACGAAAATACCAAGTGCAAAGAGCATCAGGGCGCTAATCAGGCCAACCGCAGCATAAGGCAGCTGCTTGCCCAGCAGGAATTCCAGTTTGGTCACCGGTGTCGATTGGAAATTGGCGATCGAGCCGGTTTCCTTTTCGCGCACCACGCCGATGGTCGCATTGATCGCCGGGATCAGCATCAGGATCAACATCAGGATGCTTGGCACCAGCGCATAGGCGCTTTTGAACGCCTGATTGAACAGGAACCGGACCTCAAAGCCCAGGGGCTGCGTTGCTGGCAACCCGTGCTCCTTGGCATAAATCGCGCCATAGCTGGCGGCGAGCCCGCCAATATAGCCCTGCGCCGTTTCGGCGCGGAACGGCATTGATCCGCTGATCCAGACCGAAAGCTCAGGTTGCCGCCCGGCTGTAAGATCGCGGCCAAAACCGGATGGGATCTCGATGGCGATGGTCAATTCACCATTGATGAAACGTCGGTTCATTTCTGCTGCGCTCGCTATCTCGTCACGCTCTTCGAAATAGCGGACCGACCCAAACTGTTCCGCAAGAAGCCGACTATCGGGCGTTTTGTCCTGATCAAACACCGCATAGCGCAGCCCGTCGACATCGAAAGAAATGGAAAACCCGATGACCAACATCAGGAAAACTGGCCCCGCGAGGGCAAAAAACAGCCGGATACGGTCACGCAACAGCTCCACCGTCTCGCGCCTTGCATAGGCCCATAGTCGCCCAAGACCCGGCACCGCGCGGTGCGCCATCCAGGCGGGCGCGTGAACCGGCGGCGCTGTGATCTGCGTGTCCGGTCGCTGTCCCGTGGTAAGATCCGGGTCTACGGCGTCCTCCAGATAAGCGATAAAGGCCGCCTCAAGCGTGTCCGCCTGTCGGCTTTCTACCAATGCGCTTGGGGTGCCTACGGCCAGAACCTTGCCCGCGTGCATCAGCGATATGCGGTCGCATCTCAGGGCTTCATTCATGAAATGAGTCGAGATGAAAATTGTCACCCCATCCTTGCGCGACAGGTCGATCAGCACCTGCCAGAAGGCATCGCGCGCAATGGGATCAACGCCCGAGGTCGGTTCGTCCAGGATCAGCACGGCGGGCCGGTGGATCACCGCAACCGCCAGCTGCAACCGCTGGCGGATGCCCAGCGGCAGCCGGTCCGAGTAATCATCGGCCTCGTCGCGCAGATCGAACCGGGTCAGCATTTCTTCGATCCGCGCCGCGATCTCGGCGTGTGGCACATGGAACAATCGGGCATGGAGCAGCAGGTTTTGCCGCACCGTCAGTTCAGAATAGAGCGAAAAGCTCTGGGACATATAGCCGACATGGCGCCGTGTCTCCATGTCGCCAGCATTCAGCGGTGTGCCGAACAACCGGCTTGCCCCTTCGCTTGCCTCGAGCAACCCGGTCAGCATCTTCATTGTTGTCGATTTGCCGCAACCGTTGGACCCAAGAAAGCCAAAAATTTCGCCCTTGGCAATCTCAAAGCTGACATTGTCCACAGCGGTAAAGTCGCCAAATCGCCGGGTCAGGCTGGTGGCGGAAATGGCGGGTGTCTCGTCCGGATCGACCAAGCGGGGCGGCAAGTGCACGGCGCTGTGGCCCATGCGTTTTTCTTCGGGCAGCAGGGCAATAAATGCCTCTTCCAACTCGACCTGACCCACTTGGGCACAGATGTCGGCGGGTTTTCCCTGTGCAATCACCTTGCCGTCATCCATCGCTACCAGCCAATCGAAACGGTCGGCTTCCTCCATATAGGCGGTTGCAACAAGCACGCTCATTCCTGGGCGGCGCGCGCGGATTACCGCGATCAACTCCCAAAACTGGCGCCGTGACAAGGGATCCACCCCGGTTGTCGGTTCATCCAAAATCAAAAGGTCAGGGTCATGGATCAGCGCGCAACACAGGCCCAGCTTTTGCTTCATTCCGCCCGAAAGCTTGCCTGCGGGCCGCTCGCGAAAGGGCGCAAGCCCGGTTGCCTCCAGCAATTCGGTGATGCGAATTCGGCGCTCGGCGGCGGTCTGACCAAAGAGACGGCCAAAGAAGTCGATGTTCTCGTTTACACTCAGCGTGGGATAGAGATTTCGGCCCAGTCCCTGCGGCATATAGGCAATGCGCGGCGACACCGCGCGCCGCACCGCGCGCTGTGTCAGGTCGGCATCCAGCACCCGAAGCGTGCCCGATTGCAACCGACGCACCCCCGACACAAGGCCCAGCAGCGTTGACTTTCCAACCCCATCAGGGCCGATCAACCCCGCCATACAGCCCGCCGGAATATCCAGGTCCACCGCATCAAGCGCCAGTCGCTTGCCATAGCGATGTGTCACACCCGTCAAAGATGCAACGACGGCCCCAGTCATTCCGGTAGCTTCAGCGCAAGGTCAGCAGGCCAGTCCACATTCAAATCAGTGCGCACAAAACCGACACCGCGGATGCCCGCCTTTACCTGGGCCTCGAACCGCTGCAACAGGTCGCGGGGGATCTGAATTTTGATGCGGAAGACAAGCTGTTCGCGTTCGTCCTGCGTCTCGACCATCTTTGGCGTGAACTGCGCGTCAGCCGAGATAAAGCTGATCCGCGCCGGGATCACGTATTCGGATGCGGCATCCAGCACGATGCGCGCTTCGTCACCGACCGACAGCCTGGCGATGTCCATTGCGGGCAGGTAAAGCGACATGGAAATGTCGGTCAGGTCGATCAATGTGACGATACGCGCGCCGGCACCGACGACCTCGCCCGCCTGAACAAGCTGATACTGCACCCGACCACGGCGCGGCGCGACAAGGACCATGTCATCAAGCACCGCGTTCAGCTGCGAAACCCGGGCACTGGCGGCGATAATCGTCGAGGTCGCATTGGCGATCTGCGCTTCGGCGCCCCGCAACGCGGCCTCGGTTGACCGAACGCTGTTGAGCGCTTCGTCGTGTTGCAGCGAGCTTGCATACCCCCCGGCAAACAGCTTGTCGACGCGCTCGAAGGCCAGACGCGCAAGTTCAGCCGCGCTTGCGGCCTGATCGCGCTGCGCCTTGGCGATATCCAGGGCGGCCTCAGTGCGCAGCACGTCCGCCTCGGCGCCCAACAACTGGGCGCGATATTCGCGGTCATCAATCCGAGCCACAAGCCCGCCTGCTTCGACGATATCGCCCTCGGACACCAGAATCTCGGCCACCCGTCCGGGGTATTTCGTGGCGATCTCGATCGACTGACCCTCAATTCGACCGTTCGACTGCACGATTCCTTCGGGTAACTTTTCGGCGCCAAACTTTGAAAGGAACGTCTCAAGCGACAAGCCCTCAATTGGAGATTCAGCGCGCGCCGGGGTCCCGGACAAAAACGGCACCAAAGCGACCAACACAATGGCAAGACGCATGGCCGGACCGCTGAAATTCAGGATGATTGTTGTCATTGCACTTACCTTCTGCGCCTGCGCTGCGCTGCAGCATTATAATGCCACACCAAGACACGATATGGAACCACAGACTGAACGATTACGGCCTGACGAAATTCTTCGGACTCGGACCGGTTTTCAACAGATGTCGCCGCCATGGTGGGCACGGCGGCGACATCCCTAGGGCGCTTTCAAAGGCCTCATGCGTGGCTGTGGCAAGCCGCTCATTCTCTTGCTTCAGTTTCTCTTTGGCTTCGGCGACTTCGTTTTCGGCAACCGCAACCAAGTGCGATTCGGTTTGCTTGATGCCTTCGATGGCCCCCGACACTGTCGCAGCAACCGTTTCACGGTTCACCGCCTCGGCGGGCTTAAGCGCCTTGCGCATGTGAACCACCGCGCTGCGCACTGCTTCGTGGATTTCGCTGGCCGAGGCTTTCCCTTCCTTGGCCGCTTTTTGCACATTGGCTTTGATTTCGGTTCCAAGTTTCTTCAGCATGATCTTCTCCTGGGTTGAAGTATCCTGCGGACAGTCGCACCAAGTTGTCGACGAGGATATGACGCAGGATGCGCCGGGCCAGCCGCGCCCCGGTGTCGTAAAGGGACAAATCCTCAATCTGCGCTGCCATCTCGCGCATGTGATTGGTAAGATTGGGCAAGGGGCTGCGGTTGAACTCCGGGTGGTCGTGCAGCCAGCGCAGCAGTTGCGGCAACGGCGCTGTCGGAAGCTCGGTATCGTCAAGGGCCGTCGCGACAAGGCCCGAAGGTTGGCCGTCAAGCAGGCTGACAGTTTCAAACCCATCCGCCGGCCCTAGCAGGAAAGGAATATGTTCGCGGCCCGTTTCCGGGTGAAAAAGCGAAAGTTTCACCCGCCCGGAAACAATGACGTGAAACGCGGGGCCGCCTTCGGAGGCCGCCAATTGGGTATCGCGCCGGGCCAAGGGGGCGAAGGTGAACTGGCCAAGCATATCCTCTTGAACCCCCGGCCCCAGCTCGGCAAAAAAAAGGTGATTGACGAAGCACGACGAGGCAGCGATCAAAACGTCCGGATGTATCTTCGACCATAACGGTTCAACTCCCTTGGTGCCTTCGATGCCCGGCCGTCACTCTCGACGCCTCGACATCTCGGCGCACATTCGACACCAGCTAAACTACCCACTGCGCCAGATCGACCAAAGCAACCAGATCCCACCCAGCACGGCGCCAAAAAACCCGAGGAGTGCGAAGAAGGACACCCCGACGGCCATTTCCGCGCCCGATACCGTCATCACGATGGATGAGCCGATGGTCAATGCGGCGATCACGATCCCCATTGTCAATCGCGCCATAAGCCGGTCGAGCCGATCAAAATATTTCTCGCCGTCGTCAAGGTCGATATGCAGCTTCAGGTGCCCATCCGCAGCCGCCGCGATCAGTTTGTGCAGATCACCCGGTAGCGCCGTCATCAAGGCCAGCCCATCCTCCACCCCCTCGCGGGCGCGGCGGGCCAGCTCATGTGGTGCGTGGCGCTGCCAGATCAAATCCTGCAAAAACGGCTGCGCAGCGCTCACCATGTCAAAATCCGGGTCCAGCTCCCGCCCCATGCCCTCTAGTGAAACAAAAGCCTTGGTCAGCATTGTCAGATCATAAGGCAGCGCCAACTGATGTTCGCGCATCACCGCAATCAGATCCGCGATCATCGCTGACAAGTGAAACTGACCCAGCGGCACGCCGTGCACCCGGTCAATGAATCCCTCGACCTCGGACGCCAGCCGCGCGCTGTCGCCATTGTCTGTTTCGGCCCATCGCAACAGGATGTTTGCCACCTTGTCGGCCCGTTTGCCAACCACCCCGAACAGAAGGTCCACCAATTCGTCCCGGCGTTGCCGTGTAAGCTGGCCGACCATGCCAAAATCGATGAAGACGATCCCGCCGTCCGGCTGGTAAAAGACATTCCCCGGATGCGGATCGGCGTGATAGAACCGATCGGCAAAGATCATCTTGAGAACCGCATCGGCACCGCGCCGCGCCAGCAGTTTCAGGTCCAGGCCCGCCGCCCGGACGGCCGCCAAGTCGCTGCCAGGCACGCCGGAAACGCAGTCCTGAACATTCATGTTTTCACGGCTCCACTGCCAATGCACAGCGGGAACGCGTGTAAACGGATCATCAGCGAAATTCGCCGCGATCCGCTCGGCATTGCGGCATTCATTTGCCAAATCCAGTTCGCTGCGCAGCGAGCGGGCGAATTCGGTGACGATCTCGACGGGGCGGAACCGGGCCAGCCCGTCCACTTCTGCCTCGGCCAATGCTGCCAGCCGCAGGATTAGGCGCAAGTCAGCCTCGATCACCGGCACAACACCGGGGCGGCGGATTTTCAGAACCACTTGTTCGCCGGTCTTCAGGCGCGCCCGATGCACCTGCGCGATAGAACCGGCGGCCAAGGGCTGTGTCTCGATCGCGTCGAACAATTCGGTCAAGGGGACGCCCAGTTCTGTCTCCACCTCGACGGCCAGATCGGCCCAATCCAGTGTGCGCACCTTGTCGCGCAGTCGGCCAAGTTCGGAAATATAGTCCGGTGGCAAAAGGTCGGCGCGAGTTGAAAGGATCTGACCCAGTTTGACAAAGGTCGGACCCAACTCCTCCAGCGCATGGCGCACACGCTCAGGCGCACTCTGCAGATGCGGCACCGTGGCCTCTTTGCGATGCAAGGCCTGCCCCACCCCTGCAACCAGCTTGTCGAGACCGAGTTGCCGAACAAGATCGCCAAAACCATGCGCGATCAGAATACCCGAGATTTCGGCCAGCCGCCTCAGGTCCTGCCCGACGTTGAACAGACCCGCTGGCATCAGGCGTCCTTCTTCGACGCGTCGGAATTCGGTTTGTCCTTCGCGGCCTCAAGCCCCTCGGCAATGCCGCCCAAGATCGCGCTGCCAATCGCAGCGATCGTGCCAACCCCGGTTTTGGCCGCACGATTTACATCCGACAGATGCGGCCGCTCAGAGGAAGCAGCCCCTTTGCGCAGAACATTGGCGGCCTCGCGGATCGCCGTAATGGCGTCGCTGCCACTGCGCTCCATATGCGTGGCCAGGTCACCAATTGTTTTGCGTGCCGTCGTGGCCCCGGCCTTGGCGAAATCCTGCATCGTGTCGATATACAACCGATCCAGCGTCAACAGGTCTTGCGTTGCGCGTTTCAGCTCGGTCTCGGTGAACTCATCCTCCCGGCTTCGCGCCTCTTCAATCGCCAGCTTCGAAGCCTCGGCAACACGCCCCATTGCGTCCTCAATGCCTTCTCCGGCCTTACGCATTGCGACGCTGGCCTCGGTGGCACCCTCGGGCACACCCTCGGCGGCACCTTCCAAGACCAGCTTCAGGACACGCCCCAAGCCGCCCGGCTCAAGCGGCTGGCCACCCAGCGCGCGTGTCACGATATCGCGCACATCGCCACGGATATCCCCACCATGCTCAACTGCGGTGCGGGCTTCTTGACCAATCTGCGTGTCGTTTTGATTGTCGTCAGTCATTTTCTGTTTCTCCTTGGTGCTGGCCAATTCCAGAGGTCGCCGTCTTCTGATACTGCTTTCCGGAAACCTAGCGGCTTTTGCCTTGTGTGACTGTGATCCAGCGCAAAGTCGTCGTGAAAGATGTTGACGTATTCCCCGACATGCCTGCTGTCAGTACAGGAAATTCCAAACATTATGCAGCAAACAGGTAACACCTTGGGCGAATGATCGTTGTTCAGTGAACGCGGCCACAGGGGTACGGGTCGCCATGCACGTTCCCCAATCCGTGTTTGTCCCGGCAATCCTTCATGAATTCGAAATAGGGGATCGGTGCGCGCTCTGGGGCTGGCACATCGTTGAAGCCGTCAAAGAGCGTTTGAACGGTCACGATCAGGCGTTCCGCCGCGTCCCAGCTGCCGTATTCGCCCAGGTCGATATCGTAGGCGGCCGCCAGAAAATCCCTACCGACATCAAACCCTTCGCGGCTCTCGTCCAAGACATAGACAAGATAGTCGCGCATGGCGACGACCGCTTGCTTGTCGGCAATCGGGCCGTGTCCGGGGACGTCGACGTCCAGTTCAAGGATACGTTCACAGGCGTGAATCCAGTTCGACACCGGTCCGACCCAGGCAATGGGTGTGCCTTCGTTGAACAGAATGTCACCAGTATAGACGATCTTTTCTTCAGGCAGATAGACCAGCGTGTCACCCTTGGTATGGGCCGGTCCAACCTCGATCAGATGCACCTGCTTGCCCACGACCATGACGGTGGTCTGGCCGCTGAACACCTCGGTCGGTGGGGTCAGAACGATGCCGGAATAGTCAAACGGGCAAAAGCAGTTCGCAACGAATTCACCGGCACGCCCAAACGGTTTGGGATCGTTAACCATGCCTTGAAATACCGATGGCGGCACATGCGAGAACTCGCCTACGGTCCCTTGCGAGCCGATGATGCGTGTGTCCTTGACCAATTATTTCCCGAAAGTGTGGTCGCCATTGGCATGGGTATTCACAAGAACCCCGATTGATGCAGCCTGCGGCACCGATTGGCGCATCCCGTCCGACATCTCGCCCGTCAGTTTCAGGTCGAACAGCGTATCAACCAACAACGAGGCTTCACCGTCCGTGATAAGCCCGGCGTTGCTCCACCCCCAGCCGCCGTTCGGTTGCAACCAGGCCCAACACCCATTCCCGATGTCGTGCAGACCTTTGGTGAATTGCCACTTTGCCATAACGCTAGTCCCTTTTTGGGTTGAGTGTTTTACGATCAGATCAGCGCGGTCGCCAACCAAGGAAACATGAAAATCAGCAGCAGAACCGCGAACATGATGATGGCGAATGGTGTGGCGCCTCGAAATATCTGTCCAAGGGTGACTGCGCTGTCTGGCCCCAGCGTGGATTTGATAACGAACACCGCGATCCCAAACGGCGGCGTTAACAGGCCGATTTCCACGGCAAGCACGCTCAGCACACCAAGCCACACAAGATCTACGCCGCTATTGGTCAGGACCGGCAGAACAATCGGCAGCGTCAACAACATGATCGACGCAGAATCCAGGATCGTCCCCAACACGATCATCGCCAAGAGCAACAACAACACCGTGCCGTTGGGCCCGATGCCCGCCTCGGCCACCGCTGTGCCAAGCCAGGATGGCATGCCTGACACCGCCAACATGCGTGAATAAAGGCTTGCCCCGATAATCAGGATGCAGATCGACGCTGTGATATGTCCCATCTGGACCAGCACGCTCCAAAACGCGGTCCAGGACAGCCGCCGTTTGATCAAGGCGCCCATCGCCCCGGCAGCGCCCGCCGCGGTCGGCGTGAAAATGCCGCCATAGATGCCCCCCAGCACAAGGGTGACAAGAAGAATGATTGGCGTGATCTTCGACAGGATTTCACCAGAGGTTAACAGATCAGGCAGTTCAGGTACCTGGGAGAGCTTACCGATATAACCTGGCGCAAACCGCATCATCATCACGATTCCAATGCAATATGCCGCCGCCAAAAGCAGCCCGGGAATGACCCCGGCGATGAACAGTGTCCCGACCGATAGTTCCGTCAGGATTCCGTAGACAATGAACAGCAGGCTGGGCGGGATCAACATGCCAAGCACCGAGGACCCGGCAACGACTCCGACCGAGAATTTCGGGGCGTCCCCGTGCTTGATCATTTCCGGCACGGCGACCTTGGTAAACACAGCGGCAGACGCAATGGATATGCCAGTTATCGCGGCGAAAACCGCGTTCACCGCCACGGTGGCGATCCCCAGACCACCGGCAATCTTGCGAAACATCTGCGCGACAACCTGAAACATGTCGCGCCTGATCCCGGCAACGCTCACCAACAGCCCCATCAGGACGAACAGCGGCACCACGCCGAACAGGTAATCGGATATGGAATCCTCAAAAGCCAGAACCAGCATATTGCCGACCACGTCGAAATTGTCGCGCAACAAACCAACACCAACATAGGACAGCAACGTCAGGGCAACGGCGATATGCATTCCCGAATAGACCAGGACAAGCATCAAAAGGATCGATCCAAGGGCGATTTCAATTCCAGTCATCGGTCACCAAGTTGGGATCTTCCGGGCCAAACGGCATCGCATAGGTCACATTCATCAGGCCCAGCTGCGCGGGCTTGAACACCCCGGACATGTGGCCGACGTCCATGATCCCCTGTTGAAACGATTCAACTTCCGATCCGACTTTGACCAGCGTCCCGCCATACGCCTGTGTCCACTCGATTTCGACTTCGCCGGTTTTCGCAAGCGCTTCTGTCAGCACGGGAACGAATGTCTCGCGAACATGCTTTTCCCAGAGAAAGATTTCCGAGTGCCCGGCGGCGAATGTCAACTTCAGCGTCTCTTGGCCCACCGCTGCGGTCGACAATGCGCCAAGCGACGAAAGAGCTGCGCCCGCTAGTGCGGTTTTTTCAAAACTTTCATGGTCTCCTCCCTCGACCCCTCAGATTTTCATTTGGCTTGATTATGTGCCCCTTCGGATGGATGTTTGGGCTTCGTGGTTTTCGTCAGGAAACCCAAATGATGCTTGTTACCTATTTGAACTCCCACGGCGCGGCGCGGGCCGGAGCCATGATTGACAACGGCGCGCGAATTGCGGACCTCGCGGCATTGGGCGCCGCTGTACACGGGCCAGGATCGCGTGATTTCGAAAGTGTTCTCAGCATAATAGAGGGTAGGCCAACGACCCTGGGGGGTACCTATCGCCTGTTGGAAAGCACCGACAACAGTACGTCCGCTCCTTATGACGGCGCGGTTCTGCTGGCGCCGGTCCACCAGTTCCGCAGATGCGCGACTGCCTGTGTTTTGAAAAGCACTTTATACAAGCCTTCGCCTCGGCGCGGGATGTCATCTCTGGCTATACGATTTTCAACGATTTCTTGGCGCGCGGTTCCCAAACTACCGAATTGGGCGGGCAACTGGGCCCGATCAAAGGCAAGGATTTCGACGGATAGAATGCCATGGGGCCGTGCCTGCTCACAGCGGACGAACTGCCGGACCCCTATGACCTGACGATGATCGCACGGGTGAACGGCGAGGAATGGGGCCGCGGCCATTCGGGAACGATGCATTGGTCGTTTGAGAACCTGATCGCCCATATTTCGCGCTCGGAAACCCTGTATCCGGGCGAATTTCTTGGCTCGGGAACCGTCGGTAATGGCTGTGGTCTGGAACACATGCGGTTTCTTGAGCACGGCGATATCGTCGAGCTTGAGGGCAAAGGAATTGGCATATTGCGCAACCGGGCACTTGCGCCACACTTGGCTGGCTGACCCGGCGCGAAATATCAGGCGATCTCTCGGTTCAGCACTTCGGACGCGCGGATAAGCTCGGCAGACGTGCGACGAAGATGTGCGGCCATCAATTTTCACCCCTGCGGCGCATCACGATCCAGACAGGCCTGCATGATCTCACTGTGTTCCGCGCCCACGTCGCGATCATGAAGCGGGCGTGCGGACAGCGAAACGCTCCAATGCCGATAGCGTTCACTGCGCGCGAAAAGCAAGCTGCGCAGTTCGAGCAGTCAGGCGTTCTCAAACGCCCCAACCAACGCATTGTGAAACAGGGTATGCGCCAATGACCAATCGGGATTAAGCCGTGGCTTGGGGGCTTTGACGCGCGCCTTGATGAACGCGCGCGTTGCCTCGTTTTCAACAGTCCCTTCGGGATCAATCAGGGTTGGCGAAGAAAACCCAACATAGGCCTCGCCCGGCAGGGCGTTTGCACCCAGAACGGACAGAACTTGCCGCAAGTGTTGCTGGCCGGCGGCTGTTCCAATTGCACCGGGTGACGTCCCCGTCATCGCGCCAGGCATATCGCGCCAGAAGTTGTCGGCCATGGAGCGGGACCCAATATCGATGGCATTCTTGAGCATTGCCGGAATGGAGCGATTAAACTCTGGCATCACAAATAAAGCCGCCGCATTTCTTGCCACGTCGGCCTTGATGCGGACCACTTCCGGCGGCTGCTGCCAACGATCATCGCTACCTTGATAGTCGACACGACATATTCCTTCCTGCTTGCGTCACCAGATTGATCAGAAAAATTCATTTACGT
>Ga0209121_10004261_pt1 | contig 13415 bp, 11 predicted proteins | sample Cruoilmetagenom3_FD_187292 | JGI IMG/M metagenome (GOLD analysis project Ga0209121, IMG submission 187292) | Oil polluted marine microbial communities from Coal Oil Point, Santa Barbara, California, USA - Sample 3 (SPAdes) (version 2) | ecosystem: Environmental > Aquatic > Marine > Oil seeps ... | reverse complement strand
GCCCCTTTTGCCGGCCACGCGTACCCGCGTGCCCGTCTTGGAACCCGCCGGCAGCGTCACCTCAATGCGCTGCTCGCCAATCTGGAAGAGCCGCTCTGTGCCAAGATACGCCTCCTCCAGCGAGATCTCCACTGGCTGCTCATAGTCCTGCCCGCGCCGACGCTGAACCTGACCGCGCCCTCGCCTACCGCCGAGAAGATCACCGATATCCCCGCCATAGGACGCACCCCTAGTCCCGCCAAAGCCGCCGAACAGCTGCTGGAAGAAGTCGGAGAAGGCATCACCACCACTGAAACCACCAGGACCTGTGGTATACGTAGGGCGCCCACCTCCCGGTCCTGCATCTCGGCCCCACTGCTGCCAGAAGTCGTCCGAACTACCGCCACGCTGCTGGAAGCTCTTCCAATCACTCCCAAACTGGTCGAACATCTTGCGCTTCTCCGGATCGGAGAGGACCTCGTACGCCTCATTGATCTCCTTGAACTTCTCCTCGGCAGCTCTATCGTCCGGGTTGAGATCCGGGTGGTACTTGCGCGCGAGCTTGCGGTAGGCCTGCTTGATTTCCTTCTGCGTGGCCCCTTTGGAGACCCCAAGCAGACCGTAATAGTCCTGATAGTCCATACCCACTCCTTCTGTCACCCACGCTCCCCGTGTGGCGCACACTTCCTGTGTGGCGCACGCCGCCGGCGCGGCACTCCGCAGCTACGCTGTGTTGTCCGTGGCCACCACGACCTTGGCAGGCCGCAGGACTTGATCCCCGTACCGATACCCGGGCAGGAGCACCTCAGCCACATGCATATCGGCCACGCCGCCTGGCCGGACCGACACAGTTGCCACAGCCTCATGCAGATCGGGATCGAAGACCCGTCCCTGCGCGAAAATACGCTCGACGCCCTCGCCCATCAGCAGAGCCAAGATGCCGTCATAGGCTAGCTGCACCCCTTGATGCACCGGATCCTTGGGCTCAAGATACTCGAGCGACTGCTCCAGACTGTCCACCACATCCAGAAACCGGTGCAGCAGTCGCGCCTTCTCCCGGACGACCTCGTCCTCAGCCCAATGCTGCTGGCGGCGGCGATAGTTCTGCATCTCCGCCTTGAGACGCATCGTCGCTTCCTGCCAATTCACACCTTCCTCTGGCGCCTCCGCCGCATGCAGAGGCTCCGTGGACTGCGCCGCAGGTGCGTCCAGCCGAGCCTCGCCCGGGCGTTTTGCCGGGATATAGTCCACTTTGTTGGTTGATGTCATAAGTCGCTCACCCTTCAGTATAGCATCTAAACAACAAGGGGTGGCCGATGCCACCCCTTGTCCTATCACTCGTAACCAGTCAACACCGGACTCACCCTCACGTCGCTTACGTGGGACTTTCGATCGCGGTGCTAGGCAACCTCTCGGTACTCACCTTCCACCACATCAGAGTCGTCGCCAGGCTGCTCACCAGCGGCATCAGGACCCGGGCCATAGCCGGGGCCAACATTCGGGCCAGGGGTCGCGCCAGGACCAGCATCACCGTAGGCTTGTTCGCCCATCTTCATCGCGATCTTGCGCAGGTCTTCCATCTTGCTGCGAATCGCGGCCGTATCCTCGCTAGAATCCTTCACGGTGCGCAAGTCATTCATCGCGCCCTCCAGCTCACCACGCAGATCGCCAGGTACCTTCTCGCCGAGCTCTTCCAGCGTCCGTTCAGTCTGATAGATCATACCATCAGCTTCGTTGCGAGCATCGACCAACTCCTGATGCTTGCGATCCTCTTCCTGGTGCAGCTGTGCTTCCTCGACCAGGCGATCTACCTCATCACTGCTAAGGTTCGTGCTTGCCGTGATCATGATATGCTGCTCGCGCCCCGTCGCCTTGTCCTTTGCCGTGACATTGAGGATACCGTTCGCGTCGATATCGAACGTTACCTCGATCTGCGGGACGCCCCGACGCGCGGCGGGAATACCATCCAGGCGGAACTGCCCAAGCAGCATATTGTGGGCCGCCATCGGACGCTCGCCCTGGTATACCTTGATATCAACCGCAGCCTGATTCTCCTCTGCCGTGGTAAAGGTCTCGCTCTTCTTGACGGGCACCGTGGTATTGCGCGAAATCAAGTTCGTCATCCTACCACCCAACGTCTCGACACCCAGCGATAGCGGGGTCACGTCCAGCAACAGGATGTCCGTCACATCACCGGCCAACACTCCCCCCTGGATTGCCGCGCCCACCGACACGACCTCATCTGGGTTCACACCCTTGTGGGGCTCCTTCCCGTTGGTCAAACTGCGCACCAACTCCTGGATCATCAGCATACGTGTGGCACCACCTACCAGAACGACCTCGTCCAGCCCATCGGCCTGGAGCTTGGCATCCTTCAGAGCCTGCTCAAACGGGCGCCGGCAGCGGTCCACCAAATCGTCCGTCAACCCCTCAAACTTGGCCCTCGTCAGGCGAGCCTGAAGGTGTTTGGGACCGGTCGCATCCGCAGTGATGTACGGCAGGTTGATATCGGTCTCCATCATCGTGGAGAGCTCGATCTTCGCCTTCTCGGATGCCTCACGCAGGCGCTGCATCGCCTGACGATCCTTCGAAAGATCGATGCCCTGCTCCTTACGGAACTCCTCCAGCATCCACCGCACAATCCGCTCGTCCCAGTCATCACCGCCCAGGTGTGTGTCACCATTGGTCGACTTCACTTCGATCAAGCCATCCCCAACATCGAGGACAGAGACATCGAAAGTACCACCACCCAAGTCGAAGACCAAAATCGTCTCATCCTTGGCCTTGTCCAGACCGTAGGCCAAAGCCGCCGCCGTAGGCTCATTGATGATACGCATCACCTCAAGACCTGCGATCTGGCCGGCGTCCTTGGTTGCCTGGCGCTGGCTATCATTGAAGTAGGCAGGCACCGTGATGACGGCCTGCGTCACCGTCTCGCCCAAGTAGGCCTCGGCATCATTCTTCAGCTTCTGAAGCACCATAGCCGAGATCTCCTGCGGCGTGTAGCTCTTGTCCTGAATCGGCACGCTCACGCGCGCATCGCCCTGCTTGCCGGCCACGATGTCGTAGGAGACCATCTCACGGGTCACTTCAACCTCGTGCTCATCGGCGCGACGACCCATCAGGCGCTTCACCGAGTAGATCGTGTTTTCTGCGTTCACCACAGCCTGGCGCTTTGCCGAATCACCGATCAGGCGATCACCATTCTTCGTAAAGGCAACCACCGACGGGCACAGGCGGCGTCCTTCGGCCGTCGGGATCACAGTCACCTGCCCACCCTCCATCACCGAGACTGCCGAGTTTGTCGTTCCGAGGTCAATGCCAACTATTTTCGCCATGTTTTACCTCCGTCCTTTATCATTCCGCACACTAGTATACCTGGTGAGTATTTGAAAAGCATAAGAGCGGTGTATGAATTGGATAGAATCACAGTAAGAGAGAGGGGACAAGAGAAAGAGCCCAGGGAAGAGAGGCACGACCGACCAGCTTCAGCTTTGTGGACTGGCCGGATCCCGGTCTACTCTACTCGGAGCCGGTGGATCTGACGAGCCGGCCGCGATACTATCACAGCCGAGGGCAACTCAGCACTCGCTGCGGCCGGTCTGAATCCCTACACAGTCGGGGCCCGCGCTGCCGTTCATCAGCAGATCAGGACACGGCCGTCCAATGCCGGCACGTGAATCTTGAGTTGCCCTTCCTCAGCGCGGACCTCACGCCCCGACCACGCATCTGCGAACACCGCAACGTCTACGTGGCTGCTGTTCGGCAACGCATACAGATCCAGAGTCAGATCTACGGCCTCATCCGCCACATTCAGCGCCACCACCACAGTCTCGTCAGCATCCTGCCGCGCGAAGACATAGGCGCCCCGAGAGACAGAAAGCTCGGTGTAGGTGCCCCGGCGCAGGCTTCTATGCGCCTTCCGCAGCCCGATGAAGCAGCGGAAATCCTGCCACAGGGCACAGTCCCACTGCCGCTCATCCCAGGGGAAAGCTCTCCGACAGTCGGGGTCGGGACCACCCTCCATACCGATCTCATCACCGTAGTAGACGGATGGCACGCCCGGAAACGTCATTTGGAAGAGTGTGGCCAGACGTAGCCGCCGGGCATCACCGCGCACCATTGTCAGGAAGCGCGGCTCATCGTGGCTGCTCAACAGGTTGTATTGAGCCAAAGTGACCTCCCAGTCATAGACGTGCAGCAGATGATCGATCTCCCCCGCAAAGCCTCTCCCGTCCAACACAGCGATCTCGTACCCGCCCGGTCGCTCCGAAACGTCCAGGCAGGGCCCGCCGAAGAAACCGTAACACGCCCGGTTGAAGCGGTAGTTCATCGTTGCATCAAAGTGATCACCGGTCAGCCAGTCCTGCGCATCGTCCCAGATCTCAGCCAATATGTAGGCCTCTGGATTGACGGTCTTCACACGCCGGCGGAACTCCTCCCAAAAGCCAGGTGTGGTGATCTCAAGCGGCACGTCCAGCCGCCATCCGTCGATGCCAAAGCGCAGCCAGCGCTCTGCGACATCCATAATAAATGCACGAACCTGGGGATTGTCCGTGTTGAGCTTGGGCAATTCCGCGTTGTTCCACCACGCAGCATAGTTGGGCGCCCTGTGCTTGTCAAATGCGTTCAGAGGGAACCCGTTGACGATGAACCAATCAACATAGGGCGACTGCCGGCCATTTTCCATGATATGGTTGAATTGCAGAAAGCCGCGGCTGGCATGATTGAAGACACCGTCAAGCATCACCCGGATGCCTCGATCGTGAGCCGCATCCAGGAACTCCCTGAACGCCTGATTGTCGCCCAGCACCGGATCGACACGGCCATAGTCATGCGTATGGTAACGGTGGTTGGCCGCTGACTGGAAGATCGGGTTGAAGTAGATCGCGTTGATGCCCAAATCCACCAGGTAGTCGAGACGCGCCTGCATCCCGGCAAAGTCCCCACCCTTGAAGCCCCTGCGCGTGGGTTTGCTCTCCCACGGCTCCAGGTTCGCAGGCAACGATGCACGACCGCTCGTAGCGAACCGATCGGGGAAGATCTGATAGAAAACGGCGTCCCTAACCCAGTCCGGTGCTTGAATCGTCACTGCGTACCTCCCCTAGGATGGCGCTCTGTCTCTCGGCAATACGGCCAGCGCGGTCGGCCAGATGCCGCACGCGGCTACCGAGTCAAACAGCGACGGCGCATCGCAACGCTGAGAACCAGGAGAGCCAGCGCGACCAGTGTCACACCGCCGGCCACCAGAAGCCCGGCATCTTCCCAGAACCGGAAGGGGAAGAGCCGGATCAGCGTGTCGGTAGTGTAGAAGGTCCACGTGCCCGGCTGGAAGAAGACGCCGTGGAAAAGAGTAAAGAACTGGTCAAAGGCGACCAGCATCCAGCTACCCAGAGCAACCAACAGCACGAGCGTCAGCGAAGCTCCCCTGTTGAGTGCCTGCCACACTGCACAGCCGTCGCCCGAGCGCACCAACTTCCACGCGGACACCCCACTCGCCGCCAGACACGCTGCGGCCACCAGCGTCAACCCGCTGTACACGCGCTTGACATCATCCATGTGGGCCAGTTCGCGCTCGTTGTGCGCCGGCATGCCGTCGGGGAGCTCCAGATCTGCCAGGACCGTGGTGGGGCCCGAGACGTTAAGAAACCGGATGGAGGCCTGTGCCAAGCGCAGCCGGTCTTCCTGCGACAGACCATAGGGATCCTCAGGAAACCCAGCGCGCCCGTACTCCCAGGCCGGATACCAGGGGAACGTCAACAGGCGCACCAGCGCCATCGTCAGCACAATGGGCACCGACAGGGTGACAAGCCAACTCAGCCTACGTCGCATAGGGCACCTCTGGGAGTATTAGTGTAATCACAGGCTTGAGTTATACTCCGAAACGCATAGAATGATAGGTGAGCACACCTTGGATTGTTACAGACCGGCAGCGACCGACATATTATCGTAACATCCGCTTTCATCAGCCGTGCTATAATGGGGATATTATGGACGAGACGCCGATCACACTCAAAGGCACCGCAGATGGTATCCTCCTGAAGCCCAGGTCGCACGTGTGGGCCACCGTGTTGGAGGCACTGGAGCAGGCGCTGAAAGAGGCCGAAGCTTTCTTCCGTGGCAGCCGATTGATTATGGAGTTGGGCAACCGGGAACTCACACAAGATCAGCTCGCCTCGCTTCGTGCGCTGCTGATGCGTTACGACATCGAGCTGTGGGCAGTATTGAGCGAAAACGAGACCACCGTCCGTCTGGTGCGCTCCAATGGGATACTCACACGACTGCCCAAAGACATCGAGGCGAAGAAATCCCCGGACGATGTACTGCCACCTGAGCAGCAGGCGCTGTTCCTGCAACAGACCCTGCGCTCGGGGCAAAGCATTCACTACGCGGGCAATGTCACCTTAATCGGCGATGTGAACCCGGGCGCGGAGATCGTTGCTGGAGGCAACATCATTGTGTGGGGTACCCTGCGCGGCGTGGCACACGCCGGGGCGTTCGGCGATGAGGAGACTGCGATCTGCGCGCTTGATCTACAACCCTCACAGATCCGGATTGCCGGATACATAGGACGCGCTCCGGACAGCCGTCGCGGGTCCGCTGAGCCGGAAATCGCCAGGATCGAAGGAGGCCAAATTGTCGCCGAAGTCTGGGGCAGAAGAGGATAACTATGGCCGGTAAGATCATCACAATATCATCGGGAAAAGGCGGAGTGGGCAAGACGACAGCCACCGCCAACTTGGGCCTGAGCCTGGCTATTTTGGGCCAACGTGTGACTTGCATCGATGCTGACATTGGATTGCGCAACTTGGACGTCATGTTGGGGCTCGAAAACCGCATTGTGTATGACATCATCAACTTCATTGAGGGGCGTTGCCGCTTTCGCCAAGCCCTCGTGCGGGACAAGCGCTTCCCAGAGCTCTACATGATGGCGGCTGCCCAGACGCGTGACAAGAATTCCATTACTGTCGAGGATATGTCAAAGGTTGCACGCGAGGCCGCAGAAATATCCGATTTCGTTCTGATCGATTCCCCGGCCGGAATCGAGCACGGGTTTCGCTATGCCGTAGCGCCCGCGGATCTCGTTCTGATCGTGACGAACCCCGAAGTCACTGCCGTCCGTGATGCGGACCGCGTCATCGGCCTGCTGGAAGCTGAGGAGCTGGCGCCCGCCCAACTGATTCTCAACCGCTACAAGCCTGAGCTCGTTCGCCGCAACGAGATGCTAGATCCCGACACTGTCATCGATTTGCTGGCGATCGATCTCATCGGCATTGTGCCGGAGGATGACAAAGTCTTCGGCGCTGGTAACCAAGGCCGGCCGGTCGCGTTGGACGAACACAGCCGGGCGGGAAAGGCATTTCGCAACATCGGACGACGACTAACAGGAGAAGATGTGCCTTTCGAGGCACTGCGGAAGCAGACATTTATTCAGAGGCTCTTCGGCTCCCGGTGAAAGGGGCACCTATGAAGTTACTCGATTTGTTCCGTCGCAAGAAAAAGTCCGGACAGTACATCGCCGCGCAAAGATTACGCTTGGTCCTTACGCACGATCGTGCTAACATATCTCCTGGGATGCTTGAGGTCCTCAAAGACGAGATTATCGCGGTCATTTCCAAGCACCTCGACATCGATACGGAGAACGTTGTCGTGAATCTTACGGAGGATAACCGGAGGACTCGCCTGGTCGCAGATATTCCCATTCTCACGAACCGTGCACGCAAGGCGGAAGCAAGGAGCAAGAAGGGGCCCCCGGGCAAGACCTAGATGCAGAGATCACCCTGGCAGGACTTTGACTGGGGTCTACTGCTCATAGCAGTGGCACTCACGGCAATTGGGTTGGCAATGATCTACAGCGCCACCCTAATATCAGAGGACTTGGCAAACACCTGGCGCAGACAGGCGATCTACGCGGCCATCGGCGTTGGTCTGATGTTCGCCGTGGCCTCAATCGACTATCGGCTCTTGGAGAGCCTGCAGTGGCCACTCTACTTCGTCACGGTGGGTGTCTTGGCATTTACGCTGCTCTTCGGAAGCAGCGAGATTGGCGATGTCCGTCGCTTCATCTACATCGGCGGCATCTCCATCCAGCCGGCCTTCCCCGCCCTACTCTTGCTCATCATCAGCCAGGCCGGTCTCTTAGCCCGCAATGCACCGTCGCCCCCCGGCATACAGGAGTTCATCGCGTCCCTGGGACTCACAGGTCTCGCTGCTTTCCTGGTCTTCAGCCAACCTAATCTGAGTACCGCAACCCTCTACGTAGCGCTCTGGGCGGCGATGGTTTTTGCGTCCGGCCTGAGTTTCCTCTACATCGGTGGGGTTGGCGCGCTGGGCCTATTTGCGATCCCCGTACTCTGGGCGAATATGGACACCTACATGCGCAACCGCATCACCAACTTCCTCAACCCGGCAGCGGACCCGGGTGCTTACTACAACGTGCAGCAAGCGCTCATCAGCATTGGCTCCGGAGGTCTGTGGGGCAAAGGGTTCGCCACCGGATCCCAGAGCCAGCTCGGTTTCCTCCGAGTTCGCCACACGGATTTCATCTTCTCCGTGATCTGCGAGGAGCTTGGCTTTGTCGGCGCAAGCCTGATCTTGGGCATCTTTGTGTTGCTCCTTTGGCGACTACTCCGCATTGCAGGCAGAAGCGATGACGCGACCGGGCAGCTGATTGTCATTGGTGTTACGACATACATCTTCTATCAACTGCTCATAAACCTGGGAATGAACCTCAATGTCATTCCGGTGGCCGGCCTGCCTATGCCGTTCATCAGTAGCGGCGGAAGTGCTCTCGTAGTCACCTTCCTGGGATTGGGGCTGGTGCAGAGTGTGGTTATGCGGCAGCGGAGCTCTCCACTCTAGGACAATACCAGATGTGGACCCACGCCATCTGGCCACTGGCGAGCGGTTCGGGCTCAGTCGCTCACCCTCCTCACCACTGGGGAGCCAAGACAGCCTGCGTGCGTTCCAGGATTGTGGATTAGGTCGCTGATCCTGCAATGCGATGAAGCCTCTGCTTCTCCCCCTGGAGGGGAGAAAGAAAAAGGGGAGCTCAGCAAGACCAGTCCCGTCTGCGTACCCAGGCACAGCCATCGCGGATCCCCGTCACCGGGCAGCCAGGTTCCTGAAATGCACGGCCACGCACCCAACGACTGGAGTTTTCGCCAGAATCACCTATACTGTGGAGGTTCAGATGATGAATCTGACGCTTGACGTGGTGTCTAGAGCATTGCCTGACTGATCGCATCAGGGATAATCACAAAGCCGCGTCCGGAAAAGCTAGATAGGATCTTGGCAGATTCCTCCAACCAACAGTGCCACACCCACCCTAGATCCGAGACGCTGCTCAAGGAGGCTGATTCAATGACAGTTCGTGTGCGCTTTGCCCCGAGTCCCACCGGGTACCCCCACATTGGCAACATCCGGACGGTTGTCTTCAACTGGCTCTATGCCAGACAGCAGGGCGGGAGATTCATCCTGCGTATTGAGGATACAGACCGGGAACGCTACGTTGACGATGCGATTCGTGTCATCACGGAAAGCCTCGAGTGGCTGGGGCTGGATTGGGATGAAGGACCTGGTAAAGGTGGCGACTACGGTCCATACGTACAGTCAAAACGACTTGACATCTACCGAAGGAAAGCGGAAGAGCTGGTGGAAAAGGGACTCGCATACCGCTGCAACTGCACGCCGGAGCGTCTAGAGATGGTGCGAGAATCACTGCGTGCACAAGGCAAGAACCCGATGTACGATGGGCACTGTCGCGACAAGCCCCGGGGCGAAGTATCAGGGGACGAGCCCCACGTGATCCGGCTGAGGGTGCCTCGTGAGGGGACAACGACCTTCCATGATCTACTCCGCGGCGACGTTACCATCGAGAACGCACTCATCGATGACCAGATATTACTGAAGACAGACGGCTTCCCTACCTACCATCTCGCGGTTGTGGTCGACGACCATCTTATGAACATGACACACGTGATCCGTGGCGATGACTGGATTCCCAGCACGCCCAAGCGCATCTTGCTCTACAAGGCCTTCGGTTGGGACCTGCCCATCTTCGTCCACGTCCCGCTCGTACTCGGTCCTGACGGCAAGAAGCTGGGCAAACGCCACGGCGCGACCTCAGTCGACGAATTCCGCCGGCAGGGGTACTTGCCAGATGCCCTCCTCAACTTCCTAGCGCTTCTGGGGTGGGCCCCGGGCGACGGCGAGGAGCAGGAGATTTTCACGCGCGAGGAGTTGATCCAACGGTTCAACATCGATCGCATCAACCTCTCAGCAGCCGTCTTCTCCTATGAGAAGCTGAACTGGATAAACGGGCAGTACATACGCCAGATGAGCGAAGAAGCGCTCCTGGAGGCACTCATACCCTTCTGGGCGAATGCTGGGCTGATTCCTGTGCCGGTGCCAGTTGAGATGCGCCACACATTACAGATCCTCGTGCCGCTCGTGCAGGAACGCCTCAAGACTCTGCGCGACGTGGTTCCCCTGACCGACTTCGTCTTCCAGGATATCGAGACTCCCACCATCGACAAACTCATCGGCAAGAAGATGACTGCGGAGAGCAGCCTGGAGGCGATCTGCGAGACCCAGCGGGTACTCAGAGAATCCGTACAATTCGATGCAGACGCTATGGAGGGCCCTATGCGCGAACTCGCCACCACACGTGGCCTCAAGGTCGGGCAGCTCTTCGGGATCATCAGAAACGCGGTCACCGGCAAGAAAGTGTCGCCACCGCTCTTCGGCAGCATCCAGGCCCTCGGCCTTGCACAGACACTCAAACGTCTGGAAAACGCCGAGGATGTTCTCGTCGCCCACATCGCTGCGGAGGAAACGGAAGGCTAACACACACCACGTCCGAGAAAGCGCCCTGAGGATCGGTCCCCAGGGCGCTAGTGTGTAACGTGACAGCTGCCTGGTTCAACTCAAGAGTGGCAGAAGCGCAGCGGTGACATCCCCCCACTCCGGTATTGAGAGCGTCTCCGCGCGGCGCCGCGGATCAATAGCGGCGGCCCCCACGGCGGAGGAGACGGCGCCCGGCGCGAGGGCCAATCCAGCCGACAGCGAATTGCGCAGCTGTTTGCGACGCTGGGAAAAGCCGGCCTTGACCACCCGGAAGAACAGCGCTACATCCTCGACCGCGACAGGCATCTCATCGTGCAGATCCAATCTGACCACCGCAGAGATCACTTTGGGCGCTGGGTGGAAAGCGCCGCGCTTCAGCCTGAGGCAGATCTTGGGCACACCGTAGAACTGCACGCTGACGGCCAACAAGCTCATGTCACCGGGGCCCGCGACCATACGCTGCGCAACCTCCAATTGCACGGTCACTACCATCTGCACGGGCCGCACGGTGGCCTCCAGTAGATGCCGGACCACGGCATTGGTGATGTAGTAAGGAAGGTTGGCCACAACGCGATAGTGCGGCAGCCTGGGCCCCCACAGCGCCGGATACTCCTCAGCTTCAGAGGGCACCACACCCAGAAGCTGCGCAGGATCCAGCTCCAGAATATCCCCGTGGACGATGCAGATGCGGTCGACATCCCCAAGCTCGGCCTGCAGCACGTCCACCAGGTTCGGATCCGTCTCCACCGCTACCACACGCCCCGCGCGGGACGCCAGAGCCGCTGTGAGCGTCCCCAGCCCGGCCCCCACCTCAAGGACCGTATCATCAGGTGACAGATTGGCGCATTCGGCAATCCGATCCGGCGCGGAAGGGCTGATTAGAAAATTCTGGCCGAGCGACTTTCGCGGCCAGAGGTCATACTTCTTGAGGAGCGACCGCGCATTGGGCATCGTCACGGGCAACACGCTCACCAGGGCTCCCTCTGACTCGTCCATCACGGCCCCAGGTAATTGATGGTGCCGGGCACCGGCGTCAGCAGATAGACGTCGACCCACCGGTACCAGAGCTGCAGCTCATCATCCGAGTATCCCAGGTCGATGCGCTTGCCCTTGATCGCGCCACCGGTGTCGGCAGCCAGCCCGACACCATAGGCCGGTACATAGACCTCACTCCCGAGTTTGATGACCCGCGGGTCAACCGCCACAAGGCCTGTTCGCATCTTGAGGCCAGTGGCCGTGTAACCATAGGAAGGGGCATCCGGCGAGACACCGGCCGTATTCGCGCTGTAAGACGTTGCCAGCATCCGCACAACGCGCCAGTAATTCACCGGCCCGGTGGGCGTCTCCAGCGTGCGCACGACAACCATGGTACCATACCCCATCACCCGGCTCTTCGGCGCCAGGATCACACTCTCGCCCTCGACACGGCGGTCGACAACCTGATTGTTGACAAAGCGCAGCCGGATGCGGCGCTCAAGAACGCCGGGCTCCCCTTCCTGCAGGAGCCCCTGCGTATCGATCTCGGAGTTGGGGTCAGGCTGCCACGCAGAATCGAAGGGAATGGGGCTCTGCTCGACAATCACACTCTCCGTGACCCGGAAGACCTCGATCACGATATCTTCGGACAATCGACCATCCAGTGCGGGCTCTGTGTAGTCCTGACCGTTGACCGTGACCCCAAGATCGGCCAACACTTCCCCGACCTGGATCCTGTGGGTGCGCGTCCGGAGCACGTGACCATCGACCTGAACGTTCACTGGGATCGAGAGCTCGAGCTGGATGTGCATCCCGTGCTCAAGCGGCGTGGCGAGATCGGGAATGACGCGATCGGCGCGGTAAAGCTTGATGCCGGCCTCCAGAAGCGCCGCCCCGACGGTTGACGCATGGGAGAAGAGCGTTGTGCGAATGCCCCCCTCTTCCAGAGTCACCTCTTTGGCGCGCTTGACGACAACACGAACTCGCGTGTTCTCCGGATCTGTGATTGAGGGCGGACGCAAGGTGACACTGTCCAGACGATCGACCGCGACGCCTGCCTCAGCCAACAGATCCGCCGGTGATTCCTCGTGGGCATAGATCGCCTGCTCGCGGCCGTCGACCACAATCACGACAGGCCGAGCGTGGTCGATGCTGATCTCCATGTCTGCCGCGAGAACGGTGTGCAAGCCCGGAGCCAAGCGATCCTCTGCGCGCAGACTGACGCCAAGATCAGACAGAAGCATCTCGACCGTCGTCTGATGGGTGCTGAGTGCCACCGGTTCCCCATCGACGATCAGGATAACCGGCGTCAATGTAGCGCGATAGCCGGCAGCCAGTCCCACAAACGAGAGCAAAGTCAGGGACAATGCCAGCACACGCTGCCACCAACGCATCCCTACACGTTGTCGACTCAGACTACCCTCCCAGAACCGCAGAACGCACAACCGCAAGGGGGCGACAGCTATTGCCTATCGCCCCCTGAATCGATGAGACAGCCCCTCAACCAACAAACAGGAACGATGATCGAAGCGTACTGAGGATCAGGCACCCCTGCGGCACCCGAAGGCACCTCCTTACCGTTGCTTCCTTCCGGACCTGGCGGGGTTCGAAGG
>Ga0209121_10004260_pt1 | contig 13416 bp, 17 predicted proteins | sample Cruoilmetagenom3_FD_187292 | JGI IMG/M metagenome (GOLD analysis project Ga0209121, IMG submission 187292) | Oil polluted marine microbial communities from Coal Oil Point, Santa Barbara, California, USA - Sample 3 (SPAdes) (version 2) | ecosystem: Environmental > Aquatic > Marine > Oil seeps ... | reverse complement strand
TTTAGTGCTGTGTAAACATTGCACGAGACATTTATGATGATTTTATGGAGATTTAGATGAGCGAACAGGTAGTAGATAAGCGCAGACGTCTGTTTTTAACGGCTGCTGCTACTGCAGTAACGGGTGTTGGTGCGGCTTATGTGGCGGTTCCATTTGTAGCTTCAATGAACCCTAGTGATCGTGCAAAGGCAGCAGGTGCTCCGGTTGAGGCTGATATTTCTAAGTTGGAACCTGGGCAGTTAATTCGTGTTGAATGGCGCGGTAAACCTGTTTGGATATTAAAGCGTACCGAAGAAGTATTGGTTCAACTGGAAGAGATGAAAGATCAGTTAAGAGACCCGGAGTCGAATGAGTCAGAGCAGCCTGAGTCATGCAAAAATGTTGCACGCTCTATAAAGCCAGAGGTATTTTTAGCGGTGGGTATTTGTACACACCTTGGTTGTTCGCCAACTTTTAGGCCAGACGTCGCCCCGCAAGATTTAGGTCCAGATTGGAAAGGCGGCTTCTTTTGCCCTTGTCATGGCTCCCGTTTTGATTTATCAGGTCGTGTTTTCACCGGTGTTCCAGCACCGATAAATCTCGTTATACCACCACATGAGTACATAACAGATACCCGAATATTAATTGGATCAGAAGGGGGGCAGGCATAATGAGTGGCATGTTAAAAAATGCATTAGGCTGGGTGGATGACCGGTTTCCATTAACTAAAGTATGGAACGAGCACCTTGCTAAATACTATGCACCAAAGAATTTCAATTGGATGTATTACTTTGGTTCGCTGGCTATCTTGGTGCTGGTTAATCAAATTATCACAGGGATATTTTTAACAATCAACTATAAGCCGGATGCTCAGTTAGCTTTCGACTCGGTTGAATACATCATGCGTGATGTCGAATGGGGCTGGTTAATTCGTTATATGCATTCAACGGGTGCGTCTGCCTTTTTTATTGTGGTTTACTTGCACATGTTTCGTGGCTTAGTTTACGGGTCGTTTAAAAAACCTCGTGAATTAGTCTGGATCTTTGGAATGATTATTTACGTGGCTTTGATGGCTGAAGCTTTTATGGGTTACTTATTACCTTGGGGTCAAATGTCATATTGGGGTGCTCAGGTGATTGTGTCCCTGTTCGGCGCGATACCCTATGTGGGTGAAGATTTGGCATTATGGTTACGGGGCGATTATGTGATTTCTGATGCAACCTTGAACCGCTTCTTTGCCTTTCATGTCATTGCCATCCCTCTTGTACTGGTTGTTTTAGTCTTCATGCATATTGTGGCCTTACATGCGGTGGGTTCAAATAATCCAGAAGGCATAGAAATAAAGAAACACAAAGATGACAAAGGTGTGCCATTAGACGGTATTCCCTTTCATCCGTACTACACAGTTAAAGACTTAGTCGGTGTTGCGGTTTTCTTATTTATATTTGCGCTTATTATTTTTTATATGCCAGAAATGGGCGGTTATTTCTTAGAGCACGCTAACTTTGTACCAGCTGACCCTTTGAAAACACCCGAACATATTGCCCCTGTTTGGTATTTTACTCCGTTTTATGCCATTTTAAGAGCGGTACCTGATAAGTTCTTAGGGGTGGTCGCAATGGCAGGTGCCATTATTATTCTCTTTGTACTGCCTTGGTTAGATCGGGGCGTTAATAAGTCAATACGTTATAGAGGTCCTGTATTTAAAGCAGCAATTGTAGCCTTCTGTATCAGCTTCATTGGTTTAGGATATTTTGGAATGCAGCCTGTTACCCCAGTAGGAACTTGGTTCTCTCGGTTCTTCTCAATTGTATATTTTGCATTTTTCTTATTGATGCCATTTTATTCAAACATCGGGCAAGATAAATATGTTCCAGAAAGGGTGGAAGAGAAATGAAAAAACTAACAATAGCCTTATTTGTATTGTTTTCATCGCAGTTATTTGCAGCGAGTGGAGGGGTAGCGCTTGAGTCGGCAAGAGTAGATTTAAATGACAAGGCGTCTTTACAGCGAGGTGCTAAATATTTTGTGAACTATTGCTTAAGCTGTCATTCAGCAAAGCAACTTAGGTATTCAAGAATGGCAACAGACTTGGAAATTCCACCTGAGTTAGTTGAACTTAATTTAATGTTCACGGGTGAAAAAATACTTGATGGCATGACCATTTCAATGCGTCCGGAAGATGCAGAAAAATGGTTTGGTGTTAATCCACCTGATTTATCATTAATTGCACGCTCTCGTGGGTCTGATTGGCTATATACCTATCTTAAGAGCTTTTATGTGGATGAATCACGCCCATTTGGTGTCAATAATACATTATTTCCAAAAGTTGGCATGCCACATGTTTTGGCTGATCTTCAAGGCTTGCAAAAAGCTGTTTATAAAGATGTAGAGCTTGAAGATGGTTCTGTCCGTAGTGTGATTGACCACCTTGAAATATCAGAGCCAGGACGAATGAGTGTGGAAGAATACGATGAGGCGATGAATGACCTTGTGAATTTTTTAACCTATATGGGTGAACCTGCACAACTGGAGCGCCAAAAACTAGGCTGGAAAGTATTGGTGTTTATTTTAATTATGTTGCTTGTCTTCTATTTCTTAAAGAAGGAATACTGGAAAGACATCCATTAAAAAATAACGCTTTGAACTAAAGAGCTTTACGTAAACCGTAAAGCTCTTTTTCATTTAATAAAACGGACAAAATAATGATAAACGCACTGAATAGAAAATCAATTATGACACTTTTTGCTGATCCACTGTGTCACTACAGCCACAGGGCTCGCTTTATATTGTGTGAAAAGAGTGCATCTGCAGAAGTTGAGTTTGTTGACGGGAAGGAATTTCCAGAAGATCTGCAAGAATTAAACCCCTATGGAACCTTGCCTATTTTAATTGATAGAGATTTGGCACTGTTTAATTCAAGAATTATTATGGAATACTTGGATGAGCGTTTTCCACACCCACCACTTTATCCCATTGATCCAGTTTCAAGGGCGCGCTCACGTTTATTGATTCACCGCATCGATCAAGACTGGTATACCTTACTAGATGATATTGTGAATGCAGGTGAGAAAAAAGCAGCCAAGGCTAAAAAGCTTTTAAGAGAGAATTTAATTGCATCAGTGCCATTGTTTGAAGCAAATAAGTATTTTCTAAGTGATGAATTTACGTTAGTGGATGGTGTGCTGGCTCCTTTATTATGGCGTTTGCCGTTGTATGGCATTGAATTACCAAAAGAAGCCAAAGTAATTAAAGACTATATTGCTCGTGTTACTAGCCGTGAGACTTTCAAAGACAGCTTGAGCAAAGAAGAAATTGATATGATGGAAAGCCATTTATTAATGGCATCGTAATTATTATTTATGACACCCTTAAAGCCTTACTTAGTTCGTTCATTGTATGAATGGATACTTGAAAATGGCATGACGCCTTATTTATTAGTTGATGCAAATTATGAGGGCGTTATAGTACCCAGGGCCTACGTATCAGATGAGCGGATTATTTTAAATACGCACCCAAGTGCAGTACAAAATTGGGTGTTAGATAATGAAGCGGTTTCATTTTCCGCAAGGTTCTCAGGTGTTTCAGAGAACCTCTATGTGCCAATTAGTGCTATTTTGGCAGCCTATACAAAAGAAAATGGCAAGGGAATGATGTTCGATGATCAATTTGAAGATGATGTTCCACCAGAACCAAACCCTATCTCAGTTAATACTGAAACAAAAAAACCAGTTTTAAAAATAGTTAAATAATATATAAGTTTTAACAGTTCTTTAAAGAAACAGAATGCCTTAAATAATGTTTATTTAAGGCATTTTTTTTATTGGTATGATTCGTAGCATTGCTTCAAAAAATCTAAAGTTACATACCTATTCGTCCTAGGGGAACTTAGCGTGAGTTTAGTCAATCGAAACGCTGACGGATTAACGATTGCTATCTGTTGTTTCAAAGTTCAGTCACCTCCAGTTAGCTTTTCCGGCAAAATTATTTATTCAGGCAGGTTTTAAGATCAAAGCCTATGTTTGACACTAGTTAATAATGTAAATAGGGTTAGTACTAAGGATAACCACTTACTAGTAATCAATAAGTGATTAAATGAACAGTTAATGCTATTAAGAGAGAGCTTAAATGAATAAAAATAAATCCTTAGTCGATATGTTCAACATGGCGGCGAAGCAGTATGCAGATGAGGTGTCAATTATAGACCAAGGTAAACCTTATACCTTTGATGAGCTAAAACGAGCCTCAGATAAGTGCGCTGTCGGACTCATTCAGCGTGGCATTAGCAAAGGCGATAGAGTGGCGTTGTATTGTATCAACAGTGTTGAATTTGCGATTGCCTATATGGCGATTGTAAAAGCAGGTGGCGTCGTTGTACCCATTAATTTACTTCAAAAAGCATCAGAAATTGTATATGTGATGGATGATGCAGGTGTCACTGGGTTGATTTATCACAACGCCTTTCAGTCTAATGTAGATGATATTCTTCCCAAATTAAATAGCGTAATATTGAGCGTTTGTATAAGCACAAATACATCGGCATTAAATGAATGGGACAGCCTTTTTGAAAATAATGGCAGACTCCCACCTATTAGCATTGATACTGACAATGACTTAGTCGCCATCTTATATACCTCGGGTACAACGGGTAAGCCGAAGGGCGCCATGTTGACGCACCGGAACTTAGTCAGCAATACCGCCAGTGTATTTAAGGCGATGAAGTGGTCTACAGATGAGGTGATTATATTAGTGTTGCCAATGTTCCATGCGTTTGCAGCAACCGTGGGGATGTTAACGCCATTAACACATGGCTGCTGCTTTGTACCGGTAGCAAAATTTGAATCGGATCATTTACTTAAAAACATAGAGCAAACTAAAAGCACGGTCTTTTTAGGCGTGCCAAGCATGTATAACGTGTTACTAAACACCAAGGCTGACAAAATAGACCGTTTCAGCTCAATCAAACTATGCATATCGGGGGGTGCATCAATGCCCGTTGATGTGATGAATCGTTTTGAAGAAAAATTTGGTGTGCCTATTTATGAGGGGGACGGGCCGACAGAATGTTCACCAGTGACTTGTGTAAACCCAGTGGGTGGAATTCGAAAAGTAGGGACAGTTGGTTTACCTATTCCGAATGTTGAAATGAAAATTCTTGATGATCGTGGGGTAGAAATGCCCGTTGGAGAAATCGGTGAAATAGCCGTTCGAGGCGATAATGTTATGAAGGGTTACTGGCAGTTACCCGAAGCAACAAAGGAATCATTTTTTGAGGATTGGTTCTTAACAGGAGATTTAGGTAACGAAGATGAAGACGGCTACTTCAGTATTTTAGATCGAAAAAAGGATATGGTCATTGTTAATGGAATGAATGTGTACCCACGGATAATTGAAGAAGTGCTATACCGCTTAGAGTCCGTATTAGAAGCAGCGGTTATTGGTCAATTAGATAAATTACATGGTGAAATACCCGTGGCTTATATTGTGTTGAAAAAAGGGTTTAAAGCTGATTCGGCTGATATTCGCAGTTGGTGCCGTCAACACTTAGGAAGTTATGAAGTGCCCAGAAAAGTTGTGTTTATGGACGCCTTGCCAAAAAATGGTGCTGGAAAAATTGTAAAGCGAGTATTAGATAAACAAGGTGAAATTGAACGAGGTGTTCAATAAATCAAATCAAAATACAACAAGGTTTGTCAGTATTGAATAGTTGGGGGCTAGACACTTTCTTAAATGAAACCTTTAGGGCATTTTTTGATAGTTTGCTTATACCAAGCCGCTTACACGGCGCACGATAAATGCTTGTTTGTTAGTATAGCTAGAGTACGTTTATGTTGGGTGGTACAAAGCGCACAAATTTAGGTAGGTATAATAACAAACTACAATATTTTGTTTTATTTAAGGTTTAAATGGGCTGTTTATGAGCAAGCAAGAGTTTACCCACGTTTTTCCATTATCAGTTCGCTGGGGGGATGCTGATGTCTATGGGCATATCAACAATGTTGAGTTTGTTCGTTATGTTGAATCGGGCCGTGTTGCCTACTGCGAAGAGGTGATGGGCTTGAACCTAACGGTGGGTATGGAGTCGGGTTGGGTACTAGCGGATATGCAGTGTACTTATCTACAACAAGTTCATTACCCAGCTTTACTAGAGGTTTACACACGCATTAGCAACATGGGCACTAAAAGCGCAACCGTGCTGGCTGATATTTATTGCAAGGGTGAAAATGAGCCGGTGTTAACAAGTCGTGGTGTGATGGTTTGGTTTGATATGAAACGCCAACAAACAGCTCCGATTCCAGAAGATATTAGAACGAAGGTTGCTTCTTATGAGCAATCGGTTGAAGACATAACAACGCCATGACAAAGAAAAAAACCTTATTATCATGGAGTAGTGGTAAAGATAGTGCATGGACACTCTATCAGCTCCAACAAGATCAAGATATAGAACTGCTAGGTTTGGTGACGACGGTAAACCAAACGCATCAGCGAGTTGCGATGCATGCGGTTCGGGTGGAACTGTTGGAGCAGCAAGCGGCAGCGGCAAACTTGCCTTTATATATTATCCCCATTCCACACCCATGCAGTAATGATGAGTATAACCAAGCGATGAGTTCTTTCTTTGAGTCTATTAAAGGCTTGGGTATAACGCATATGGCCTTTGGAGATTTATACCTAGAAGATATTCGCCAGTACCGTATAGAAAACTTAAAACCGACCGGGCTGGAGCCACTATTTCCTCTCTGGTTAAAACCGACAGGTCAATTGGCTCAACAGATGTTGGAGGCAGGCTTAAAAACACATATTACATGTGTTGACCCCAAGCAATTACCAGCAAGTTTTGTGGGTCGTGAATATAATCAACAGTTCCTAGATGAATTACCTGCCGGCGTTGACCCATGCGGTGAAAATGGTGAGTTTCATAGTTTTGCGTATGCTGGGCCTATGTTTAAGTACCCGATTGGTATTTCATTTGGCGAGGTAGTGGAACGTGATGGCTTTGTGTTTGCCGACTTAATGCCAACCGAGGAGACAGTGTGAATAAGTTAACGTTTAGTAATCAATTTGTAAGCCAGTTACCCGCCGATAATGTTAGCGAGAATTATCCGCGTCAGGTACAGGGTGCTTGTTTTTCGTGGGTCAAACCAAAACAGATGCAGGCCCCAGCGCTTGTTTCTTACTCTCTAGAAGCGGCGGCGTTATTAGATTTGGATGAGCACGCTTGTCAATCAGAGGAATTCCTTAATACCTTTTCGGGCAATGAACAACTCGATGGGATGCAACCCTATGCCACGTGTTATGGTGGTCATCAGTTTGGCAATTGGGCGGGGCAATTGGGCGATGGCCGTGCCATTAACTTAGGTGAGATCATCAATAAAAAAGGCGACCGCTGGGCCATACAGCTTAAAGGGGCCGGCCCAACGCCATACTCTAGAACGGCAGATGGGTTAGCTGTGCTCCGTTCTTCGATTAGAGAGTTTTTGTGCAGTGAAGCGATGTACCATTTAGGTGTGCCAACCACCCGCGCTTTAAGCCTAGTGACCACTGGTGAGCATGTTGTTCGTGATGTGATGTACAACGGCAACCCAGCACCTGAACCGGGTGCTGTGGTCTGTAGGCTCGCACCCTCATTTACGCGTTTCGGGCATTTTCAATATTATGGTCAGCAAAGTAAAGAGCTATTAAAGCAGTTTGTTGATTACACTCTTGAAACAGATTTCCCACACTTAATAGAGAAGGGCTCAGTTCCGTCTAAGCAGACGTATATTAAGTGGTTTGAAGAGGTATGTACCTCCACCTGCGACATGGTGATAGAGTGGATGCGGGTTGGTTTTGTTCACGGGGTCATGAATACCGATAATATGTCGATACTCGGTTTAACCATCGATTATGGTCCTTATGGGTGGCTTGAATCGTATGACCCGAATTGGACACCTAATACCACTGATTCAACATATCATCGTTATGCCTTTGCCCAACAAGCAAAAATGGCGCATTGGAATTTGTACCAGCTAGCAAATGCGATCTACCCGTTGATGGATGAGGCAGAGCCGTTGGAAGAAGCGCTTAACGGATATGCTGAGCGTTATGCTCAACAATGGTTATTGATGATGACTAAAAAACTCGGTTTCTCGCAGCTTGACGATGAAAATGATAGTGAGCTGGTTAAACAGCTTCTGTCATTTTTTAGTTTGCACGAAACAGATATGACTATTTTCTTTAGGCGATTAGCAGATATTCAAACAGCCGAAGAGCGTTTTAATGTGACAACAGCGATAGACCATTTAAAACCAGCATTTTATATCGATGAGTTTGAGCTAGAGGCGAAAGAGGCGATTAGCGAGTGGTTAATCCGCTATGTGAAACGGTGCGAACAAGAGCCGCAAAATGCAGCTCAGAGAAAGGCATTAATGAACAGCGTAAACCCAAAATATGTATTGCGCAATTACTTGGCTCAGCTGGCGATTGATCAATCAGAAAAAGGTGACCATAGCATGGTGAATGAACTTTTAGCGGTATTACGCCAGCCATACGATGAGCAGCCCGATAAGGAGCACCTCAATCAAAAAAGGCCCGATTGGGCTAAGCATAAGGTAGGCTGTTCTATGTTGTCGTGCAGCTCATAGTTTAGATGACTGGTTGCCATTGGAATGATTTTTTATTGAGTAAAACCAAGCGCCTAAGGTGAGGATTGTATATATCCCCATGATGAAAATAAGTTGTTGTGGTTGATGCTTGAATTCATAGTAGATAATCAAACCTGTTCCCAAAAGAAGCCCAGCAATAGAACATAGGGTAATGAGTAGTGATGAGTTTGTTTGCTGGCGAATGGTGTAATTTGCATAAGCCATCAACAGCGATACGAGTAAGAACGTGATGCTACCGAACTCAAGAATAACTTGTAAGCTTCCGGCCAGTATTAATAAGAATGCAAAGCCCGACATGCAAATAATGGCTGTGCTGGGTATATGACCTGAACGTTTAGCCAAGATAGCTGGAAAATAACCATCTTGAGCAATAACAGCCATTTGTCTTGAAGCGCCAACAAGGTGCCACTAATGGCACTGCTGGTAGCTAATAATGCACCGATGATAACAAGGTCTGTTCCCCAATGGCCTAGTGTATGGTTTGCCCCTGCGGCTAGCGCGTATTCTTGGTTTTCTACGATTTCTTCAAATGGAATGGCTAAAATCGCGCCGAGTGAGATCACCAGATAAATCAAAATAGCTAAAAAATAGCTGAGTAGATTGATTTTGGGATATTGATCTCGGGCTGCTCCATTTCATTGACCGCATTGATGACTAACTGGAAGCCTTCGTATGCCACAAAGGTCAGTGATGCAACAATTAGAATAGATAAGATGTTGGTGCTTTGTTCGTTGTGTAGAAGCTCAGGCAGCGAGGTTTGGCTATTGTTAATCAGCACAAAAGAGATCACCACAAGAATGATTAATTTGCTAGAGACCATCAGGTCCTCAATTTTTCCCATGTCTTTAACGCTCCACAAATTAATCAGCGTGAAGGTTAAAATGGCGAGGCCAGCAACGAGCTTTCGGACCCATTCATTATCCGCAAAGTCAAAACCACTAATGGCGTAGGAAGAAAAAGTATAGGCATATAAAGCGAGTGTGCTGATATAGCCAAAAATTACACACCAGCCAATCAACGAGGCGGCAAAACGTGATTCGGTAAAGGTTCGCTTGTAAAAGGAATAGGTCGCCCCTTCATCTTTGTAATAAACACCTAATTTGATATACGAATAGGCTGCCAACGAGGCAACGACGCCACCGATGATAATAGCTAATGGTGTGTAGGCGCCGATCATTGAGACTGAGATACCCAGGATAGTGAAAATACCACCACCGACCATACCACCTAGCGCAATAGCAATAAGTTCTGGGACGCCGAGTGTCTTTTCCCTCGCTCTATGACAAGAGGATTCTTCGTTTAGTGCCATGATCACCAATTATAGTGTGACAAGGTATTCAGTAGAATAAAGGTAGGTATTGGCAGAAAAGCTATTCATTGAGCCATGAAAGAGCGGCTTGCAAATTATCAAAATATTCAATATCACCGGATATAAACCATGAGCTGATTTTTGCGCTGATTTTTTGCCAATTCCTATTGCCATAAACGGCAATTTTGTCGAATTCACAACCGTGTGTTAAACCCAACTTAAAATCATCCCATGCAGCTCTCAGTTTCCAACCTTCAAGTTCGGTCGTATCAATTAATACATTAACTTTTGGCTCTTTTACAGAGTCAAGTGCTGCGTTAATCATGGGGGTTATGACTTGGTAGTCTTCGTGGGTGAGTCTCCCTATCGCTTTCAGTGAGAGGAAAAAGTCCTTATCGACACGCTCAATCCCAATTGATAGACCATGTTTTAATAATGTCATGCCTGTTCTCCTGATTAGCATAGTGTCGGGTGCAGTCACCCTCAATTTGCGTACTAACTATCAACCATTACAAGCTTGCGAGTCAATGAGTTAAGTCATTAACGGTATAATCTGTTAGCCTGTTTTTTTTATCGAAAAGTAGTTCTTTCGCATGGCTATCAATTCAACCATTAATAAAGTTTCTTTGAACATCGCTAATATAGATGCTCATTATTATGCAAGGCATGAGTTAACCGTTGCTCAACATCCCTCAGAAAATGATTTTAGATTGATGGTGCGCTTAATTGCATTTATGGTAAACGCAGATGAGGGGCTTGTTTTTACCAAGGGCTTGTCAACAGATGATGAGCCGGAATTATGGAAAAAATCACTGACCGGTGAGATTGAGCTATGGGTTGAATTGGGTCAGCCGGATGAAAAGCGCATTCGAAAGGCGTGTGGACGAGCAAAAGAAGTGATTGTTTACACGTATCACGAAGGAAAAGCGTCGGTTTGGTGGCAACAGCAACGAGAAAAGTTGAAGCGATTCAAGAATCTAAAGGTTGTTCATATTGCTGCTGAGGGGGTTGAAAGCATGGTTAGAAGGACAATGGAGCTGCAGTGCAATATTCAAGATGGTGAAATATATTTGTCGGGTGATAGCTTGGACTCTGTTATTCAACTTGAACAATATAAATAGTCATTGTTTGTGCTCATTTCTTGCGCGGCTAAAAAATGGATGTCATTGCGATAGTGAATTATCGCAGTGGTCTATTTTATACAGCCGGCCTATTTGCTAAAATACTCCCTTCGGCACTGGATTTACGTTCCAATCAGCCAATTAAGGATATATATGAATAATCAAGATTACGTTGTTTGTGCACTTTACCATTTTACTCGTCTTAGCGATCACCCCTCATTAAAGCAGCCGTTGCTTAAGCTGATGCAACATCAAGGCATTAAAGGTACGTTGCTGTTGGCTGCTGAAGGTATTAATGGCACTGTTGCGGGGAAGCGCAACGGAATTGATCACTTGTTAGCATGGCTAAGAAACCAACAGGCGTTTAAAAACTTAGTGCATAAGGAATCGTACGTAGATGCACAACCGTTTAACCGTACTAAGGTGAAGCTTAAAAAAGAAATCGTAACGATGGGTGTTGAGGATATCGACCCGAACGATATAGTGGGCACGTACGTCAAACCAACAGATTGGAACGCACTGATTAGCGATCCTGATGTGCTATTAGTTGATACTCGGAATGATTATGAAGTGGCCATTGGGACCTTTAAAGGGGCGCTAAACCCTAACACAGAAACATTTCGCGAGTTTCCTGCTTATGTAGAAGAAAATTTAGATACAACGAAGCATAAAAAAGTAGCGATGTTCTGCACCGGTGGTATTCGCTGTGAAAAATCGACTGCTTATCTTAAGCAACAGGGTTTTGATGAGGTTTATCATCTTGAAGGTGGGATTCTGAAGTATCTCGAAGAAGTGCCTGAGGAGCAAACACAGTGGGAAGGAGAGTGCTTTGTATTCGATAACCGCGTATCGGTAGATCATCAGTTAGAAAAAGGCAGTTTTGATCAGTGCTTTGGTTGCAGAATGCCCATTACCGAGCAAGATAAATTACACCCGGACTATCAGCAAGGGATCAGTTGTCACCATTGTTTTGATAAAACAGGTGAGGAGCAAAAAGCACGTTTTATTGAACGTCAACATCAAATTGAGTTGGCAAAACAACGTGGTGAAGAGCATATTGGTGGCGAAATGGCTGAATTTATCGAACAGCATCGCCAAGAAAAGCTTAAAAAGAAACAAGAAACCAAGACTCAAGCAAAGGAAGCCTAGATGAAAAAGTTATTATTATCGTTAACGTTATTATCGACAATATGTATCGCCAGTGATTACCAGCCTCCAGTGGGTGCGTCAGGTGTACAAATATTTAATGATGCATGCATGGCCTGCCATGGCGATAATGGAACCGGAAAGTTTGGCTTGTTTTTTGATTTAACCAGCTCCACTCTACAGGTTGAAGAAACGAAAGTGATTATCCAACAAGGTGGCGTAATGATGCCAGCCTTTCCGAATATTAACGGGAAAGAACTCGATGCCTTGCTAACTTATCTTGTGTCATTGAGGCCTGTATTGGCCGCGAAAGAATAAGCAGCAGAAAAACCGTGTTGATAGATAAAAATCATGATCCGATAGGCGCTGCCTTGCTGCGTTTTTATGAAACGCAAGATGATACCCCCATCCAAGTAGAAATGGATATTGCAGAAGAAGATACGCTAGTACCTAGTTATTTTTTTCGAGACTTTGAGCAATGCCCTCAGTTAGAGCAAACAGCGCTTAAGCTGGTACATGGGAAAGTGTTAGATGTCGGCGCGGGTGCAGGCTCGCATAGTTTGTACTTGCAGAACCAGGGGCTAGATGTAACGGCCTTAGATATCTCACCTCACTCAGTTGAGGTGATGAAAAAACGTGGATTGACTAAGGTACGCTTGGCTAATTTTTACGATCTTCCGCAGGAATCCTTTGATACCTTATTATTACTGATGAACGGGATTGGTTTAGTGCAAACACTAGACGGTTTTGAGGCGTTCTTTTTGAAAGCAAGGACATTGTTAGCACCAAAAGGGCAAATATTACTGGATAGTTCCGACCTCATTTATATGTTCGAGCAAGAGGATGGCTCTTACCTCATTGATTTAAATGATAAATATCATGGTGAAGTGGCGTTTGATCTATCCTATAAAGATATCACTGGGCAGCCATTTAATTGGCTATATGTGGCGGAAGATTTACTCCAAGATGCTGCCGAAAAACATGGCTTTAACTGTGAGATTATTCAGCAAGGGCCGCATTATGATTACCTCGCAAAGCTAACGCTGCTTGATGTTTAAACCGAGTGCAAACTCTTGATGTAAAAGGCTTAGTAAGTGATGGTGTATAGTATTAACGGTGAATCAGGTAAGTGAGTAAACGGATGAAGAATCGCCACCAATGCTCCATTGAGGAACTTTATTAAGCGCTCGAAAGCGATCAAAAAGGACTCTCAAAT
>Ga0209121_10004259_pt1 | contig 13420 bp, 16 predicted proteins | sample Cruoilmetagenom3_FD_187292 | JGI IMG/M metagenome (GOLD analysis project Ga0209121, IMG submission 187292) | Oil polluted marine microbial communities from Coal Oil Point, Santa Barbara, California, USA - Sample 3 (SPAdes) (version 2) | ecosystem: Environmental > Aquatic > Marine > Oil seeps ... | reverse complement strand
GCACACCTGACGCGTACCTCCGGCATGCACACATGAAGCGTGCCTCCGGCATGCACACATGAAGCGTGCCTCCGGCATGACGGGGCGGCGCCCCCCTGTGGGTCGCCCGCGTCAGCGGGGGAAATGCCTGCACCCCGCATTGCCCTCATCGCCCGGCTTGCGCTAACAAGGTGCGACCGACCGAGGAGAGACCCATGCCGCAGTATCGTTCCAGAACCTCCACCCATGGCCGCAACATGGCCGGCGCCCGGGGCCTCTGGCGCGCCACCGGCATGACCGACGAGGATTTCGGCAAGCCGATCATCGCGGTGGTCAATTCCTTCACCCAGTTCGTCCCCGGCCATGTGCACCTGAAGGACATGGGTCAACTCGTCGCGCGCGAGATCGAGGCGGCCGGCGGGGTGGCGAAGGAGTTCAACACCATCGCCATCGACGACGGCATCGCCATGGGCCATGACGGCATGCTCTATTCGCTGCCGTCGCGCGAAGTGATCGCCGACAGCGTCGAATACATGGTCAACGGCCACGCGGCGGATGCGATGGTCTGCATCTCCAACTGCGACAAGATCACGCCCGGCATGATGATGGCGGCGATGCGGCTCAACATCCCCGTGATCTTCGTCTCCGGCGGGCCGATGGAGGCGGGCAAGATCAGCTCCGACATCGTCGATCACGATCTCGACCTGGTCGACGCGATGGTCGCCGCCGCCGACGACAGCTACACCGACGAGCAGGTGCTCGAGATCGAAAAGGCGGCCTGTCCGACCTGCGGCTCGTGTTCCGGCATGTTCACCGCCAACTCGATGAACTGCCTCGCCGAGGCGCTGGGCCTGGCGCTGCCCGGTAACGGCTCGATGCTGGCGACGCATGCCGACCGCGAGGCGCTGTTCAAAGAGGCCGGCCGGCGGATCGTCGAGATCACCAAGGCGCATTACGAAGAGGAACAGCCGGGGCAATTGCCGCGCGAGATCGCGACTTTCGAAGCGTTCGAGAACGCGATGAGCCTCGACATCGCCATGGGCGGCTCGACCAATACGGTGCTGCATCTGCTCGCCATCGCCTACGAGGGCAAGGTGAACTTCACCATGGACGACATCGACAGGCTCAGCCGCAAGGTGCCGGTGCTGTGCAAGGTCGCGCCCGCCGTCCAGTCGGTCCACATGGAAGACGTGCACCGGGCGGGCGGCATCTTCGGCATCCTTGGCGAGATGTACAGGGGCGGGATGATCCACGACGCAGTCAGCACCGTGCACACCGCGAGCCTGGGCGAGGCCATCGCCAAGTACGACGTGATGACGGCGAACGACCCGGACGTCGAGACCTTCTACCGCGCGGCCCCTGGCGGGGTGCGCACCACCCAGGCGTTCTCGACCCAAAACCGCTACAAGGATCTCGACCGCGACCGCAAAACCGGCGTGATCCGCTCGGCCGAACACGCTTATTCGCAGGACGGCGGGCTCGCGGTGCTGTTCGGCAACATCGCGCTCAACGGCTGCATCGTGAAAACGGCCGGGGTGGACGAGACGATCCTGAAATTCACCGGCACCGCGCGGGTGTTCGAAAGCCAGGACAGCGCGGTCTCGGGGATCCTGACAGGCCAGGTCGCGGCCGGAGACGTGGTGGTGATCCGCTATGAAGGCCCGCAAGGCGGCCCCGGCATGCAGGAGATGCTCTACCCGACCAGCTACCTGAAGTCGAAAGGTCTCGGCAAAGACTGCGCGCTGCTCACCGACGGGCGCTTTTCGGGCGGTACCTCGGGGCTCTCCATCGGCCATGCCTCGCCGGAAGCGGCGGAGGGTGGGCTCATCGGTCTGGTCGAGGATGGCGACACCATCGAGATCGACATCCCTGGCCGGACGATCAACCTGGCCGTCGACGACGCCACGCTGGAGACACGCCGCGCCGCCAAGGGACCGCTGCCCTGGCTCCCGACCGAGAAGCGCAGCCGCAAGGTCTCGACCGCGCTCAAGGCCTATGCGCTTCTTGCCTCCTCGGCGGCCAAGGGCGCGGTGCGGATGCTTCCAGACGAGGAATGATTCAGGTCTGGGCGCTCGCCCTTGGCGCTGGCGGGGTGAACTTAAAGTTCATTCTGTCCATCCTCGCAAGGACATGGGTACGACAGTGGCCGCCGCGACATTTGCCGGGGTCGCCGCAGCGTTCTGGCGCTGGGACAAAATGCAGGAGGTCGCGGCGGCGCAGGCTATCGAGCCGATGTCGCTGCTCCGCGTCTGGTTGATCGCGGTCGCCGGTTTGCTGATCCTCGCCTGGGCGGGGATCCTGGGCGGGGATGGGGCTCTATCTGCTCCTGAAGCAGAGCCGCAGCACTTGAGCCCGGTGGCTCAAGCCAGAACCATCCACAGCGCGACCGACGCGAGGATGGCGCCGAAGGTCAGGTTGAGCGCCCGTGCGCTGGCGGCATGAGCGAAGGCGCGCGCCAACTGCGCGCCGGCCAAGGACCAGAGCGAGAAGGCAATCAGGTTGTTGAGTGTGAAGATGCTGGTGATCGCGATCACCGTTATCAGCGCCGAACCCGCATCGCCGTCGAGGAACTGGGTGAACATCAGCGCGATGATCACGTAGGCCTTGGGGTTCAGCAGCAGGAGCACCGCGCCGTCGCGAAACGTCGCGGGCCGCGCGTCGGGCGCGTCTTCCGCCACACCCGCGCCGAGGAATCTGGCCGCGATCCGAAAGACGTAGGCCGCGCCGGCCAGTTTGAGCGCCTGAAACAGCCCAGGCGCGGTTTCGAGCGTCGTCACCAGCCCGAGACCGATTGCGGCGGTCACCACCCAGGTCGCGACGTGGTACCCGGCGCTCGCGGGCAACGTCGCGCGAAACCCGAAGCGGGCAGCGCCCGCGGCGAAGAACATGTTTCCCGGCCCCGGGCTGTAGGCGAGGGGAAACAGGAAAAGCACCAGGGCAAGGGTCATCTCGAACATCGGGTCGGCCTCCTTTCGCGAGGCAAACAGATCGCCTTGCCCCGATCGACCCGTTTCCTGCGCATTCCCTTTCGCATTCCCCGGAACGCGTCGCGAACGCCGCGAAATTTCGGCGCGTACTGTTGCGCACCTTGCCCCGGCGGCCCCGGGCCGTTATCTCACCCTGCAGCAGATCAGGAGTTGGAGCGAAACCCTGAGATCCGACCCTCATGGTCTGATCCGTTTTCGCTCCGGTGAGGAGCGCCAACATGCCGCCACGGGGACGGGTCGATACCGAAGACCGCGACAAGTCGAAACGCGTCGGCGCGCTTGGCGAGCTCTGGCCGTTTCTCAGGCCCTACAAGCTCATTCTAGCGGCCGCACTGGTGGCTTTGGTGTTCACCGCCGGAATCAGCCTGATCCTGCCGATCGCCGTGCGCCGCGTGGTCGACGGGTTCGAGACCTCGGCCAGCGCACTGCTCGACCAGTATTTCCTTGCCGCCCTCGGCGTCGCGGTCGCGCTCGCACTGGGCACGGGCGTGCGCTACTACCTGGTCACGCGGCTCGGCGAGCGGGTGGTGGCCGACATTCGCGAGGCGGTATTTTCCCGGGTGATCGGGCTTTCCCCGGCGTTTTACGAAAAGATCATGACCGGCGAGGTCCTGAGCCGGATCACCACCGACACGACGCTGATCCTCAGCGTGATCGGCTCCTCGGTGTCGGTAGCGCTGCGCAACGCGCTGATCCTGATCGGCGGGGGCATCATGCTGCTGCTCACCTCGGCCAAGCTCACCGGCCTGGTCCTGCTGGTCGTGCCGTTGGTGATCGTGCCGATCGTCGTGCTTGGCCGCAGGCTCCGGGTGCTGGGCCGCGAAAACCAGGACTGGATCGCCAAGTCGTCGGGCAACGCCTCGGAGGCGCTGTTGTCGGTGCAAACCGTGCAGGCCTTTACCCACGAAGGGCCCTCACGGGCCACCTTCCGGGAGGTGACCGAGGAGGCGTTCCAATCGGCAAAGCGCCGGGTCTGGACCCGGGCGCTGATGACGGTGATCGTGATCTCTCTGATCTTCACGGGCGTGGTCGGCGTGCTTTGGATCGGCGCGCGCGACGTGCGCGGGGGCGACATGACCATCGGCGCGCTGGTGCAATTCGTGATCTATGCGATCATGACCGCGGGGGCCGTCGGCGCGCTTAGCGAGATCTGGTCGGAACTGCAACGCGCCGCCGGAGCCACCGAACGGCTGGTGGAGCTGCTGACCGCCGAGGACAGCGTGAAGGACCCGACAGCGCCGAAACCCGTCCCGGAGCCGGTGGCGGGCGAGATCCTGTTCGACAACGTCAACTTCCGCTACCCCGCGCGGCCCGATCACCTCGCGCTCGACCATGTGCATCTGCATGTGGAGCCCGGCGAGACGGTGGCGCTGGTCGGTCCCTCGGGGGCGGGCAAATCGACCATCATCCAGCTTCTCCAACGCTTCTACGACCCGACCGACGGGGCGGTGCTGATCGACGGGGTCGATCTGCGCACGATGTCGCGCGCCGACTTCCGCCGGCAGATCGCGCTGGTGCCGCAGGATGCGGTCATCTTTGCCGATACGGCGCGCGAGAACATCCGCTTCGGCCGCCCGGAGGCGAGCGACGACGAGGTGGTAGCCGCCGCCAAGGCGGCCGCCGCCGATGAGTTTCTCCAGAAGCTTCCCGACGGCTACGAAAGCTTCGTCGGCGAGCGCGGGGTGATGCTCTCGGGCGGCCAGAAGCAGCGCATCGCCATTGCCCGCGCCGTCCTGCGCGATGCGCCGATCCTGCTGCTCGACGAGGCGACCAGCGCGCTCGACGCCGAGAGCGAGCGCGCGGTGCAGAACGCGGTCGACGAGATGGCCAAGGACCGCACCACGCTGATCATCGCCCACCGCCTGGCCACGGTGAAGAAGGCCGACCGGATCGTGGTGTTCGACGAGGGCCGGATCGTGGCCCAGGGCACGCATGACGACCTGGTGGCCGAAGACGGGCTCTATGCCCGGCTCGCCCGGCTCCAGTTCACCGAAGGGCTGGCGGCCGAGTAGCAACCACCCTTGCCGCTGGCGGCATTTCTCTCCATCTTTCCCTTAGGGAAGAACAACAGACGGGGAAGAGCAGATGCCGCGCTATCCATTTTTGGAGGCCGCTGACCGCGACCGGATCCAGGACGAAATGTCCTGGGACGCGCGGCAGATGCCGAAGACCATCTACCAGCTCCTGAGCCGGACGGTGGCGGCGCACGGGACCCGTCCGGCATTTTCCTTCCAGATCACCTCGGGGCCGCAGGACCGGGCCGAGACACTCACCTGGACCGCGTTTCATGACCGGGCGGTGCAGGCGGCGAACCTGTTTCGGAGCCTCGGCATCAATGAGACCGACACCGTCGCCTTTGTGCTGCCGAATTCAAACGAGACGTTGTTTGCGCTGATCGGCGGGACGATCGCCGGCGTGGTCGCACCGATCAACGCGCTGCTCGATGCTGAGAACATCACCACCATCCTCGACGAGACCAAGGCCAAGGTCGTGGTGACGTTGAAGGGCTTCCCCAAGACCGACGTGGCCCAGAAGGTCCATGCCGCGGTGGCTCAGGCGAAGACGGTCGAGCACGTGCTCGAGGTCGATCTGAACCGCTACCTGACCTTCCCGAAAAGCTGGATCGTGCCGATCATCCGGCCCCGGGTGAAACCGACGCATGGGCTGCCGGTGCAGAATTTCTATCGGGCGCTGCGCGGGCAGCCCACCACGCTCACCTTTTCCGACAGCGCCGGCGACCGGGTCGCGGCGTTGTTCCATACCGGCGGCACCACGGGGCGGCCGAAGGTGGTGCAGCATCTTTATTCGGGGATGATCTACAACGGCTGGCTGGGCACGAACCTTCTGTTCGACACTGAAGACGTGCTGATCTGCGCCCTGCCGCTGTTTCATGTCTTTGCCGTGCAGGTTGAGGTCATGGCGGCGCTGACGAACGGCTGCCACGTCGTCTTTCCGACACCGGCCGGCTACCGCGGCGACGGGGTGTTCGACAATTTCTGGAAGCTGGTTGAGCGCTGGGGGATAACCTTCGTGCTCACCGTGCCGACCGCCATCGCCGCCAAGATGCAGCGTGCCGTCGATGCCGATGTCTCCTCGCTAAAGATCGTGGTGTCGGGTTCCGCGCCCTTGCCGGTAGAGCTGTTCAACCGGTTCGAGAAGGCGACCGACGTCACGCTCCTCGAAGGCTACGGGCTCACCGAGGCCACCTGCCTCGTCTCCTGCAACCCGATGGGTGAGGGCAAGAAGAAAATCGGCTCGGTCGGCGTGCCGTTGCCCTACACCGACGTGCGGATATTGCACTGCGACGGCGACGGCACCGTTCTGAAGGACTGCGGCATCGACGAGGTGGGCGAGATCTGCGTCTCGAGCCCCGGCGTCTACGTCGGCCACACCTACACCGAGCCCGCGAAGAACCGCGGGCTCTATGCGGCGAACCGGTTTCTGCGCACGGGCGATCTCGGCCGGCTCGATGAAGACGGCTATCTCTGGATCACCGGCCGCGCGAAGGACGTGATCATCCGTGGCGGCCACAACATCGACCCGGCGGAGATCGAGGAGGCGCTGGCGGCGCATCCGGCGGTGGCGATGGCGGGGGCCATCGGTCAGCCGGACTCGTTCGCGGGCGAGTTGCCGTGCGTCTATGTCGAGCTCGTCGAGGGGGCCGAGGTGACGGTGGAGGAGCTCAGGGCGTTCGCGGCCAAGCACATCCACGAACGCGCCGCCGTGCCGAAGCATATCGCGATCGTCGACGAGCTGCCCAAGACCGCCGTCGGCAAGGTGTTCAAGCCGGAGCTGCGCAAGGAGGCGATCGCCCGGGTGTTCAACGCGGCCCTGGCCGACGCCGGGCTGGACGCCAAGGTCGCCGAGGTGATGGATTCGAAGAAGCGTGGCCTGACCGCGCGGCTCGAGGCGGGGCCGGCGGCGGACCGCGCCGCGGTCAAAAAGGCGCTGGGCGAGTTTGCAATTCCGCATGAATGGAGGGACTGAGATGCGCGCTGTCGCGGAAGTGCCTACGCAGCTGACGCTCCTGAACGGGGAGCAGTTCACGGTCGACGGACATGGCTATCTCACCGATCCCGCCGACTGGACCGACGGGTTCGCCGAATACGTGGCGGGCCAGGAAGGGATCGATCTGGGCGAGCGGCACTGGGCGCTGATCCGTTGGATCCGGGCGGAAGAGGCCGACCATGGGGTCATGCCCGATGCGCGGTTCGCGATGAAACTCCTCGGCGGGGCCACGGGCAAGCAGGCGGGGCGGGAGGAGCTGTTCCGGCTGTTTCCCTACGGCTACGTGGGCCAGGCGATCCGGATTGCAGGCATGCGCCAGCCCCGGGCCTGGTCGACCGGGTAGAGGGCGGCCCGCGGGCCGCGGTGGCCCTGGCGCCAGTTGCGAAAGGTGCGCGTGGCTCCGGGCGTCGTTCGACCTGTCCGGTCTCGTGCCGGGGTTTTGCCCCCCCGGATCCCCGGCGAGTATTGCTGCCAAGAAAAAGCGGGCCCCGGTGCTTGGGTCAGGCCGTGGCCAGCGCGCCCCAAGCAATCCGCAGCCCCCAGATCAACAGCACCGCGCCAGAGCCGAGATCAAGCCAGCGGGTGACCCTCGCGGTGACCCTGGTGCGGGCGAGGGCGGTGGCAGAGGCGAGAAAGACCCACCACAGGAGCGAGCCTGAAAAAACGCCGGCGACCAGCACGTAAGCCGCGCCGGGTTGCGACGCGGCGGCGGCGCCTAATCCCGCGACCAGCCCTGCGAAGGCGAGGATGGTCATCGGGTTGGTGATGGTGAGGGCATAGGCCGAGGCGAAAGCGCTCAGGAGCCCGCCGCCGGATGCGCCCGGTGCTGCCTTGCCCGGGACATCGCTCATGCCCGCCCGCAGCGACTGCAGGCCAAGGAAGGCGATCAGCAGCCCGCCGGCCAGCTGCATCGCGGTGGCGTAGGCGAGCAGAAGCCCGGTGGCCGAGAGCCCCGCCGCCACCATCAACCCGTAGCTCGCGTCGGCCGCCGCGACCCCGAGGCCGGAGGCGACCCCGGTTGCCCAGCCGCGATCGAGCGTGCGCTTGATACAGAGCAGCCCGATCGGACCGACGGGCGCGGCCACGGCAACGCCCACGGCAAGACCCTTGAGCAGGATCCAGATCACTTGGGCGGTCCTGCGGGCGCGACCGCGACCGCGGCGGTTTCCTTGACCGTATCGAGGGCGAGGATCGTTTCGGTGCGGGTCACGGCGGGGAGCGGTTTGACCACCTCCGCGAGGAAGGTTTGAAGCGCTTTGATATCCGCCAGCCGAAGCTTCACGAGGTAGGAATGTGGCCCCGAGACATGGTGCACCTCCTGCACCTCGGGGCAGGCTGCGAGCGTTCGGGTGGCCTCGGCCTCACCGTCGAAGCCCATGTCGACGAGCACGAAGGCGCAGAGCCCGGCGCCGAGCGCGGCCGGGTCGAGCGCCGCGTGCCAGCCGCGGATCGCGCCGTTGGCCTGAAGCCGTTTCAGCCGGTCGGCAGTGGTGGAGAGCGGCAGGCCGACCGCCTCGGCGATGGCGGCAGCCGGGCGCTTGGCGTCTGTTTGCACGAGGGCGCAGATTTTACGGTCTATTCTGTCCATGTCGGATCAGTACCGAAAAAGAGGCGTGTGTTCCAGTAGAAACACGGGATAATGCCAGATTCACAAGAGAGCCCCGGCCCGGCAGGGTCTGCCGGGCCGGGGCAGGGGATGCCTAGTGCATCTTTTCGGTCAGGTTGATCGACACGACCTGGTTCTTGGAGCCTTCGATCTCCATCACCCGACCAGCCGCATGCGCGTCAAGCCCGCGCCGCTTGGCCCAGCGCGGCCAACTGGCCGAGATCAGCCCCAGCACCTGGCTCGCGCCGAGGTCGCGCGCGGCCTTGGTCATCTCGTCGATCAGGTACAGGTGCACCACGCGGCGCAGCTTGTCCGGAGTGTCATGGGCGACGAACACCCGGGAGCTTTCCCAGATGTTCTCGGCCACCGGGGCCTCGTCGTAGAGCAGATCGGAGGGGATCGAGTCGAGCAGCCCGCGCTGGGCGTCCCGGATCATGTAGGAATAGATCCCCACCTTGGCCGTGGTCGGCGTCAGCCGGATGCCGGCATAGATCCTGCCAAGTTGGTGGACGGCCACCCAGCGGCTTGCCGGGGTGTCGTACTGGTCGAATTCCATCCCCATCGCCTCGGGCAGATCCCAGCGGTTCTGGACGATGAAGCTTTGCCGTCTGGCGCGAAGAAGATTTGCGAAAAGCTCGCCATGGTTGTGTATGTTGGCGAACGAAAGCGTCGTGGTCTGCATTGTTTTCCCTCCAGGTGAATTTGCAGCAGCTATCCGCAAGACACCCGCCTGGGGCCCCGGAGCACTTGCAGCTGACAGAATTCCCGGCCCTGCTAGAGCAACCGGTAATCCTTCGCGCGCTGGATGGCTTCGGCAGATGTTCTTGCGAATAGCTTTTTGCGCGCCGTCGCCAGGCGGGCCTTGAGCGCGGATTCGGAGATTCCGAGCTGTGCGGCGCCGGCGGCATAGCGCTCCCCGGAGCCAACCACCTTCAACGCCTCGATCTCGGCATTGGTCAGGTGGTCGGGGGGCTGGGCTTCATGGTGCAGGCGCAGGACAATGCCGGCGACGGCTGCGATTTCCTCTTCGGTGAACTCACGGGTTGCCGACGTCAGCGAGGCGACGGTGCGTGATGTCATCGGCCCGCAGGAGATGACGACGCCGTACCGGAGCCCGAAGCTCGCGGCCTTGTCCATGATTTCGAAGGGATCGGGCAGATCGATGTCGCTCCAGCGGGTGGCGCCGGTCCGCGAAACACCCCAGGCGATGATCGGATCGCGCAAGGCGTATGCATTCTGGGTGTAATGATCGAACCAGGCCGGATTGAACGTCTGGAACATCATGAGGGGCGACGCGAAGCGTACGTGGAGGGCCAGGTAATACCCGTCCATCGCCAGCTCTGAGAGCTCGCGCAACAGCTCGTCTATGATCTGATTCCGCCCCATTCCCCCACCGTATGAACGCTCAATCCGGGCGTACAACCCAAAATTGCCCACATACTGGAAACAATCGCTTCATGCGCGATTTGTCTGACCTCCTCACGTTTCCGGTGTAATCGGATGCTCTCGCAAAAACCAGCGCGCCGCGCTGCGGGGTGCCGTCCGGGTACATTGAGTGAGGGCATTGGGACGCCGGATCGGTCGCGATAGCCCGAAGTGCCGGTGGGCAGGTGTGGTGCCGGTTGCGGAGTCGGAGGGCGCGGCGATGGTGCCGGACAGACGCGCTGTCTTTGCGCATGCCGTTGAGGCCTGCACCGAAGTATCGGCCGTTCAGGCCGCCACAGTGGAGGGCCGTTTCGACGGGTATTGGGTCCCATTCTTCATGGCGCGCGCGCGTTCCGATGCCCGCCAAGAAATCGACGTCGCTTGGCTCTGGTTTCATCGGGTTCGCGAGCTACCAAAAGGTCATCTGAGGCAAGAACATCGAGTTGGGGGGGTGGGCAAGTCCCACGCTCCAGTTGAACGGGCCGATCGGGCTGATCGGTATCGGCCTGGCCGTCTTCCTTCGCCGGACGAACCGGTTGAGCCGTGCCATGGCGGTCGTCCTTGGCATCGTCGCGGTGCTGCTCTTCGTTCTTGGACGTGAGGAGGCGGACCAATGAACCGTGGCTACGACTGGCTGGTGACCCGGCTTGCCGTCCCGGCCTACATCTGGCTTGTGCGGACGATCTGGGTGGTGTCGCTCTCGTTCCAGCCCAACGAGGTCCTGGCGCACACGACGTCGTCAACCTCACTGGGAGTGTTGCCAATCCCGTTCACGGCCGAGAACTACGGCGCCCTGGTCACTCATGGGCAAACGCCGTGGTGGTTTCTGAACTCGATGATCGTCTCGCTCGGGATGACCTTTGGCGTGCTCATGGTCTCAACCACCGCCGGCTATGCGCTTGCCCGCCTCACCTTTCCTTTCAATCGCGTCCTGATCGTGGTGGCGCTGATCGGGCTGATGCTGCCCGAGCAAGCGGTGCCCATCCGACTTTGAACGATGTTCGCGTATTTTGCTGGCACAACTCCTACCACGCGCTGATCCTGCCCTGCATGGCCGTGCCGATCGGCGTGTTTGCGATGATGCCATTCTTCAGGGCGATCCCGGACGATATCGAGCAGGTCCCGCGCATCGAAGGCCTCGGTTGGCTGCAGATCTTCTGGTACGTGAGGCTGCCGCTCGCCCGTCCGGCGATGATGACGCTGGCGAACCTGACCTTTCTCCACGCCTGGAACGACGACCTCTGGCCGCTCGTATCGGCCCAGAAGCGGGAGTTTTTCACCATCACGCTGGGGCTTGCGAGCATCCAGTCCAACTTTGCGCAATCGGAAGGGCTGGGCCGGGTCATGGCGCTGGGCGCAAGCAAAGGATGAACCGGGGCACCTGGCTCCACAAGCGGCCAACGGGAGGACTCCATGAAACAGCTCCTGATCGGGGCAGCCCTTGCCACCAGTCTCGCCATTCCGGCAATGGCTCAGGAGGTCATGCCTGGCCAGTTCTTCGGCGCCTGTGAGAACGCCGGATCCGACACCGAGACCAGCGTCGGCGAGCCGTGCATCATCCAGTCGATCATCAATGCCGCCAGCGCGCGGATCGACGGCGTGACCGTCAACACCCGACCGACCGACCGGGGCACCTTCTAGGACCAGATCAAGGCGACCTATGCCGGTGGCACGCGCCCGGACCTGCACGTGAGGCACCGTCACCGGGTCCCGGAACTTGCCGGTCTCGGCGCGCTGGCCGATCTCTCCGGCGATCTCGCCGGCGCCGGCATCGACAGTGCCGATTGGGCCCCGCCGCGCCTGATGCGGTGAGCCATGAGGGTGGGATCTACGGCGTGCCGCTCTATTTTCACGCCAACCTCTGGCACATCAACATGGACCTGATGGCCGAGGCCGGCCTGGTCGAAGACGGAAAACCGGTTTTGCCGACCTCGCCCGAAGAGCTGCTCGCCCACGCCAAGATGGTCAAGGATGCGACCGGGCCGGACTACCTCGCCGCCGATTTCGCGCCGTTCCCGCTTGGCCTGCGTCTGGTGCTGGCGCTGATCTGGCAACAGGGCGCGAACGTGTTCGACGGCGGCGCCGCGATGACCGACACCGAGGCGGCGCGCAACGCCGTGGCTGCGCTCACCCAGCTGTTCGATGCCGGTAACGCCGACCCGCAGTTCAACCACGCAGACAGCCAGCGGGCCTTCCTGAACGGTGAAGCGGCGGTGCCGGTGAACGGCACCTGGGTGGCCGATTTCTCCGACGCCGAGGCCGCCGAGGCCGAGACCGGGCTCAACAGCAACTACGTGGACGATTTCCCGACCCTCCTCAGCGAAGGCGCAACCTGGGCTGGGCGACGCGCGTCGGGTTCAATGCCATGCGCGCCAACCCGCCGTTTCTTGTCTGGACGCATGACCGCGACGACCTGATCGAGCGGAGGAGCTGGTTTCTCGGGACCGCCGCCGCGCTGGGGGTCGCCACGGTGTTCGTGCCGTTCGACGATTGCGGCTTCGGTGGTGCCGAACCGGTCCATGGCTCGCAGCCGGACCCGGTCCCGGGGGTGCACAACAGCCGCGCGGTGGCGCGCCCGGGCCGGGCAGCGGTGATGGACCAAGCCCAATGGCCCGCGTTGGAGGCCTACATGAAAGATTTGATCGGGAGGTTGCGCGACGATCCCCGGGTGCTGATGTGGGATCTCTTCAATGAGCCCGGCAACCGTATGATCCTTACCGAAACCGGCTACCGCGACGACGACGCCGCATTGGCAGGACACAGCCGCGACCTGATGCTCGCAAGTTTCGATGGGGCCGGCAGCGTCGCCCCGGCACAGCCAGATACGGTCGGCGCCTGGATCGTGCCGCCCCCCGGCGCCGCGGCGACCTCCGTCGACAACGAGATCGACGCGCTGGCGTTGGCCAACTCGGATGTGATCACCGTCCACGCCTATTGCGACCGGGCCACAGCCGCGGCGATTGTCGATCAGCTCTCCAAGCACGGCCGCCCGGTGTTGACGAGCGCATGGATGGATGGCGCGCGCGGTGGGGAGCCGGTTTGGCGACCAGCTCGACCTCTATTTCGACCGCGGCGTCGGCCGTTTCAACTGGGGTCTTGTCCAAGGCCGCACCCAGACCCAACTGCCGTGGCCGCAGGTGGTCGAGACGATCGCTGCAGGGGGTCCCTCGTCCGGTCCCTGGCTCCACGACGTTTTCCTGCCGGACGGGACACCGTACGACCGCACCGGGACCCAGTTGATCACCAGCCGACCGGACGACGCAAGAGACCGGGCGTCGGGGCTCGGGATTGATTCCGCGCCTTCTCGGCCCGTATTGGCGCCGACCCGTTGCTGATCCAGGGTCCTGGCGGCAATACCTCGATCAAGGACGATGAGGTCATGTGGATCAAGGCCTCGGGCAAGGAGTTGGCCGAT
>Ga0209121_10004257_pt1 | contig 13424 bp, 12 predicted proteins | sample Cruoilmetagenom3_FD_187292 | JGI IMG/M metagenome (GOLD analysis project Ga0209121, IMG submission 187292) | Oil polluted marine microbial communities from Coal Oil Point, Santa Barbara, California, USA - Sample 3 (SPAdes) (version 2) | ecosystem: Environmental > Aquatic > Marine > Oil seeps ... | reverse complement strand
TATTGTAGGTTTTGATAGTGACCCACTCTCAATTTTTAAAAGCCAAATCAGTTTCATTCAAAAGAGTGGCATCGTTACCGCTATGGTCGGTGTACTAATGGCTCCTCCGGAAACAAGACTATACAAACGTCTGAAAAAGGAGAACCGCCTGTTGCCAGGGGGCACTGGTGACAATACAGACGGTTCCACCAACTTCATCCCTAAAATGGGCCTTGAAAGGCTTGCTAGCGGCTATAAGCACATTCTAAGTACAATCTATTCGCCCAAGCCATACTACGAACGTATTAAAACCTTTCTAAAAGAGTATAAACCTAAAAACAAAAGAAAAGGCAGTATTAGTCCTCGCTATATCGTGGCGTTGATTAAATCCATGTGGGTTCTGGGTATCAAGGAAAAGGGGAGGAGGTATTATTGGAGGCTGTTTGCCTGGACATTACTGAAAAAGCCCAAGTCTTTTCCTTTATCCATAACCTTTGCTATTCAGGGATTCCATCTCCGCAAAGTTGCCGAGAAAATATATGTATCCTCAGTTAAGGATGTCCACGTGTTGGAGCAAGCAGAAACCTAGTGGCTAAAGAGAATTAGTCGCTGAAGGTCTGACTACTGCGACTGTGCTAAATCCTTGCTTGCTGGCCGTCAAGGCGTGTAGCAAGTTCAAAACCAGCTCCTTTGTTGCGTCCGAGGCGCGTTGGTTCAGCTCCAGGGGTCAGTCGTTGAACTATTGACATTCTAACCTAAGCTACCTACAATTCAGTATCGTTTGTTTATAATCAAGTTCACTTGTTTAACAGGTTGAAATGGCAGGCATAAAATCGTTTTCACCCCTCCTAGCTCTAGTCCTTATCTTCCTGGTGGCTTGCGGCCCTGCTAACTCCACAGCTCCAGGTGCGGTGCTTGATGATTTGGGAAGGTCAGTTGATATTGAAGAAATACCTCAAAGAATTGTCTCGCTGGCTCCTTCCAATACCGAAATATTATTTGCCTTAGGCTTGGGAGAGAAGGTGGTGGGGGTAACGGAGTATTGCAATTATCCACCAGAAGCTCTGGATAAGGAGAAGGTAGGGGGATATTCCACGCCAGATATAGAGAAGATAATTGCTCTCCAGCCCGATTTGATACTGGCAAGCAGCATTCATGCCAAGGAGCTTATCCCTGCTCTGGAGCAAAGGGGCCTCACGGTGTTCGCATTGGAGCCCAAGAGTATAGACGGAATACTTGAGGACATCCGAATGGTGGGCAAGATAGCTGGGAAGGGAAAGGAGGCCTCAGAACTTGTAACTCAAATGGAAAACAGGATTAAGGTGATAACAGACCAGACCAAAGACCTGGAGGAAAGGCCGAGGGTTTTTTATATTACCTGGCATGATCCATTATTCAGCGTTGGTTCGGAGACCATTATTCAGGAACTGATTGAGAAGGCGGGTGGGGTGAATATTTTCTGGGATATCACGGGGCATAAAACGGTTGACCTGGAACCAGTTATTTTTCGCAATCCTGAGGTAATGATTGCTTGCACCGGACATGGGGAGGCTGAAGGCAAACCATTTAACTGGGCCAAGACGGGGGAGCCGAGGCTCAGGGTTACCGAGGCTTATAAGAATGACAGGATATATCAGATTAATGCCGATTTAGTTAATCGTAGCGGGCCCAGGATAGTTGAGGCACTGGAGTGGTTTGCTTATTTCATTCATCCTGAGATTTTTGGTGAACCGGAAGGAGGAGATTAAATGGAGGTTTTCGCTTCCTGGAGTGGGGGAAAGGAATCAGCCTTGGCAACTTACAAGGCAATTTTGCAAGGTCACCGGGTTTCATATCTGGTCAACTTTATTACCGAGGATGGGGAGAGGTCGAGGTCTCATGGCATTAAGGCTGATGTTTTGGATTTGCAAGCGAAAGCTATAGGGATTCCCATGGTTCAGGTGAGAACATCGTGGGAAGACTACGAGGAGAACTTTAAGAGGGTTGTGACGGAGCTTAAGGAGAAGGGGATAGAGGGAGGAGTTTTTGGTGATATGGACCTCGAGGAGCACAGGGAGTGGATAGAGAGGGTCTGTGCTGAGCTTGAGATAAAGCCTCTTTTGCCTCTCTGGGGGATTGAGCCTGGAGAACTTCTTGCCAATTTTTGGAGCCTTGGATTTAAGGCAAACGTTGTGGCTACCAGGCTGGATGAAGCTTTGCTGGGCAAAAACCTGGATGAAGTTCTTGTGGCTCAGATTGAGAAATTCAATTCTCATCCCTGTGGGGAGTCTGGAGAATATCATACTTTCGTAACTGACGGGCCAATTTTCAAAAAGTCACTTAAAGTCACCACAGGCACACGGTATAAAAGAGACGACGTCTGGTTTATGGATATCTCTGCTGAGCTTGGATAAGTAAATAACATTATGGATATTTAGATGCTAGAGGCTTTTCCTCGGTCACTTAGCGGATCTGCTAGCGAGTTTGCCATACCTCGTCCTCTTCGCTGGAAAGGCAAGGTTTGTGCTTTAGCAGGGCTTTCCGGGTTGCTTTTAGTGGTAATTGTGTTCGCCACTACTTTGGGAAGTGTGCATATACCCTTTTCTACTTGTTTTCAAGTTCTTCTCTCCCAACTGCCTTTCCTCCACATTGTCCCCGCTTGTCCGGAGATTTTTGGGGGGACTCTAAATCTCGAAAGTCTTGAGACAATAATATTGGATACCAGGCTGCCGCGCATCCTTCTGGCAGGTATGGTGGGAGCGTCTTTGGCCGTGGCTGGAGCTACTTATCAAGGGTTATTCCGCAATCCTCTGGCCGACCCGTATCTTCTTGGTGTGGCCCAGGGAGCCGGGTTGGGAGCTACCATTGCCTTTCTTATCCCTTTCACCTTGCAGTGGATGAGTTTTGGAGCCGTGCCCCTATTCGCCTTTATCGGTGGTCTAGGTGCTGTGGCTGTTGTTTATTCACTGGCTCGTGTTGGCAAGACTTTGCCGGCGACCACTCTTATCCTTGCCGGGGTAGCTTTAGGTGCTTTCTTGGCCTCGATTACGTCGTACCTCCTGACCACCTGTGGTGAGGAATTACACGGGATTGTATTCTGGTTGCTGGGTGGGCTTTCCTTAACCAACTGGGCTGAGGTAGGGATAGTCCTTCCTTGTGTGATAGTGGGAGTTATAGTTATCTGGCTTCATGCCCGGCCGCTTAATGTGATGCAGCTTGATGAGGAGCAGGCACAGCAATTGGGCATTAACGTTGAGAGGGTTAAGCTCACACTGCTCGCTGCTGCTACACTTATCACGTCTGCCGCAGTTTGTTTCACTGGTCTTATCGGGTTTGTGGGCATCATTATTCCCCATGCAGTGAGGCTTGTTTGGGGGCCAGACCATCGTTTTTTGCTTCCTTTGTCCATTCTGGTCGGTGCTATATTCCTCATCTTAGCTGATACCCTGGCACATACGATGTTTCAGCCTACGGAGGTTCCGGTAGGGGTGATTACTGCTTTTTGTGGGGCTCCTTTCTTTCTTTATCTGCTGAGGAGAAAGAAAGGGCTTGCTTTCTTTTAGACAGTTTAACTGTCACCCTGAAGGGAGTGAAGGGGCTCTAGATTCTTCGCTTCGCTCAGAATGACAGGGGGAATAGGAATGATAAGAGGAATAGGAATGACAGGAGGGATATGTAGTTGAAATGATTGAGCTAAAGGATGTCAGCCTGGGCTATGACCATCGAGCCATCTTAAACAACATAAATCTGGAGGCGGTGCCGGGCGAGGTGTTGGGTCTCATTGGGCCCAATGGCTCAGGGAAGTCAACATTGATTAAGGGAATAACCCGGTTGCTCAGGCTTTTCTCAGGGCATGTCTTTATTGACGGTCGGGATATAGAGAACATCAATAGAGAAGAGCTTGCTTGCCTCATTGCCACAGTGCCGCAAGACCCTGTGCTACCGGCAGCGTTTACTGCTTTTGAAGTGGTGCTCATGGGGCGGACACCTCATCTCGGGCTTCTTCGCTATGAAGGGGAAAGGGATGTGGCTATTGCCTGGCAGGCGATGAAAGTGACCCAGACACAGTTTCTTGCTGAGCGCAGGGTGGGCGAGCTCTCTGGTGGAGAAAGACAGAGGGTCATTATTGCCCGGGCATTAACTCAGCAGCCGAAGGTGCTTCTTCTCGATGAGCCAACGGCACATCTGGACATAAGTCATCAAGTCGAGATTCTAGATTTGGTTAAGAGCCTTTGCCTGGAGCAAGCTTTAACTGTCATTGCTGCTCTGCATGACCTGAATTTGGCGGCTCAATATTGTGATTGGCTGGTCATGTTAAATGGAGGACAAGTATATACCAAGGGCGCGCCACAGGATGTGCTTACAGTTCAGAATATCAAGGAAGTCTATGGAGCTGAAGTATGCGTTTGTTCCCATCCGGTTAATAAGCTGCCTATCACACTCGTCACGGCAAATGGACGTGATGTTGGCGAATCTGTTTATAGTTCTCCCTCCCCTAGTGGGAGGGAGATAGAGGGAGGGGGAGATTTGCCCTCACGTCCCTCGCCAGATAAAGGGTGGGGTGGACGAGGGTCACCCTTTTAGTCCTCTCCCGTCAAGGGAGAGGACTTGTGTAAAGCTATGGAACTTTTATTCATTCTGCTGCTGGCTCTGGCAATTGATGCTTCATTGGGAGAGCCAGCTCGAGCCATACATCCAGTGGTGTGGATGGGGAAGGTGACTTACCTTTGGGAAAGGTTTGCGCCTTCTGGGCGTAGCGGAGAATCTAGTGCACGGTCTCAATTAGTCTATGGCGGTGGCATGACTCTACTAACCATAGCTATTTTTACCCTGCCAGTTTATTTTCTTATAGCTTATGTCAGCCAGGCTGGCACGCTAGCTTACATAATCGTTGGCGCTTTGCTATTAAAGCCTACCTTTTCATTTAAAGAGTTGCACCGGGCTGCTAGTGATATCAGATTGCTTTTAACCAGGAACGAAATAAAAGAGGCTCGGGCCAGGATGCCTGCACTGGTCAGTCGCGAAAGCCAGAGGCTAGAAAAGCCAGCCTTGGTCTCGGCAACGGTGGAATCTGTGGCGGAGAATATCTGTGATAGCTTTGTTGCTCCCCTATTCTACTTCCTGTGTTTTGGCGTGCCCGGCGCTGTAGCCTACCGGGTAGTAAATACCTTGGACGCCATGATTGGCTATCATGGGAAGTATGAATATTTAGGCAAGTGTGCTGCCAGATTAGACGATGTGTTAAACTTCATTCCGGCGCGGATTTCGGGGCTACTTCTGGTGATAGCTGCCCATTTATGCCAGAAAGATGGCAGGAATGCCTGGCAAGTTATGCTTCGTGACCATGGCAAGACGGAGAGTCCCAACGCTGGCTGGCCTATGAGCGCTGTGGCAGGGGCACTCAGGGTTCGGCTGGAGAAGGCAGGCTGCTACAGCTTGGGGGAGACTAATAACCCCCTGGCTCCCCAGCTTATTGCCTCTGGAATGAACTTGGCTGTGGTGGTTGCTCTAGTTTGGGTTTTGCTTTGTCTAATTGTGGAGGTGACGTATTTTGTCTTTGTTGCCTAGGCTGGAAATACAAAGCATGGCAGTCTGTCCGCATGGTGGGATTGACTATGCTGAGCTTGAAGTGCTGGGCATTGCTCCTCCAGATGTTCTTGATTTCAGTGCTAATCTCAACCCCTTTGGTCCGCCACCGGAAGTGATGAAAGCACTATGCGAGCGTCATTGCGATGGGCCGAAGCTCCGAGTGAAGCGAGGAGTCAATGAAGCAATCTCTCGTTATCCTGACTCCGAGGCTGGTCATCTGAGGCGCTCTCTAGCTAAGAAACTGAGGACAAAGGCGGAAAATATACTTGTTGGCAGTGGTTGCACTGAGCTTATACGCCTCGCTGCTCTAGCCTATTTTGGTAAAGGAGATCGAATTTTAATTATTGAGCCTACCTACGGGGAATATCAGGTTGCCTGCCAAATTGTTGGGGCATCGCTTGTAAAGCAGCGACTCTCGCCAAAAGATGGTTTCTACTGGGATATAAATCAGACTATTGAATTAGCTCGGCAGCATTGTCCCAGGGGCGTCTTTCTATGCAATCCCAATAATCCCACAGGGAGGTATCTTTCACGGGCAGGTTTCGAGAAGATTCTGGGTGTTTGTAAGGATTCTTTAGTAGTCTTGGATGAGGCGTATGTTAGCTTTGTGGATAATGCCTGGTCATCTCTGGATTTGATTCAAGGAAATAACCTGCTTGTCTTGCGCTCTATGACCAAAGACTATGCTATGGCTGGACTTCGCCTGGGTTATGGAGTGGCAAGCGAGGAGATCATCTCCACTTTATATCGCATCTGCCCGCCGTGGAACGTTAACGTTGTGGCTCAGGAGGCAGGTATTATCGCTATAAATACGGAGGGTTACTTAGAACAATGCCAGATTGCGCTCAGGGAGGCGAAGGATTATCTTGTAACTGAGCTTTCTGACCTTGGCTTGCCGTCGCTCCCCTCGGAAGCAAATTTCTTTCTGGTTGAAGTTGGCGATGCCAGCCAATTCCGGCAGGAATTGCTTGAGCGAAAGATACTGGTGCGCGATTGCAGCTCATTTGGATTGCCCCACCATATCCGCATTGCACCCCGCAGCCTGCCCGAATGCCAGAGATTAATTGCCGCCATTAAGGAGATGAAGCATAAATGAACCCTCGAGGACTGATTCAGGTCTATACTGGGGATGGTAAGGGCAAAACTACGGCAGCTCTGGGGCTGGCTCTCAGGGCAGCGGGACAGGGGATGAAGGTTATTGTCATTCAGTTTATCAAAGGTGACCGCACTTGTGGAGAACATCTTTTTGCTGCCCAATACCGCCCCTTTGAAATAGTGCAGCTAAGCACTAAAAGTAGCTTTGACCAGACTTCAGAGGAACTCCGGTCAAGCGCTGAGCAGTCCTTGGCCTTTGCCGAAAAGATTGTATTTGGTGGCGGTTATGATATGGTTGTCCTTGATGAAATACTTGTTGCTGTGAATAAAGGACTGATACGCGCTGAGCAAGTATTAAGTTTGATGAGGGGGAAGCCTGAGGCAATGGAGCTAATTTTAACTGGACGCGGGGCAGCACAGGAAGTGATTCAGCAGGCGGACCTGGTCACTGAGATGGTAGTGGTCAAACATCCATTCACCAGGGGGATTACAGCGCGCAAAGGCATCGAGTATTGACACCAATGATTAGTAGCTGTGTATATCCGGGCCCGCGCAAATCAATAGAGTAGAGGAGGGCTAAAGTGATGAACAATTCTCTATCCCGAATAGTAAAACAGATAAAGCCTCTAGACAGGGAGGCAATGGAGGCGGCTCGAGCTCGCCAGAATGAGTTGACCAAACCTAGAGAGAGCTTGGGGCGGCTGGAGGAGTTGTCCATCAAGATAGCTGGTATTAAGGGTGAGATAGTTCGTAGTTTTGAGCATAAAGCTATCGTGACCATGGCTGCTGACCATGGTGTGGTAAGTGCGGGAGTGACCCTTTATCCTCAAGAAGTCACGCGGCAGATGGTACTCAACTTCCTCAATGGTGGTGCCGCTATAAATGTTCTGGCTCGCTTTATCGGTGCCCGTGTTGTCGTGGTGGACATGGGCGTGATTGGGGGTTTTGAGCCACATCCTGACCTCGTGTGCAAGATGGTAGATTTTGGCACCAGGGACATGACCAGGGGCTCAGCTATGACCCGGCAACAGGCACTGGATGCTATTGAAGGTGGAATTGAGGTAGTAGAGGTCGAGCTAGCCAGAGGGCTTGACATTGTAGGTGTCGGCGATATGGGCATTGGCAATACCACTGCCAGCAGCGCCATATGTGCTGCTATCACGGGCGAACCGGTGGAAAAGGTCACCGGGCGGGGTGAGGGGCTTGGTAGTGAGCAACTGGCGCACAAGGCCAAGGTGATTCACAAGGTTTTGGAGCTCAATAAGCCCGACCGGAGCGACCCTGTAGATGTGCTAAGCAAAGTGGGTGGCTTTGAAATTGGAGGGCTGGTGGGGGTTATGCTTGGGGCAGCAGCGCATCGCGTGCCTGTGGTCATTGACGGCTTTATCTCAGGGGCTGCTGCGCTCATCGCCACAGAACTTGCACCCGGGTTAAAAGATTATCTTATTGCCGCTCACCTCTCCGCTGAAAAGGGGCACAGGGTATTGCTGGAGTTCCTGGGATTGCCCCCGCTTCTAAGTTTGGAGATGCGCCTTGGTGAGGGGACCGGGGCAGCGCTGGGTATCGCTATTGTTGAGGCAGCGGTGAAGACCTTAGCTGAAATGGCAACTTTTAGTGAGGCTGGCGTTTCAGGAGCTGAGAAAGAGGCAGAGTAAATAGATGAGATTCTGGATTGCCTGGGAATTTCTCACGATATTCCCTTCTCCATCTCGCCGTGAGTATGATACTGAGGACTTCGGGAAGTCAATAAGTTTTTTCCCTGTGGTAGGACTCTTTCTGGGTCTGGTGCTATTCGGGCTTGACCGTTTGCTGGACTTGTTTTTGCCCTCAATATTGATAAATGTCTTGCTTGTCGTTGCTCTCATCATCTTGACAGGTGCACTGCATCTGGATGGCTTTATTGATACCTGTGATGGACTGAGTGTAAAAAGCGCGACTTCAGATAAATTAAAGGTTATGGGTGATAGTCGGGTTGGAGGGTTTGGGGCAGTGGGGGGATCTTGCCTTGTTCTGGCCAAGTTTGCCGCTCTAATGGCCTTGCCTGAGGGACTACGAGCCAGCGCCCTGCTACTTATGCCTGTCTTGAGTCGCTGGGGTATGGTCTATGCTATTTCTGCCTTCCCTTCAGCTAAGGAAGTGGGTATGGGATGGGCTATCAAGCAGAAGGCAAATTGGAAGGGAGTGGTTATAGCAACTTTAATTTCCCTGCTTATGGTGCTGGTTTTGCTTAAGTGGTGGGGAGCAGCGCTCCTGGCCGTGCTTTTTGTTACTCTGCTGGTGTTTTCCAAGTATCTTTGCTCCAGATTCGGGGGGCTTACAGGGGATAATTACGGTGCCATAAACGAGTTTGCTGAGGTAGTCGTGTTGATTCTAGTGTTTATAGTTGCTGAATTGGGAGGGACCAGCTGGCTAAGCACATTCTTGTGAAAGTGATGGGCAGGCATCATTGCGAGCTGAATTTCCTCTCCCTTGATGGGAGAGGAATAAGGTGAGGGTGAAAGGGATGAGGCAAGCGCATGGCTAAAAAATTCATCTTTATTCTGGGTGGGGCGCGCAGTGGCAAAAGCAGCTCTGCTCAGAGACTGGCGGGGAAACTCGGGGAGAAGGTGCTCTTTGTAGCCACTGGGGAGCCACTTGACGATGAAATGGCTTTGAGGATAAAGGAGCATAAAAGGATGCGTCCTGAGAGCTGGCGGACTCTGGAAATCAAGACCCAGGTGGGTCGAAAGGTGAAAGAAGACTTTGGAGATGCCGATGTGATTCTCCTCGATTGCTTAACGTTGCTCATCTCTAATGTCATTGATGTCATTCTGAACACAGTGAAGAATCTGGAAAAAATAAATTCTGCCGAAGTAGAAGAACAAGTCATGGCTGAGATGGAAGAGTTGATTGAGTGTATTGATAAATATGAAGGCAACTTCGTTGTTGTTTCTAATGAGGTAGGTCTGGGCTTGGTGCCTGAGAACAAGCTGGGCAGAATTTATCGTGACCTGCTTGGCAAGGCCAACCAGCTTCTGGCCCAGCAAGCAACTGAGGTTTACTTTATGGCCTCTGGGATTCCAGTAAGGATAAAGGGAAGTTCTTAGGCCAGCTTAGTTAAAAAAGCTCCGAAGCTACTCCATTGACAACCTTGGCCTCAGCCCGACGGAAGTGATGGTTTTTGTCGCTGTATTTCCTTTCTTGTTTGTACTGGTTTAATATTAGTATAGTATAGGAACTTGTCAAGGGAGCTCCGATATGACCTTGTCCTGGCGGAACGTGTATTGAAAAATTAGGTAGCTCCTATTAGAATTAGACTAGGAGGTATGAAAAGGGGTGGGTAGCGAAAATATTGAACTTTGGGAGGTCGAGGGGCTAAGCGAAGTTTCTACTAAATCTTTAGGGGACATGGAAGATAATAATATTGACGTGTTTGAGCAGGCAGTAGCTAGAACTGAGAAGCTAAGCCAAGCGGCCAGGCAGGCTGCTGAGGAATCAAGAAAGGCATCCCAGAAGGCTATAAGTCGCGTTGAGAAAATAAGCAAGGCGGCTGAGAAGGCTGCTGATGAGGCGAAGAGAGCCTCACAGGAAGCAATAAGCAAAGCCGAGAGGGTAAGTCAAGCAGCCGATGAATCTGCTGAAACATCGTTAAAAGCATCACAGGAAGCAATAAGCAGGGCTGAAGCGGCAATTAAATCAGCCACAGAGGCTGTCCGAGCATCAGCAAAGGCATTCCAGGAAGCGGTGAGCAGCGCTGAGGCAACGGTCAAATCAGCCAGGGAAGCTGCTGAGGCATCGATAGGAGAGTCCCGAGAGGGAATAAGCAGGGCTGAGAGAGTAGGCCGAGCAGCCATGGAAACTGCTGAGGAAGCGAAGAGAGCATCCCAGCAGGCTATAAGCAGAGCTGAGGAGATAATTCAAGACATCAAGCAGGCATCTGAGGAAGCGAAGAGCGCATCACGGGAGGCTGTAAGCAGGGCTGATGAGGTAAATCAAGCGGCAGCCAAAGCTGGTAAGGAGACGAGAAAATCATCACAGGAAGCAGTGACTAAGGCGGAAAGGGTGAGCCAGGCAGCTACAAGCTCTGCTGAGGCAGCAGCAAGGGCATACGAGGAAGCGATGAACAAGGCTGAGAAGGTAAGTAAGGCAGCTAAGGAGTCCTCCGAGACATTGGCCAAAGCATTCGGGGAAACAATAAGCAAGGCTGAGGAAGTAGGCAGAACAAGCGCGGAAGAGGCTAAGGCATTCATAAGAGAGTCTCAGAAGACTGTAGGCAGAGCCGAAGCAGTGGTCAAATCATCCAGGGAGTCTATTGAGACATCGACAAAGGAGTCTCAAGAAGCAGTGAGCAGGGCTGAGGAAATAAGTCAAGCTGCCACCAAGGCTGCTGAGGAGGCGAAGGGGATATCCCAGGAGGCTGCAAGCAGGGCTGAAGAGGTAGGTCAAGCTGCTCTACGGGCGGCTGAGGGGTCGAGAGGAGTGTCTCAGGAGGCTATAAGCAGGGCTGAGGAGATAAGTCGGGCGGCTATCGAGGCTACCGAGGGATCGAAAAGGGCGTCTCAGGAGGCTATAAGCAGAGCTGAGGAAACAAGCCAAGCGGCCAAGGAGGCTGCTGAGGAATCTACAAGAGTAGCCAGAGACGCTATTGAGACCTCGATAATGGTGGCTAAGGAGACTGTCATAGCATCGGTAAGGGCATTTGAGGAGGCTGTAAGCAGAGGTGAGGAAACAAGCAAATTAGCCCGAAAGGCTGCAAAGGCAGCAATACGAGCGTTTGAGCGGGCGATAAGCAGAGCTGAGGAGGTGAGAGGAGGTGGCAAGGGGGTCAAGGAGGCTGTTGAAGTATCTCCACAGATATTTGAAGAATTGCTGAGCAAGGCTGAGGCTAGCGTGGAAGCGAAGACGGTGCCAGCGGTATCTGGGAAGGACGTTCAGTCGCGCTTAGATTACCTGGCTCGAATGTATGCAGCTAATAGAACTAAAGATGCTGGGGAAGAAATGGAGGAAGTGGAGGAAGTGGAGGAAGTGGAGGAAGGTGATGACGAGGAGGAAGAAGATTAGATAAAGGTAAAGGAGGGTATAGCCCTTTTTCTTGGTTTTTGTATATAATATAGGCAAAAGAGGTAACATCAAAAACATGGGAAGCAAAAGGAGGCATAGTATGTCGGATTCAGAGCAAGTGTTCGTTGTGAGCGAGGAAGAGGCTGAGCAGAAAGCTAAGAAAGCCTTTAGGAAAGCTGAGCTAACTGTCGAATCTCTTGATGAAACGCAACAGCGGGCTATGACAGCTTACGCGGCTTACCTGGAGGCTGAACACCAACTGGAGACAGCCTATAAGGATCAGGAACGACAAGCAGAGAAGGTCTACACTGATGCTGTAGCCCAGGGTAGAAAGGTCTGTGAAGAAAGCTTAGCTCAGGCCAGAAGGGTTTATGAGGAAAGCGTGGGCCAGGCACTGAAGACCCGCGATGAGGCTGAACGGAAAGCTAGAGAAGCCCGCAATGAGAATCTGGAGCGGACCTGGATAGTCTTCACTAAGGCCAGAAAGTAAGGAAGCGATAAGTTAGGCCGATTCGCTGCTTTTTTTGCGAAAGATATACTAATTATCCTGCGTGGGTTCAACGGAGTAGTTATAGTAGCAGTGGGATATCATCGAAGGTTTCTTCGAGTTTTCTGTCCGGGTAGCCCAATCCGCGCTTGGCTTTCATAGCGGAAATTAAGTCAAGTGCTTTGGTAAAGTAGTTAGTGATTTTCCGCGCAGCGCTGATTTCAGACAGGATTACAGTGACATCCAGCGAACCTTTTTGCCTGGGGTAATCACCGCTCCGTATCAAAGCACTTGGAGCCACAGTTCGTAGATTGTCTCCAAGCTCCTTGATTATCTCCATATTCATTTCCTGGGGTGGCCCGGTAACGAGGTACAGAGCCCTGCCAGCATTTTTGGGCTCACATGTGAGTGATAACTCCCCCAAAGCTTCATCCATGGCGTGAGCTCCTTTGCTGGTTTCAGCCATCCTGGCCCTGAAATCACGATTTTTCCCGAGTAGAGGCATCCTTCGTGGAAGTGATGAGCTACCCTGGCCAATCACTGCCCATCCTGCCAGAGTCTGTATTATGTCTCCAGCATCGAGCACTTTTGCTCCGACATATTTTAGACTTCTCTCTTCACCGGCACAAAGCAAATTATAAAATGGCTCAACTGCTCGGGCATTAATCGCCGCTAGGTTGATGTCGGCAGGGGAGTCCTTCTTAACATACCTTTGATTATCAATAAGAAATATGGCATCAGCTACCAAGTAGGCAGATTTGAGACACATGGCTGTGTTATAAAGGGTTCTTGCCTCTGTTGTCTCTTCTTGCCGGAAGGGCAAAACAATAATGTTGTAAATTGGTTTTCCTATATAGCGCTCTTTCAGATGCTGTGTTAGCACTCCTATTGCTCCGGAACCAGTGCCACCGGCAGCACCACCAATCAACAAGAAGGCGTCTGTGTCATAGAACCGTTCTGTTGCTCTTATAGAGTCTATGATCCTGTCACTATCTTCTCTCGCTATCTCAGCGCCGAGTTCACTTATCTTGCCTACTCCATGACCATTAGTCCGTTGACCTCCGACGAGGATTCTGTGTTTGTAATCAGGTTTGATGGTGCGTAATCCACTTAAATCGGCAACATCTGTATTAACAGCAAAGGCGTCAGCAAGTATACTAATTCGCCGTTTGGCACGTGCTCTTTTATTCAGCCGGGCAAACCTATCAGCAATTCTACCGCCACATTGGCCTAAACCTATAACTAATAATTTCAT
>Ga0209121_10004255_pt1 | contig 13432 bp, 8 predicted proteins | sample Cruoilmetagenom3_FD_187292 | JGI IMG/M metagenome (GOLD analysis project Ga0209121, IMG submission 187292) | Oil polluted marine microbial communities from Coal Oil Point, Santa Barbara, California, USA - Sample 3 (SPAdes) (version 2) | ecosystem: Environmental > Aquatic > Marine > Oil seeps ... | reverse complement strand
CATGTTCAAACGTATCACATTTACTCTGTTCACAGTGGTAGTTTTGGTCTCCGCCTGCGCGCCGCCGGTGACGCCGGAGCCCGCTGCGCAAACGCTCAACGTGGTGGAGGTCGCCGGGCTGTGGGAGACGGTCAAGATCGAGGTCTACACGATAGATCCAGATCGCAGGGAGCAGACCACCGTAGCCGACCAGACCGACCCTGCAACCATTCAACAGATCATCGCCAGCCTCGACACCAACTTGCCCCTGGGGCTTCGCACCAAGTGCCCCGCCCGCTACGGGCTGCGGTTCCACCTGCGCGACGGTACGACGCAGGAGTTCGGCTATTCCTGTGGTGACGGGGGTGACTTTCTCCGGGGCGAGCAGGAGTTCTGGCAGGTACTGGAAGTCATCCCGCCGGAAACCTTCCACCGACTGATCGCCGAGGAAATGGCCGCTCTCTCAACCGCCACGGACGTAGTGGACAGTCGGCTCGTTTCGGCCAACGCAGAATTTGGCTTCCAGTTGTTTGCCGAGATCGCCAAGCAAGATGCGGGCAAGAACATCTTCGTCTCCCCCGCCAGCGTGGCCATTGCCCTGGCGATGACCTACAACGGCGCGGCGGGCGAAACACAACAGGCGATGGCGGAGGTGCTGAAACTGGAGGGCATAAGCCTGCAAGAGATCAATCAGGCCAACGCCGCATTGCGCAAAAGTCTGCAAGTGCTTGACCCGAAAGTCGAACTGGCCATCGCCAATTCACTCTGGGCGCGTGAAGGAGTCGAGTTCAAGCCCGATTTCCTGGAGCGAAACCAGCAGTTCTTCGAAGCGGCAATCGCGGCCCTCGACTTTGACGACCCCAAGGCCGCCGACGTCATCAATGAGTGGGTGGACACGAGCACCAAGGGCAAAATCGAAAAGATCGTTGAACCTCCCATTGATCCTCAGACGGTGCTGTTCCTGATCAACGCTATCTACTTCAAAGGTCAATGGACGGCAGAGTTCGACAAGTCGAAAACCGAGGACGGGGTCTTTTTTCTGCCGGGTGGCGAACAGAAACAGGTGCCGATGATGTCCCAGTCCGGCGACTACTCGTACTACCGGGGCGAGCGCTTCCAGGCGCTCAGCCTGCCCTACGGCGAGGGACGGGTGAGCATGTACGTCTTTCTGCCCGATCCCGACTCCAACCTCGACGAGTTCCTGGAGAACCTGAACGCGGAGAACTGGGCGAACTGGATGTCGCAGTTTGGCCAGATGGAGGGCGACGTCGTGCTGCCGCGCTTCAAAGTGGAGTACGAGATCACGCTGAACGATGCGCTCAAGGCGCTGGGCATGGAGATCGCCTTCGATCCGACCCGGGCCAATTTCGAGTCCATGCGGCCCATCCCGCCCAACCTGTTCATCCAGAACGTCAAGCACAAGACCTTCGTGGAGGTCAACGAGGAAGGCACCGAAGCGGCCGCCGTCACCTCGGTCGAGATGGGGATCGAGTCCGTGCCAGAGAAGTTCACCTTCGTCGTAGACCGGCCGTTCTTCTTCGCCATCCGCGACAACCAGACGGAAACGGTGCTGTTCATGGGTGTAATCGTCGAGCCGGAGTAATGAGCCTCTCCTTCATCTACCCTGAAGCCCTATACCTTCTCCTGGCCCTGCCCCTGGTCGTCGGGCTGGCGCTGCTGGGACGGCTCTCCTTCGGCGGGGCTCAGGACAGGCGCTGGAGCAAGGCCCGCCACTGGGCCAGCCTTGCCCTGCGCGTGCTGATCCTGCTGCTTTTGGTGCTGGGACTGGCGGGCATGCAGGTCGTGCGCACCGTGGACGAGCTGACGGTCGTCTTCGTGGTAGACGTCTCCGACAGCGTCCCCCAGGAGGAGCAGGAACGGGCCGTGGACTTCATCCGCCAGGCGCTCGGCCCGATGCGCCAGGGCGACAGAGCAGCCATCGTCGTCTTCGGCCAGAACGCGCTGGTGGAACGGCTCGCCTCCGGGGAACAGGCGCTGGGCGACCCTTCGACAGGCTCAGGGCAGGCTCTGGCCTCGCTGCCCATCACCACGCGCACCAACGTCGCCGAAGCGCTGCAACTGGCGATGGCCCTCTTCCCTGACGACGCGGAGAAGCGGGTGGTGCTCCTCTCCGACGGGCGGGAGAACGTCGGAGAGGCCATCCAACTGGCCGACCTGGCTGCGGCCCGCGACGTCCAACTCCTGGCCGTGCCCCTCAGCGGGCCGCAGGGGGTGGCCGAGGTGTTGCTGGAGGGGTTGCAGGCTCCGGCCGGCGCCCGCGAGGGCCAGTCGCTCGACCTGACGGCCGTAGTTCGCAGCACGACGCGCACAGGGGCCCACTTGCGCGTCTTCGGCGACGGAGAACTGATACACTCCGAGGAGGTGCGGCTGCAGCAGGGCAGCAACCGCTTTCTCATCCCGGTGGAGGCCAGTGAACCGGGATTCCGCCGCTTCCGCGCCCAGATCATCCCCGACTACGATACCCGCCTGCAGAACAACGAGGCAGCGGCCTTCACCGTCGTCCACGGCCCGCCGCGAGTGCTGCTGGTGGAGGGTGCGGCCGGGGAAGCGGCCAATCTGGAGGCAGTCCTCACCGCCGCCCGCATCGGCGTCGAGAGCAGCGCTCCCCACGAGGTGCCGGCCACGCTGGAGGAACTGAGCGACTACGACGGCGTCGTCCTGGTGGACGTGCCCGCCAAATCGCTGCCCGAGGGAGCTATGGAAGCGCTGCAAGCCTACGTGCGCGACCTGGGCCGGGGGCTGGTGATGATCGGCGGGGAGCAGGGGTACGGCGCGGGGGGCTACCTGCGCACGCCGCTGGAGGAGACGCTGCCGGTGGACATGGACGTGCGCAGCCGCACCCGGGAGCCCAACCTGGCGCTGGTGGTGGCCGTGGATAAATCGGGCAGCATGGGGCGCTGTCACTGCAATGACCCCAGCGCGCAGCCGGGGCAGTATGCGCGCGTCGAGAGCGGCCTGCCCAAGGTGGACATCGCCAAAGAGGCCATCATGCGCGCCGCCGAGGTCGTGGGTCCCCTGGACTACCTGGGCGTGGTGGCCTTCGACGAAGCGGCCCGCTGGGCCATTGAGACGCAACCGCTGCTCGATCCGGCAGACATCGAACGGGCCATCGGCGCTATCCGCGCCGAAGGGCAGACCAACATCTTCGCCGGGCTCATCCAGGCCGAGGAGTCGCTGGTCGAGACCGGCGCCCGCATCAAGCACATCATCCTGCTGACCGACGGCTGGTCCCGTCACGGCAGTTACGACGAACTGGTGCGGCGGTTGGAGGAGGAAGGCATCACTCTGTCCGTCGTGGCCGCCGGCGGGGGCTCGGCCGAATATCTCAGAGAATTGGCCGAACAGGGTGGGGGGCATTACTACCCGGCCGTCGGCATCCGCGACGTGCCCGACATCTTCCTCAAGGAGACGATCAAGGCCGTCGGCTCCTACATCATCGAAGAGCCGTTCCATCCCCTGCCCGCCGCCTCCAGCCCCATCCTGGATAGGCTCGACGCGGCCAGCCTGCCCCCCCTGCTGGGCTACAACGGCACCACCCCCAAGAGCACAGCCCGCGTGGTGCTTCTGTCGGCGCGAGGCGATCCCCTGCTGGCCACCTGGCAGTATGGCCTGGGCCGGGCCGTGGCCTGGACCTCGGACGCCACGGGGCGCTGGGCCATCGAATGGCTGGATTGGGAGGGATTTGCTCGCTTCGCCGCCCAACTGGTGGGCTGGGTCCTGCCCGCACCCCAGGACGAGGGGTTGAGCACCCGGGTGGAACTGGAGGGAGCGCAGGCCGTGTTCAGCGTCGAATCGCTGGACGAGGAGGGCCGCCCCCGTAACTTCCTGGAGACCGTCGTTACGCTCATCGGCCCCGACCTGGAAAAGCAGGAGGTAGCGCTGCAACAGGTAGCCGCCGGGCAGTACCAGGGCGGCGTTGACCTTCCCCAGCCCGGCACGTACCTGGTGCAAATGATGCAGAAGGAGGACGTGGAGCCGGTGGCGGGGCAGACGCTGGGGCTGGTGGTGCCCTATTCGCCGGAGTATAGAGGGCTGGAGGCGGAGCCGGGGCTTCTCCTGGAACTGGCCCGCGTGACGGGAGGCGCTCCGCTCGCCGACCCGGCCGGGGCCTTCGCCCACACGCTGGCCGCGGTGGAGCGGGCGCGGGAGGTGTGGCCAGCGCTGCTCCTCGCGGCCGCTCTGCTCTTCCCCCTGGACGTGGGGCTGCGGCGCGTGATGCTGGGCCCGAGCGACCTGCGGAGGGCGGTCGCCTGGGTGCGGGCCCGTCTGCCGGAGCGGCGCGTGGTACAGCGGGAGCCGGTGTTGGCCCGCTTGCTTCAGGCGCGGGACAGGAGAAGAAGGAGGATGGAGAGGGAAAGAAAGCCTCCGGAGCCGGGGCTGGCCGGGCCTTCGGCCAAGCCACCCGCCGAAAAGCCCCCCGCTCGACCGGCTCCCACGCCATCCCCTGACGATGCCCTGGCCCGTCTGCGAGAGGCGAAGGAGCGGGCGCGGCGGCGTGGTTGAGGAAAGTCCAACGGTCACCTGAAGCAGGAGGTAGCCCATGTCGTATCTCGAACAGGAAATCCGTCAGCAGCCCGCAGTATTGGCCGAGCTTTTCGACATCGAACGGCCGAGGGTAGAGGCCATTGTCCGGGACATCCGTCGGCGGGAGATCGAGTATCTGTTCATCGCCGCTCGGGGCAGTTCGGACAACGCCGCTCGCTACGGCAAGTACCTTTTCTCCGCTCTCAACCGGTTGCCGGTCGCTTTGGCGGCACCCTCGCTCTTCACCCTCTACCGAACCCCCCCCTGCCTGGAGGGCGCGTTGGCCATCGGCATCTCCCAGTCGGGCCGCTCCACGGACATCGTGGAGGTGCTCAGGGAGGCCCGGCGGCAAGGCGCCTGCACCCTGGCCATCACCAACGATGCAGACTCTCCCCTGGCGCAGACGGCGGAGTACCTAATCCTCTGCCACGCTGGAGAGGAGCGCAGCGTCGCTGCCACCAAGACCTATACGGCCCAGTTGGCCGCCCTGGCACTGCTGGCTTCGGCCATGGCGGGCGATGACCGCCGTCTGGAGGCGTTGGGGGCCCTGCCCCAGGCTGTGGAGGCAGCTTTGGCGCTGGAAGATCAGATCCGGCGTGCCACCGAGCGATATCGTGATATGGACCGCTGTGTGGTCATCGGCCGTGGCTACAACTATGCCACGGCCTTTGAGATCGCCTTGAAACTCAAAGAGCTGACCTACGTCGTGGCAGAGCCCTACTCGCCGGCTGATTTCCGCCACGGACCGGTGGCCATGATAGCGAAAGGCTTCCCGGCTCTGGTAGTGGCACCCCAGGGACAAGTCTACGCCGACGTCTACGATTTGGTGGCAGAGTTGCACGAGCGTGGGGCCGACTTGGTCGTCATCTCCGACCGGGAAGAGGCTGTTGCCCTGAGCCAAACCCCCTGTCTGCTACCGGTGGCTGTGGAGGAGTGGCTCTCGCCTTTGATTAGTGTCATTCCAGGCCAGCTTCTTGCTCTGCATCTGGCCCTCACCAAAGGCTTTGACCCTGACCACCCCCGCGGCCTGAGCAAGGTCACGCTAACACGATGATGACGCATGTTGTAGGGCGAGATCCAATGGAGCTGGCGTTGATTGCCGGCCTCCATTCCGACGGACCAATTGCGGGAATAGACACTGGCGAGGTCAAAGAGACTTAGTAACAAGACCTGGCCTGCCCCACTTCGACGATGACTGAGAGGGCACGTAGCATATCCCATCTCAACCCCGCAAGATCGCGGAAACGCGGGGCGCAGAATCGGTCGCACCTGTGAGTTCGAGCCCAACCCTGCAAGCCCTAGTTTGAGACGTAATGCCTGTGTAACATGGTACAGATGGATCTGGTCGGAAAGCCTGAGGGGTGCTGGCCTAGCGACCCCTGTCGTGAGAGGCACCCTGGCAGGCAAGAGCTCTGCAGAGGAGCACGTCATTTCACATCGCAGTACACCTCTCTGCGGTTGTCGAGACTCGCTCACCCTGGAACCGCCGTGCACCCAGGCTACGTTCGAGCGATGATGACCAGCTTGCGCGTCACTCCGGAATCTGCTGTCTCTACTCTTTTGCCTTCAGGCAGTGCGCAGAGGTGCTCGCCGCCCACCTGTGACCAGCCATCTGTCACCGGGCCGAGGGGGCGGCGGAATCCAACACAAACACCATGACGAAGAAAGGAGAGTCGTTGATGAAACTCAGTGCGCCGAAACAACTGACGTGGTTGATCTCCCTTGTATTGGGGATCATCGGGCTGATCGCCCAGTTGGTGACAATCCCAGTGCTGTCTGGGCTCGCCTTCTGGATCGTCCTCGTGGCACTCGTGCTGCTCTTGGTGGCCACGTTCATTCCCGGACTGTAGCAGTATGCTGCGGCGTGGGTTCACATCCCGATGCTCGGCCCGCGTCGGGGTGCGGCCCACGCCGTGACGCTAGGATCCCGTTGTGAAACGAGATTACCGTGAATGAAGCTTGAGTAGCGCCGCCAGCGCCACCCACCTGCAAGCCCCCTGACCCGTGTCAAACGGTCGGGGGGCTTGTCCCGCCTGCAGGGACTCACAGGGATGGTGGGCAGTCATGGGCATGGCGCCGCCCACCCAAGCTTGGCTGGGAACACCTCTGCTCCACAGTCTACCCCTCAAGGCAACGGAAAACCAGTGTGGCGTTGTGCCCACCAAACCCAAACGAATTAGAGAGGGCCACCTGGGGATGCGCGGTCCGGGCGACGTTGGGTACGTAGTCAAGGTCACAATCGGGATCTGGACACTCGTAGTTGATGGTGGGAGGCAGTACGCCGGTTTCGAGTGCTTTGACCGTGGCAATGGCCTCGACCGCACCGGCAGCTCCGAGCAAGTGACCAATCATGGACTTGGTGGCACTGACCTCCAGACTGTAACCGCGCGCTCCAAAAACAGCCTTAATAGCCAGCGTCTCGGTTTTGTCGTTGAGCGGGGTGCTGGTGCCGTGAGCGTTGACGTAGTCCACCGCCTCAGGCAGCAGGCCGGCATCGTCCAGAGCGGCGCGCATGCAGCGGATGGCTCCCTGGCCATCCTCTGCCGGGGCCGTGATGTGCGTGGCGTCGGCGGACGCACCGTAGCCGGTCACCTCGGCATGGATGAGCGCTCCTCGCCTCTGGGCGTGTTCCAGGCTTTCCAGAACCAGCACGCCCGCCCCTTCGCCCATCACGAAGCCATCGCGGCGGGCATCGAAGGGACAGGAGGAGCGCTCCGGTTCCTCGTTGCGCCGCGACAGTGCCGCCATCCTGCTGAAGCCGGCCAGGGCGACCGGAGCGATGGCAGCCTCGCTGGACCCGCAGATCATCACCTCTGCAGAGCCACGGCGAATTAGCCAAGCCGCCTCCCCGATGGCATGGGCGCCGGTGGCGCAGGCCGAAGCCAGTGCGAAGTTGGGGCCCTGGAGACCGAAGTGGATGGCGATCTGGCCGGCGGCTGCGTTGGGCATCATCATGGGCACTAGCAGCGGACTCACCCTGCGCGCACCGCGCCGCCGAAGAACCTCGGCGTTCTCCAGAAGAGTAAGGATGCCTCCGATTCCGGTGCCGATCAGCACGCCCACGTGCCCGTTGTCGGGTCCGTCAAAGCTCAGGCCGGCGTCGGTGACGGCTTCCCGCGCAGCCACCAGGGCGAATTGGGTGAAGCGGTCCATACGGCGCGCTTCACGCCGCTCCAGGTAGGCGCTAGCGTCGAAGTCCTTGACCTCCGCCGCGATGCGCACGAGCAGTGCTGAGGCATCGAAGCCGGTGATCTCCGTCACGCCGCAGCGCCCCGTTGTCAGGGCTTCCCACGTGGACCGAACGCCGTGGCCCACTGGCGTGATGGCCCCCATACCCGTGACGACCACTCGTTGATCCATACGTCTTCCCTCCATGCCGATGAGTGTACTCACGATGATACTCCCCATCACCATTCACCATTTATTGAAGGTAACACCGATTGCGGCCGAAAGATGCAGGGGTGCGGGACACTGATCGGAGCGGCGTGGCCATGCGTAAACAACGGGCGTCCTGCGCGAACCACCCGCGAGCCACAGACTCCAATCTGACGCGCGAGCCAGGTTGAGGGGTCTCACAGGCGAAACCCCAGACCGTAGAACAGAATCGAGAGCAGTGTGCCGGCCGTGACCTGGGCCGTAGTGTGATGGCCACATTCCACCTGCGACCAGCCCACCAGCGGCAGCAGGCCCAGCAACGGCCAGGTTCCCGGACCGTAGAGGTGCAGGGCCGTGGTGACCAGCGCACCGGCAGCCGCGCCGTGGAAACTGATCTGCCAGGCTGGCGTGATGACCGTCATCAGTGTCGTCTGCATGAGCTGCACCCAGGCCAGCCGGCACAACAGTGGAGGGGCCCCCACGCATTGGCAAACAGCCACGGCGACGCCGAGACAAGTCAGTGAGATGAGCAACGGCTTCAAACGCTCCCGCCCCCGGGCGCGCTGCAAGCTGACCACCCGGCCGCGTCGGGCCAGCACGATCAGCAAGGCCAGCGGGCCCAGGTCGACCAGTAGCAGGTACAGACCGCCCCACCATAGCGTCTCCGCCCAGGACGCCGTGTCGCGCCAGGCCACGCTCAACACCAGGGGGATGGCAATGAGGACAGGGTTGGTGAGCTCGGAGCTGCAGCGGGCCAGGACCTGTCTCTGCGCGAGTTGGCTCAGTTTCCGCGATACACAGTCAGTCATTCCACAAGCACCCGCGGCAGATGGGCCATGCTGTCAGTGACAACGGCTATTGTGGCCATGAAAGCGCCTTTTCAAAAAAACGATAGAGACAAACAAGACAAAAGAATTCATCAAAAAAAGAAGATGCTCACGCCTCGACAATCTTCATGACCTCTCCAGCGAACTTGGACAGCCGTCGCAGGTTCTCGATGCTGAGGCGTGAGAGGATTTCCTGGTAGCGAGCGATGTGGGAGAGCAGTAGCCCGGTCAGGCCGTGGTTGAGCCTCTCGACGAAAGAGAGTCCCAGCGTCAGGCCGGCCAGCGCACTCAGCCCCACCTCGTCAGGCAACCCCAGGGAGCGCAGTCTCTCGAACAAGCCAGCCGCTGAGGCATCTTCCTTTAACTGACGCAGGCTCAGCAAAACGGCTGTGATGGTCTCTGCCGCGTAGAGCATGGGGGATCGGCGCTGGGGAAGGCGGACCAGGATCTCCCCCAGCAGATCGCGGTAATCGGTGTCTTTCCCCGCCTTCAGTGCTTCCAGCAGACGGGTCTTAACCGTCTCCCATTCGGTCTGATCCCACCCCTCGCCCGCCAGTCTATTGAGCACAACGTTGGCCTGGGAGGTGGGTCGAAAGAGGATGCTTGAGCGCCCGGCTCCCTGGCCCTGGCCGCGCAACACATATTCCGATTGCACCAGACCCCGCTCTTCCAGCAGCCGCAGCATCTGGTAGGCGGTGATCTTGTTCACTCCCAGACGCTGGGCTACAGCGGTGTAGTGGAGTGGTGCCTGGTTCTCGCGGTACAGGTCGAGGAAGGTGCGCAGAAATACTCTCTGGCGGCCGGTGAGATCCATTGGCTTGCCCTCCAGGTATCGTGTCTGGCATGTCCAAAAAAGACAAATCTATTATACCACGGATCGTGAATCTGTCAAGAACAGACTACAGATTCACGCTGCCGCTGGAATCTAATGCCTGGTAGGCTTGTGACAGACCAAGCGGCTGAAGGAAAAGGGACACTGGCATACGGCGGAAGGACGGTGCACCTACGATGCGTCGCTGACCATCACTCCCATGCGCGACGCCGAGGGGAAATCTGGTGGGCTATGTCTCCAGCCACTGGGAGATCAGCCGGGTCAAGGAGCTCGACCGGGCGCGAAGCCAATTGAGGAGCAGGCAGACCAGCTGGGCCATCTGGTCCAGGGCATCCTGGAGATGACGAGCCTGGACAGCGGCGTCCTCCCATAATCGCAGAGAGCAAGTTCGGGCGGCAGCTCGTGAAGCCCTTGAAGCATTTGAGACATGAATATGCTTGATCACTTTGCCACTCATTTGCGGGCGCCCGACAAGTCCGAGAAGACCATCGCCAACTACTGCGCCGACCTGCGGCTCTTCAGTCGCTGGTTCGAGCAGACCAACAACGAGCCCATGACCCCGCAGGTGGTGACACCCATCGACCTGCGGGAGTACCGTGCCCACCTGCTGAACGTGCGCCGGCTGGCCCCTGCCTCCATCAACCGCAAGCTGGCGGCCCTTCGGGTCTTCCTGGCCTGGGCCAGAGACAAAGGGCTCATCGAAAGCAACCCCGCCGAGGGCATCAAAGGCGTGCGGAAGCAGGAACTGGCTCCTCGTTGGCTGGAGAAGAAAGAGCAATACGCCCTCCTGCGAGCGGTGCAGCGAGGGGGCAAGGTGCGGGACATCGCCGTGATCATTATGCTACTGCACACCGGGCTGCGGGTGAGCGAGTTCTGCGCCCTGGCACCGGCCGATCTGGAGATCTCGGAACGCAGGGGGGAACTCACCGTGCGAGGCAAAGGGGGCAAGGTGCGCACCGTGCCCCTCAACGCCGAGGCCCGCAAGGTGCTGTGGGCCTGGCTCGAAGTGCGTCCTGCGGATGGCCCTCCGACGCTCTTCGTCGGCCAACGGGGCGATCCCCTCTCGCCCCGCGCTGTACAGCGGATCATGGCCAAGTATGCGCGCCTGGCCAACCTAGAGGACGTGTCTCCTCACACACTGAGGCATAGTTTTGGCAAGAACCTGGTGAACGCCGGGGTCACGCTGGAGAAGGTGGCCATGCTCATGGGCCACGAGAGCCTGGACACCACCCGCATCTACATCGTGCCCAGCCAGAACGATCTGGCCAATGCAGTGGAGAGGCTGGCGGGATGATTACTCAACTGGGGCGTAGGTGGCTATGAAATACCCAAAGCATCTTGAGCGACACAACCGAGTCTATGAGAGGCATCAAGCAGGAGAAACCTACGTGAACATAGCGGCAGATATGAATCTGTCGTCTGTACGGGTTCGCCAACTGGCTCTTCGTTGAGAGCACCATCTAGCTGGCGCTGCACCCAAGACGACGGTATGTTCACAATGCGAGCACGAACTTGAGGTTGATCTTGATAGCCTGCATGGCCGCCCACTGCATTGATGAAATGTTGCGAAACGCAACGCCGCGCAACACCCGCGCAACGCTTTTGCACGAGTGCGAGTCTGGATTTGGCAGAGGAATTGGGTTGTGATATAATGTGTATGACAATGTGGGAGAACTGACCAATGTCGAGACAAAGCAGTAGTTCAGGGAAACCGAATAAGGTGACGGCCTGTTTCCGGATGCCCCCCGATGCGGTTGAGGCATGGCGCATCACGGCGCACCAGGTGAGACAGGATGCTGGCATAGGTGTCGGCGACCTGACGGCGCTGGTTCTGCAGCAAGCCGCAGAGGATCTGCGCGCGGGACGGCTTGCCGTTCACGGCCGCTATTTGCAGCGATTTGGCACAGGTCATGACGAGCCGTCGTCCTCACGCCCACTTCACGCCCAAGAAGGGGGAGGTGTACCGCCCCCCGACTGATGAGTTACCCACTTGTTTTCCTTGGGCGTGGAGCATTTAGCTTCACGCCTTTTTTGTTTTCAGGGGGCCCTCGTCCAAAGGGAAGACACCTGGTTTGCCCTGTGAAATAGTAACTTCGGTATGGGCCGTGTTGTCATCTCGTTGTATTTCACAGGGTTTGCACCCAGGCAATGCCGGTTCGAATCCGGCGGGCTCCACTCGGATCCCCGTAGCCTAACGGGACAGGGCGTCGGGTTGCAAACCCAAAGGTTGCTGGTTCAAGTCCAGCCGGGGATGTTTCGCAGGTGGGAAAAGTTCTGTGCCCCCGTGGCGTAATTGGAGAGCGTGGCAAGCTTCGACCCTGCTGGTGGGGGTTCAAGTCCCCCCGGGGGTGCCACGGGCCGTTGGCTCAACTGGCGGAGCGCCGGGCTTTTAACCCGGAGGCTGGGGGTTCGATGCCCTCACGGCCCACTGCACCGGCGTGACGAGATTGGAAGCTGGAGGTTGGAAAGTGGAAAATGGATATCCGTCTTCCATCCATTCTCCGTCTTCCACCCTCCAACATGTGCTGGGATAGCTCAAGAGGAAGAGCACCTGCCTTGTAAGCAGGATCGTGGGGCTTCGAGCGCCTCTCCCAGCTCTTTGCCCCTGAAGCTCAACAGGAGGAGCAAGAGCCTTCTAAGCTCTTGGTTGCGGGTTCGAGCCCCGCCAGGGGTTCTGCTGCGGATCGCAGCGACGAAACGACGGGATGTAGCGCAGCCTGGCTAGCGCACGCGGCCTGGGACCGCGGGGCCGGGGGTTCGAATCCCTCCATCCCGACTGGTTTTTGCTAAAAGCACTGCACGGTGCAACACGCTCAACGATGCGGGGTGGAGAAACGGAATCTCGCCAGCCTCATAAGCTGGAGATTGCGGGTTCAAGTCCCGTCCCCGCTACTCACGGACAGGCTGGGCATGGGTGAGCCCAGGGGCCTGTAAAGCCCCCGCCTCTGGCTGTGTAGGTTCAACCCCTACCCTGTCCACTCGTGCCGCCGTAGCTCAGTTGGTAGAGCAACGGTCTCTTGAATCGAAGGTCCCAGGTTCGATCCCTGGCGGCGGCACCTGCGGCGCATTCGTCTAGCGGCTTAGGACATCTCGTTCTCAGCGAGGAGACCGTCGGTTCGATCCCGACATGCGCCACCTGTACTACTGGGGGATCGTTCAATCGGCAGGACGGCAGGTTCTGACCCTGCAAATCGAGGTTCAAGCCCTCGCCCCCCAGCCTACACGGAGCGATGCGCCGAACTGGTAAGGCAGCGGGTTGCTACCCCGCCGAGGCCGTTGATCCGGTCTCTTGGAGGTTCAAGTCCTCCTCGCTCCGCCAAATTGGTCAGATGGCCGGATAGTCGTTTGGTCAGATGGCCAAGAAAACCGTAAGGCCGTCTGGAGATGGCCCGGCCGGTCGAGGGGCTCGCTTGGAGGGCGAGTAACGCCGTGAGGCGTCGGACGTTCGAATCGTCCCATCTCCGCCTTTTGGCCACCGTTGGTGGGAAGGGGCGCCACCGATGACACTGGCGGGTGCCAGCAACTACCTGGAGGTGGTGCTGAATACCTGAATAGGGATCGCTACCCTACCCAATTGAAGCCTGAGCACACGCCGCAGTTACCACTGAGGTACAGTCGGGAGAGCGGGATAAGAGCGGGCGACGGTGGCCAAATCTGGGGATGATCCGGCTGGTTGAGGAGCCCGCCCCGAAAGCGGGTAACACCGGAAGGTGTCAGAGGTTCGAGTCCTCTCGTCCCCGCCATCTTTGAACTGTGCATAAACTGACATACTTGTTCATGCTATGATACGGGATTCGGTACGGAAGTGGTCCGGCTGGTCGAGGGGCCTGTCTTGAAAACAGGTGCGCCGCAAGGCGTCGCAGGTTCAACTCCT
>Ga0209121_10004254_pt1 | contig 13434 bp, 11 predicted proteins | sample Cruoilmetagenom3_FD_187292 | JGI IMG/M metagenome (GOLD analysis project Ga0209121, IMG submission 187292) | Oil polluted marine microbial communities from Coal Oil Point, Santa Barbara, California, USA - Sample 3 (SPAdes) (version 2) | ecosystem: Environmental > Aquatic > Marine > Oil seeps ... | reverse complement strand
TTAACAATAAGCTCCTGGCGATAAAAGCAGTTAGATCTGTTAAATATGCTCCTCAGGGTGAACGTGGAGTTTGTAAATATGTACGTGCAGCGAATTATTCTTCTATGGACAAATTCGAATATTTCAAATCTGCAAATAATGAAACGATGATTATTGCTCATATAGAAGGGGTTGAAGGTATAAATAACTTGGATGAAATACTATCAGTTCCTGGTATAGATGTTATTTTTATTGGACCCTATGACCTTTCTCAATCATTAGGTATACCCGGAGAAGTTAATAATCCCTTAGTAACAGAAAGGATGAAGGAAGTGGTTTTAAAGTGTAAGCAAAATAAAATTGACGTGGGGACCTTTGCAGATGACATAAAAACAGCTAAATCTTGGGTTTCATTAGGGGCGCAGTATATATCTTTTTCTGTTGATGTAGCTATTCTTTATAATATTAGTAAGACTATTGTGAATAAATTAAAATATTAATTTATTTAAAAATTTCAATTCACATTAGAATATATAAAAATATTCTAAAAGATTAATGAAATATAATTAAAAAAGTAAATTTAAGAGAATAAAGGAATCATCAATACCTAAGCATTTAGAGATATGTTAGTTAGGTCAGTAAATTTAAAAAAAATAAAGAAGGTTATAATATGGTTGATTATAATGATCTGGGAGTAAAAAAAATTATTAACGCAGCTGGAACTTATACTAAATTTTCTGGTTCTTTAATGTCACATGAAGTATTAAAAGCCATGGAAATCGCTTCACATAATTTTGTAGATATTGATGAATTATTGCAAAAAACTGGTGAATATATCGCAAAATCTATTAATGCCGAGGCAGCACTAATTACTGCGGGAGCAGCCGCTGGTTTAACATTATCAGCTGCTGCATGTATGGCTGGTTCTAAACCAGAATGTATAAAAGCACTTCCTAACACAGAAGGCATGAAAAATGAGATAATTATAATGCGTTGCCATCGTAATCCATATGATAATGCAATGATAGTAGCTGGTGCTAAATTTATAGAAATTGGGAATGCTATTGAAACATATTCTTGGGAGTTTAAAGATGCAATAGGGGAAAAGACAGCTGCAGTAGCCTTTTTTGTTCAATCAGAAATGCTGGAAGCCTCTCTTTCATTGACTAAAATTATTGAGATAGCTCATGCGAAAAACATTCCTGTAATAGTTGATGCAGCGGCAGAATTACCGCCTATTGAAAATCTAAATAAATTTACAAAAATGGGTGCTGACATTGTTTTATTTAGTGGAGGAAAAGATTTTCGTGGCCCACAATCCTCTGGATTAATCTTAGGCAAAAGAGATATTGTTAATATTTGTCGCATACATGGATATCCACACCATGCTATTGGAAGACCAATGAAATTAGATAAAGAAACAATTATGGGATTTGTAAGAGCATTTGAGTTGTATTTAAAGGAGGATCACCAAAAGAGAATAGAGAGATGGGAAAAGCAAGTTCAACAAATTTTAAAAGGTTTTAGTTCTATTCCGCATATTCAAGTTTTACAAGGATACCCTACACAGCCCTTAACACAACCTGCTACAATTCCCCGTATTTATGTTAAATTTGACGAAGAAGGTTTAGGATTAACAAAAGAGGATATTGCTAGGGAATTATATGAAGGAGATCCTCGTATTGCTGCTGTTGTTGAAAAAAATTATTTAACATTTAATCCCCATATGCTTGCTGAAGGAGAAGAAGATCTAATAATTGAGAGGATGAAGGAAATTATAAAAAAATAATAAGTAATTGGTATCTTAAAAATTAGTATTTTTTAGAGAGGTAAAAATTAATGAAAATTGAAAATAAATTAAAAGAACTTGGCTTGAGTTTACCAGAAGTTCCTAAACCAGTTGCTGAATACATTCCTGCCAAGAAAATTGGTAATCTGGTTTTTAGTTCTGGTCAAGGGCCTGTAAAAGATGGGAAATTTGTTTATCTAGGGAAAGTAGGTGGAGAAATAAGCTTAATAGAAGGATATGATGCTGCAAAAATATGTGCACTTAATTGTTTAGCTGCAATAAAATCTGTTACTGGGTCTTTAGACAATATTGAAGAGATTATTAAAATTAAAGGCTACGTAAATAGTTCTCCTGATTTTTATCGACAGCCTGAGGTAGTAAATGGAGCTTCTGAGCTAATAGTTAAAATATTTGGTGAGAAAGGTAAACATACTAGGTCTGCTTTAGGGACCTCAGTTTTGCCAGGTAATATTCCTGTAGAATTAGAGATGATAGTAAGTATTAAATAAGACCTATTTGAATTATAAATAAGTGGGGCGATATTCGACATGAAAGAGTTTTTAATTAATAGGGCTATTGGCATAAAAAAAGGTGCAATACGTGCCATGTTTGATAGAGCAAAAAAATTCCCTGGGTTAATTAATTTGGGTATTGGTGAACCCGATTTAAATACTCCAGCAGAAGTAGTGGAGGAGGGATGCAAAGCTTTACGTTCAGGTAAAACTCGCTATACTGCAAATGCAGGGATAATTGAGCTAAGGACTGAAATAGCTAAACATTTAAATAATTATAATCTATCTGTAAACCCTGAAAATGAAATTATTGTTACCATAGGCGGAATGGGTGCATTGGCACTTTGTCTTTTAGTTACAATTGCTCCTGGAGATGAAGTTCTTTTACAGGACCCCCAGTGGCTTAATTATTTTTCTCAAATTAAATTTTGTGGCGGTATACCAATTTCAGTGCCTGTATATGAGGAAAATGAATTCAAAATATCTCTGGAAAGCATAAAAAAAAGAATAACAAGTAAGACTAAAATTTTAATGTTAAATTCACCCAATAATCCGACTGGTGCAGTTTTAGATTATGATGACTTGAAGGACATAGCAAGGTTAGTAAAAAAATATGATCTTTTAGTTGTATCAGATGAAGTCTATAGTACATTTGTATATGATGGAGGCAAACATTATTCTATTGCTTCCATCGATGGAATGCTAGAAAGAACGATAGTAGTAAATAGCTTTTCAAAATCCTTTGCAATGACGGGATGGAGAATTGGATTTGCAGCAGGGAACAGCCAAATAATTGAAAAGATGGTAAGATTGCAGGAGAATTTAGTAGCCTGCGCGAATTCATCATCACAATATGCTGCGATAAAGGCATTAAGTATTTTTAATAAAACAGATAAAATGATAGAAGTATACAGGAAAAGAAGAAATATTATTGTTGATGGGCTAAATAGTATAAGGGGGATAAGTTGTTGTAAGCCCAAAGGAAGCTTTTATGTGTTTCCCAATATAAAAAAACTTGGTAAAAATTCCGAAACTATTGCTAATGAACTTCTTGAAAAAGCAAAGGTAATTACTATACCAGGTTCAGCTTTTGGTCCTCACGGAGAAGGTTATCTAAGAATATCTTATGCAAATTCTGAAGAAAATATTAGAGAGGCCGTTAGACGAGTTAAAAAATATGTAGAAAATTAAACAAAATTAAAACAACTTATAATAAGCACAAAATATTTAACTATAGATTTTTAGAAAACTCAAAATGGTGGATCGAGTTAAAAAATTATCTCGAGGGCTAAAAAGGTTGGAAAGAAAAATGGATTTATAATGCAAAAATATCAAGGATTGCTTTGCTTATCTCTTAATATTTTGATGAGCCGGAGGCTTTCTTAAGAAAGAGATTAGAGAACTTGTATCAATTTTTATGATGTGTGCTAATAATAGACGTAAATAGAAAGATGACCGAGAAGTTCAAAAATAGTAAAAATAAAAAGCTAATGTAGATACATAGGAAATTCAATTTGCATTTGGCTTTTATAAATGAAAGGGGGTATTTTATCGATTAAATTGTAATGTGGAATAAATTAATAAAATTAAGCAAAGGAGAATGTTAAATGAAAAAGTTATTTATTATTAGTATTGTGAGTGTATTTCTTTTGTTATCGATGGCAACAACGGTGATGGCAGATGAAAAAGGGCTTGTTTACTATCTTTGTCCCAATCAGTTCGATGAGATGCAGACAGCTGCGGCAGTTATGGTTAAAGATGCTGTAGAGAGAGTGGGATATAGTTGTAAAGTTGTGTCTGCTGCTAATGAAGATGCTAATCTTCAGATGAATCAATTTGATGTTGCTATTAGCCAAAATCCCAAGGCTATCATTGTGGCGGCGGTTGATGGAATCGCAGCCTGCGCGGGAGTTGATAATGCCCGCGATGCAGGTATTCCCGTTATTGCTTTTGACAGAGTTATAAGTGAGACCAGTGTTGATTTTACTTCTGTTGCTGGCTGTAAGAAAATGGGTATTATGGCCGCTCAAGAGACGATAAACTTATTAAAAGAGAAGTACGGAGAGGTTAAGGGTTCTGTACTTGATATTATGGGTGCCCCAGGGGATTCTTATACAGTATTAATAGAAGAAGGGTTCCAAGAGACTATGAAAGATTACCCAAATGTAGAAATTTCTACAAAGATAGCCGTTAAATGGGAAGCTTCAAAAGCAGGAGATATTGCTGATGATTATCTGATGGTTTATCCGGATACAGATTTAATTTTTACACATGCTGATCATTTGGCTGCAGCTGTTGTTTCTGTTCTTCAAACCAAGGGATACGCAAAAAATGATATCTTCTTGGTTTCTACAGCAGGAATGCCTATGGGGCTACAGTTGATTCGCGAAGGTTGGCTAAATGCGGATGTAGAACAACCCGTAAGTGCCCAGGCTGAAGGAATCGCTATGTTCTTAAATGATATAGTCAATGGAAATGAAATAAAATTGGGATCATATAAGGTTATGGGTATTCCTGCTGAAATCGTCGAGCAGCCATATGGTCTTGAACTAAGAATTTCTGGTTCTGTAATTAATGCAGAAAATGTAGACGATGCTAAGTTTTGGGGAAATCAAGTAGGCAATTAAAGTAAGCAGATAGAAGAAAGGGATAAAGGCGGGTCAGGAGATCCGGCTTTATCCCGAATTATTTTAATTTAACCGGAACTCCTCCATCTATCAATGCAGGAGTTGAGAATAAATTCCCAGTAAACAGGGACATATAATTATAGTTTATCAAGGTGGTATTACATCTGTAAAGGCGTTAAATCTATTAGATTAGAATTTGCATAGTCATAGAATTATATAAGGAAGGATAAAAGAGGCGAGTGAATGATTTAAAGAAAAAGGAATTGTTACTGTGGTTTTTGAACAATATTGTTTGGTTTATCTTGGTTGCAATAATTATTATCTTTTCCCTAACCATTAAAGGATTTGGCCAGTGGGGCGTTTTTAGAAACATACTTTATCACTCTGTTTTTATTGGTATTCTGGCTATAGCAGAGACATTGTGTATTATTAGTGGGGAGATGGATCTCTCGACTGAATCGGTAATGGCCTTATCGGCAGTTGTAACGGCATATTTGGCTGGAACAAGCTCCGATGCATCTGGACTATATCTAAATGGTATTACCACTTTTGGGATAATATTATTGATAGGTATATTTATTGGCCTTTTTAATGGGTTTTTCATTGTTAAAATGAAAATAAATTCATTTATTATTACGTTGGCTGGCTACCTGATGTTCAGGGCAGTAGGTCTTGTAGTATCGAGAGGTCGCGGTGTTGTTAACATTAGTAAAGATATTGTAATGGTGGCCAGAACAAATATTGGACCGATCCCTTTAATGGTTATTATACTCTTTATTCTTTATAGTCTATTTCATCTATTTTTAACTAAAACTAAGCTTGGAAGATATATATATTTTATTGGTGATAGTCGGGAAGCGAGTTATAACGCGGGAATCAGGGTTAACAAAGTATTATTTGGTGTTTTTATATTAAGTAGCGTTTTATCTGCTATTGCCGGTTGGTTAATGGCTGCAAGAATAAACGGTTGCTCACCTAGCTTGGGAATGGGTATGTTGTTTGAGGCGATGGCAGCAGTAGTTATTGGTGGAGTTAGTTTGCAGGGAGGAATCGGAAAACTGACCGGAGTTTTTGCCGGCGCAATTCTTTTAAGCAGTATATCGACAGTCATTGCTATTGTTGGTATAAATCCTTTTTACACGAATATTATCAGGGGAGGATTGATCGTATTTGCAGTCATGCTAGATTCAATTGTTAGAAAAATTCGTTCCAGAATTATATAATATCATCTTAATAATATGAAGCATGAGAAGGAATGTTAAATAATGAAGATTTTAACTTTAGAGTTAATACAGAAATTGTTTGAGCCTTTTGGCAGAATATTAGAACGTCTGCCAGCAGAAATCCCGGAAGTTACCGAAAAAGGCGTTTTTAACTTTTTTGTTATTTTTAAAGAATTTGCTGAAGGATGGCAGATCGGATATTTAGAGCAGATGGGAAAGGTCTTAAAAACCTTGGAATGCCATCCAACCACACCCGAAGTGTTTATTCCTTTAAAGGGAGAATCCATTTTATTACTGGCTGTTAACCCTGAAGAAGAAATTGTCGCCTTTAAACTTGATAAACCTATTGTTTTAAGTCGGGGAATCTGGCATGGAGTAATATCTCTTACAGAAAGATCAGAAATATTGATTGTAGAAAATCAAGATGTAACCGATGAATTTTACAAATTGCAAGAACCTGTAAGTGATAGATCTATAAAATAGAATTAACGCATGTAATAGTATTAAAAATGTAAAATTTGAAAAGGTGGTTTACATGAATAAAAGAAAGGAATATATGAAAGCAGTAGTCTGGGATGGACCTTTTAAGCTTTCACTAAAAGAAGTTGAGAAACCTATTCCATCAAAAGGGGAAGTTTTAGTTAAAACAAAAGCAGTCGGTATCTGTGGTAGCGACTTGGAGATATTCGATGGGCGCTTTAAACAGAGTATACCCCCATTAATTCCTGGTCATGAGGGAGGGGGAATAGTTGAGGAAACGGGTCAAGAAATTGGAAAAATTAAAAAGGGGGACAGAGTAATTGTAGAATGTATTCTTTACTGTGGGAAGTGTGAGAACTGCAGAAAGGGTAGGTATAATCTATGTTCCAACCATAAAGTTATAGGCATGATTGGTCATGATGGTGAATATGCAGAATATTTCGTAGCCCCTGAGAAAAATATTCATAAATTACCGGAAAATATAAGTTGGACGGAAGCAGGATTAATTGATACTTTAGCTGGTCCAGTTGCCGGGATAGAAAAAACCAATCTTCATATAGGTAACACAGTTGTTATTTATGGACCAGGTCCAGCAGGGCTTTTTTTCTGTAAGTTGGCTAAGTTGAGAGGCGCTGGCAAAGTCTATCTTGTGGGGACTAGGAATAATAGACTTTCATTCGGTAAAGAATATGGAGCAGATGTAACTCTTAATGTACATAATAACGATGTTGAAAATTATATTTTAAAGGATACTGAGGGACGAGGAGTAGATCTAGTGATTGAGTCGTCAGGTTCTACCCAGGCATTAAACAGCGGTTTAAGAGTTTTAAAAAAGGGTGGAGAACTATTAATTTACGGAGTATTTGGAGGAGGACCTATCCCTGTGGACATTCAGCCTATTCAGATAAATGAACTGATTATCAAAGGACTAAATGCTTCGCCCTTTAAATATCCTGATACTGTTGAATTAATCAGTAGCGGTAGGATTGGCGTAAAAAGCTTAATTTCTCATACCTTTAAATTGGAAAACTTACCCCAACTATTCTTAAGTGGTTTTATTTCAAATAGAAAGGAAAATTACATGAAAGGGGTCGTACTTTTTGATTAAAGCTGCTATAAAAATGTAATTATACTTATTTATTGAGGAGAATTATATGAAACCTGAAATAGTGCTTGATGTTAAGTCTAAAGTGGGAGAGTGCCCTCTTTGGCATCCTTTGGAAAAAAAGTTATACTGGATTGATATCCTTAAAGGAATTGTATACCGTTATAATCCTAAGACCGGGGTAGTTGGGGAAGCTTACCGGGGTGATGTAATTGGAGGGTATACAATTCAGGAAGATGGGTCTCTGCTTCTATTTATGGAAAGGGGAGCAATTAAACTTTGGAAGAATAATAAACTAATTACTTTGATCGAGGAATTTCCTGCGCTTAAGGATACTAGATTTAATGATGTGATTGCTGATCCGGCAGGTAGGGTTTTTTGTGGAACAATGCCGGATAAAAAAGGAGAGGCGTATCTTTATCGTCTGGACCTAGATGGAAGATTAACTCTAATCTTAAACAAAGTAGGACTTTCTAACGGGATGGGTTTTACCCCGGACAAAAAACAGATGTATTTCACAGATTCTAAAAAAGGTGAAATTTATATTTTTGATTATAATGTAGCAAATGGATCTCTAAGTAACCGGAGACTATTTCTGAAAGTTGAGGAAGAGGGAATAGAGCCTGATGGTTTGACAGTTGATGCTGAAGGATATGTCTGGTCTGCGCGCTGGAACGGGAGTTGTATAAAACGATTTACTCCAGATGGTAAAGTGGACTTGGAAGTTTTTTTTCCAGCTAAAAAAATTACCTGTATAACCTTTGCAGGTGTAGACTATAAGGATATATATATTACAAGTGCAATCGGGGACAAGATGCAAGAAGAAGGGGAAAAGGCAGGTGCCCTCTTTAGATTAAAACCAAGGATTCAAGGCCTTCCAGAGCATCGATCTAGGATCTGTTTTTAATTCGAACTCTATAAAAAAGCAATTTCAATAATAAAAGGGGTGTGAGATAATGTCAGAAAATATATTTCAAACTCGACAGGATGTACCTGTTTTAGAGGTAAAAAATATCAGTAAAAAATTTAGCCATGTTCAGGCCTTAAATAATGTAAGTATAAAGCTTAATAAAGGGGATATTATCGGTTTACTTGGTGATAATGGGGCAGGAAAATCAACCTTAATAAAAATAATTTCTGGAAATTTTCCCCCTGATGAAGGTAAAGTGTTTCTAGAAGGAAAGGAAGTTAATTTTAATACACCTGCCGAAGCTTGTGCAGCCGGGATAGAGACGGTCTACCAAAATAGCCCAATTTGTGCCAATGTAACAGTTTCAGAAAATTTTTTTATAGGACGGGAACTTGTACATAATTTTTTCGGATTGAAGGTAATTAGAAATCAGGAGATGAAGAAAGAGACTCTTAAAGTATTGAAAGATATCGAAATTGCAATACCCTCTATAGATGTAGAGATGAGTTTGCTTTCAGGTGGAGAGAGGCAGGCAATAATCTTAGGCAGGTTTTTTCACTGGGGAGGGAAGGTTGCTCTTCTCGATGAACCTTTTGCTGCTCTGGGGGTTGCAGAATCCAGAAAGAGTATTAAATTAATAAATGATGTGAGCGCAAAAGGATTGCCAATTGTTTTGATTACCCATAATATCGAATATGCCTTTCAAATAGTTAACAAATATGTTGTTCTTAGGCGTGGTGAGGTAGTTGGTGCAGGCAGAAAGGAAGATGTTTCGAAAAATGATATTGTGCAAATGATTACGGGAGTAATAAATATTAATAAATAAGCATTGAATGGGCTTTAATAAAACTTGCTCTTTAAAAACTAAATATTAAGAAGGACAGATTTTGCAAAGAGAAATTCATTTACTACATATCTTAACTACGATTAGGCAACTAAAAGAACGGTGGAATACGATATTTTAAAATATAAAGAACGGAAGATAGGTTGGTTAAAACAGAAATATGAGTACTGAATATCAATATAATCTAAAATAAGAGTTTAAGAATTAGCTGAAAGGCACTGTATATTAAAAATTATGGGGGTGATTTAAGAATGGAAAAAAATAAAGTTGGAGTTATTGCTTTAAGTCTACCGCGCGAAAGAACAGATTTAGCAGAAAAATTTCACACCGATGCGTTGGCTTCTTTAAAGAGTAATGGTTTTGAAGTCTGTTCTCATGAAAATTTGATTTTTGAGACAGATAAATGTATCAAGGTTGCCAGCGAGATGAAAGCAAAAGGGGTTAGTTCAATATTATTACTTCTAGGCACATGGGTCTATACACCTGTTGTAATAGATACAGTTAGAGAGGTGAAAATACCTTTTGGTATCTGGGCAGAAGATAATCCTAGTTCTTTTTCTTTGACTGCCGGTGGCATTGTTCATGGTTCCCTAGATGAGTTAGGCATGAGCCACCGTTTTTTCTATGGCTCACCTGATTCACCAGATTTGATGAAAGAAATATCTACTTACATAAAAGCTACTTCATGTGTTGCGCAGTTGGATGGTCAGAAATTGTGTGTTGTAGGTGGACGTGTACCGGGCATGTATACTACTATGGCTGACATTATACAAGTAAAGAAAATCTTTGGTGTTGAAATAGTGCACGTAGATTCACTTAGAATATACCTGGAAGCTAAAAAAGCAAATCCGGAAAAAATAGAAAAATTAAAGAAAACTATACTTTCTCAGTTTGGGAAAGTTGACCTACATGAACAGGTTATTGATAGGTCTTTAAGGCTGTATTTTGCTTTAAAAAAAGTACTTTCAGAGGAAGGATATAAAATTGCAGCGGTAAAATGTATGGATGAGATGATAAATAATTATGCTTCTTTTTGTCTGGCAAATTCTTTACTTAATGATGAAGGATTCACGGTATCATGCGAAGGGGATATTTACGGTGCCTTGACTATGCAAATTCTTAAAGAAGCATCAGGAAGTATAGCTCTTTTTGGTGATGTTAACCATATCGATCAACAGAAAAAGACACTTAGAATTGTCAATTGCGGTTCTATGCCTTCTTTGATGGCAGAGAGTAGGAAAGATGTTGACTTAGCAAATCAGTATGAGTATTTGAGCAAGGCAGGCGGAGCTACTACTGTTTTTGCAATTAAAGATTCTCCTGTAACAGGAGCGAGATTGTTTAGGATTAGTGGGAAATACGGTATGGTAGCCTTTGAAGGAGCTACTTTTAAACAGCCTAAGGAAAAATTTAAAGATGCCAGAGAGTATTGGCCTCATGCCTTTGTCAGATTGGAATGTAGTACAGCTGTTCTAGTTCAGAATTTACGTTCGAATCATATGCATCTCGCCTTTGGCAGATGCCTTAACGTTATTGAAGAATTTTGTAGGTTAAAAGATATAGATTTATTAATGCCGCATAAATAAATTAAATAACTTTTTTAAAAAATTGAATACATAGTAACTTTTTTAGAAATTATTTATATTAAAGTGAAAGGGTTTTTTAGAGGTAATAGATAAAATATGTTGCCGGAGATTTTTAATCTGTACTTAAGTGAGGTCAATATAATGAAACTATCTATTGATTAAGAAAATAAGAATCTAAATAGTAAGATTAAGGAATACTAAAATATAATTATTTAAAACTTTATTCTTTTTATATGGATATAAAATAAATAAGAGCGAAGAATTTAAGCTTGTTAGTTAGATATTAAAATAATAAATCCAAAATGGAGTATAATACCTTCTAAAAAGAATAGCCCTTAAATTTTTACAGAACACTAATCGATATTTTTCCTTATTTGACAGGGCTAAATTAATATTACATTTGTATTACGAAAATTAAAACATATTGTAAAAAGTAGAAGAAATTACTTGCAAATTTCTTAGGAAAACTAAACTTGTTGAAAGGCAAGATCGTATTTAAGCTATTTATCTAATGGGCAGTGCTGATGTGTCGTGATTATAAAAAAGTTTAGCCGTGAATCCAAAGTTAATCTTATATAATAAACCTATGTTAATTTTAATTCTAAACTTATTAGTGATGTACTTGCTTACATTAAAGAATTAATCAAATAAAGGAATAATAATGATTATGATAACTCACTAATTAGATTTTACTGAATAATCCTATGAGTCGCATTTTTTATTTATTAACTTAGCAGTAATTTCCTATCTGTTAAGGTAAATATAAAGATAAATTTTCGGTATACTGGGTAGATGGCAGTCAATTGAAGGGAAAATTATTAAAAAAAGATAAGATAATAGATAAACTAGAGAATAAATGTATTGGGAAAGTTAAGAGACAAAATTATCTTAAAATTAAAAAGAGAGGAGTCTTATTTTATTATGAATAAAAATATGGTGCTTCGTTGTAGCGGATGTGGAAGGGAATATCCGTTCGGCACATATTCGTGTAAATGTAATAGTGGTGTATTACTTGCAGAATATAACTTTAGGCATGTAAAATCAATTAATGAACTTGAAGATCCTTCAAAACTTGGTATTTGGCGATTTTCCAGGGTATTGCCTGCCGTTAAAGAGTATTTTTCATTTGGAGAAGGAGGAACACCTTGTATAAGAAGCCGGGTTTTAGGGCCGAAGAATAATATTTTACTTTATTTTAAGGATGAAGGACGAAATCCAACTGGTTCTTTTAAAGATCGTGCAGCAACTGTACTTGTATCAACAGAAAGAGAGTTAGGTCATTTTTCCGGTACTACTGCTTCAAGTGGTAATGCTTCAGGTGCACTCTCACTTTATTCAACACTTGCCGGGATAAATCTATATATTTTTATGTATCAACCGACAGAGGGGAAATTCCTTCATTCTTCAAGTTTTGGCCATAAGATATTTATGATCGAAAGTTCAGTAGAATCTGATGCAATGAAGATGTCGAGAAAATCAAGCAAAAAATTTGGTTGGGCTCAGCTAACCACCATGTCATCGGCCAATCCATTCAATATTGAGGGATATAAAACAATCTCATATGAAATTGTCCGTGACATAGGTCTTCCAGATGTTGTTATTATTCCTGTTGGGTCGGGAACGTTAGCTTTAGGTATATGGAAGGGGTTTAAAGAGCTTTTTCAAATGAAGCTTATTCCTGAATTACCTCATTTGGTTGGTGTCCAATCCGAACAAGTAAACCCAATAGAGCGTGCATATAAACATGGTGATACGAAAATTAAAGCAGTTATTCCCGGAAAAACAATAGCAACGGGGGTTCCTGTGGATAATCCAGGTATTGCTGGAGAGGTAGCTTTACGAGCAATTAAGGAGACTAAAGGATTTATAATTTCAGTTTCTGAAAAAAGAATTTTTGATACTTTTAAATTACTTCCTCAAGAAGAGGGTATTTTTGCCGAACCGACTGGAGCCTTAAGTGTTGCAGGTCTAAAATTTGCTTTAGAAAAAGGATTTATCTCGAGGGGTAAGAAAGTAGTATGTATTAATAGTGCAAGTGGATTCAAGGATTTAAATGCATTTAAAAAGCTTAGTCGAAGTAAAACTCAAATTAGAAATATCCCTCCTGACATAAAATTAGTTCAAAAAATATTAAAGTTTGGAATAGATAACAATTAACATAAATATTTTAATAAATGACCTGTACCCGATTAGCTGGACACTTAGAAAGTTTGCTATAATAATAACATAAAAGGAAGTGTTAAGCTAATGGGAAGGAAAGGATTTACACCTGAATACAAGGAAGAAATTATTAAACTGGTTACCGAACGTAAAAAGAAGATTAGTGAAGTAGCAAGAGATATTGGAGTGACTTCCACCTCTATAAGAAGGTGGATTACA
>Ga0209121_10004252_pt1 | contig 13438 bp, 16 predicted proteins | sample Cruoilmetagenom3_FD_187292 | JGI IMG/M metagenome (GOLD analysis project Ga0209121, IMG submission 187292) | Oil polluted marine microbial communities from Coal Oil Point, Santa Barbara, California, USA - Sample 3 (SPAdes) (version 2) | ecosystem: Environmental > Aquatic > Marine > Oil seeps ... | reverse complement strand
TTGGCGTACATCATCAGGCTGCTGTGCAAGTGCCTCCTTCAGAGCCCGCAATTCCCGACGTGTCTGGTGCAGACGATCAATAAGGGTAAGAACAACCGGAAGCGCATCACTCGAGAGCGACATATCCTTTTTCAAATCGCACAGAAGCCGGACGCGGGCGATGTCTACATCGTCATAGACCGGCCCCGCCTCACCGCGCGCGGGACGCACCCAACCTTCGCGCACCCAGAACCTTAGATCTCGCAGGGTCACGCGCTTGATGCGTGCAACAACCATCTGTTCATCGAAGTTCATGTTTTCCTCCGCAATTCTTCTCGGGGATCAAAACTGGCGTGGTCCCGCCAACGTTTAGCGAGGCCTTCCATCTGATCATCAATTTTGTCAGGCAGCACGATCTTAAGGCGCACAAACTGATCTCCGGCAGCGCTCTTGCCCGTTTTTACCCCCCTCCCCTTAAGACGCAGGCGACGACCAGAGGAGGCGCCTTTCGGGATCGTCATGGACACCGCGCCAGAGATTGTTGGCACCTCGATCTTTGCACCGAGGATTGCCTCATCAAGGGTGATTGGCATCTCAATCTCGATGTCTTTGCCGTCACGCACAAAGACCGGATGGGGGCGGATGCTGATGGTCACGAAAGCATCACCAGCCGGTCCCTGCCCCATACCTGGCGACCCTTTACCGCGCAGGCGAAGGGTCTGGCCATCCTTCAACCCGGGAGGAATGGATATCTCGATCCCATTCCCATCGGGCATTGTGACACTGCGTTTTGCGCCAAGGGCGGCTTCGATGAAATCCACATCAAGGTGATAGCGTACATCATGGCCGCGCGCATGGAACTCTTGTTGATAATCCCCTGCGCCGGCGCGCTGGCGACGTCCGAAGATATCTGAGAAAATATCAGATTCATCGCCAAAGCCGCCCCTACCGGCATTAGGGTCATAGCGCCGCCCGGCATCCTGACTGGCATACTCATGATAGTACTGTTTTTCCGGGCGCTCCTGACCGCTTGCATCAATTTCACCGGCGTCAAAGCGTTTGCGTTTTTCGGGGTCACTTAACAGATCATTGGCCGCCGAGACGGCCTGAAATTCGGCCTTTTTGCCAGCATCATCCGGGTGCAGATCAGGGTGAAGGGCCTTTGCGAGTTTGCGATAAGCCTTTTTGATCTCGTTCTGTGTGGCCGACTTTTTCAAGCCTAGAACTTTGTATGGATCGTCATTCATCAATTGATGCCCCAATCATTGGCTGCGCTCTCAAAGCGATCTTGCGCGAATCAGTCCGCTTGCCCCTTCACGCCCCCCGGTCGCCCCTTCAGACACAAAGTGGACTCTGGGCGCATTCGGGTCGTCCTCAAGTTCGGTCGCGCGCCAATAGCCTTTGCCAAGTTTTTCTTCCAAGGCGTTCTGGTTCCCGAACAGGCTGATATCCGAATGATAAAAACCCACAGAACGCAGATCATAGAATGCCGCCTGTTGCGCCTGAAAGGTATCGAACACCCCCACAGCTTCGGGGGTGTTGATATAAATCGTTTTTCTGTGTTTCGTCTTTGTGCCCGATTCAGTCATACCAGCCTCCACAATGAGCAATCCTGGGCAATGATACACCCTTCTGGGGGTCATGCGGTGATGTGGATCAATCACCGGTGTCGAACGATGTGGAGCATTTTCACGCTAGTCGGGCCCTTAATGCACACGCCCCATACCGATAAAAAGTCGCCTGTCTGGATCTTTGATCGCGCGGCGGCCGTGCATGACCCGCGTATTGTCGATCACGGCGACATCTCCGTCCTGCCAGTTGATTTCGACCGTGCAGGTTTCTGCAATATCGCGCAGTTGCGCGATTTCATCGGCTGAAATGTCAGATCCATCCTCAAGCGTGTAAACGGGTGGTTCGTAATTGTGCGAGGGTCCAAGGATCGCGTTGGCAAAGGCCTGACCGTTTGACAGCGCAGATGAGCGGACCGGGGCCACTTTCAGCCGGTATTCAAGCGAGCCATCATCGTTAAGGGTGAAATCCTGATCAGGAATTGAGGCCTTGAACTGAAGAACATGTTCCATCGTCACCTCCTCGGGCTCGCTGATGGCGGGATGCTCATTGGCAAGATACCGTTTCCACAGCTCCTCGGGGAGAGTTCGCTTGACGGTCATGTGCTGCGACCAGCGCGCTTTTTGTGGTGCGGTGAATGCCTCAAACATTCTGCGCCCATCGCAGATCGTGGTTTGTGATCCCTCAAACGCGGCCTTGGTGCTGTAAAAGGCCACAATATCCGGGCAGACCGGCGTGTTGCCGTTTTCGATGTGCAGGCCAATTGGCCCAAGACCGGCGTCCACCTTTTGGGTGTTTTTCTCGGTGTTTTCGCGGGCAGGATCAAATGTAATGGTCTTGCACAATTGCGCGGTTACGGCGCTGAATTTGGCCATATCCATGTCAAAGCCGCGTAACAACACCCAGCCATCGGTTTTCAGATGCTCCTGAATGTCCGAGATAAAATCTTTGCTAAGGCTGCTTGCGCCCGCATCAGCCGCACGGATAACATTGTAGCTCATTTTGGTGGTGTCCTGTCACTATTGTGGTTGAGAGATTTGGGTTTCCATCGGCGCATCAAGTGCGGCCAGCGTTTTGGGGTCACGCGCCTGCGCGCCCACGGATTTGTCGACAAGCGAGGGGAAAAGCCGCTGCACTTTCACAAAGAAGCGCTCTTTGCCCTTGGGGAAACTTTCGCGCTTGCCCTTGAGGATCGCATCCCACGCCTGTGCGGCCACGGCCTCGGCGCTGTCCAGGGTCATATCCATCGGCTCAACCAGAGAACGAAAAGCACTTTCGGCGGCGGTACGGGTTGCACGCGGGGCGATGTAGGTCACGCCGATGCCGACGCCCGAAAGCTCCCGCCGCATGGCGTCTGAAAACCCGCGCAGGCCAAATTTTGTCGCCGAGTAGCCCGCGAAAAACGGATAGGCGATATCACCAAAAACCGAACCGATGTTGACAATACGCCCCTTTGGCGCGCTCAAGGCGGGCAGCAGATCACGGGTCAGCGCCATCGGGGCGACCAGATTGGTGGCCGTCATCCTCTCCAGATCGACGTCACTCATATGGCGCAGGCGTCCTACGCTCAACGTTCCGGCGTTGTTGATCAGGACATCCAGTGAACTGCCCACAGCGGCGCAGATATCTGCACGCCCTTTAGCCGTTGTAACATCGGCAACGACAGGGAGGACATGGCCGCCGCCACAGGCCGACACTGTTTGCGCCAGGGTGGTTTCAGAGCGCCCGGCGATGATAACATCAAAGCCCATCCCGGCGCCCTGAATGGCAAGGGCCTGACCGATGCCGGACCCGGCGCCAGTGATTAAAACAGTTTTGCGATCAGTCATGATGCGTTGCTTTCTGGCTGAGTTTGAATGGGGTGAGCGGCGCGTGAGTTGATAAGCGCGGCTGCGGTTGCCCGGTTTGGGGTGCCAACAGGGAATAACAAACCGGGTTCGGTGGAATCCGTCAGGATCATCGCGGAGGGGCGTGCATAGATCGGCAGGTCGGCAAGGTATCCAACGATATCCGACATTGAAACCGGTGCCACAGCAACGACGATCAGAACCAGCGCGCCATCGGATTGGCGCACCCCAAGGGCGGAGCTGACAATCCGGGGGTCCGCGTTGACCCGCTGTTCAACCCATTCCGGAGAGATATTGCGCCCGGCACCAGTGACCAAAAGCGCATCCTTGCGGCCGTCAATTACCAGGCGGTCGCCGTCAAAATGACCCAGATCACCGGTGTGCCACACTGTTGGTGCCGGGTCGCCGTTCAGGTATCCAACCATGACCGTCGGGCCGGAAACGGTGATTTCTCCATCTTCCAGGGCCACTTCAAGCCCATCGAGCAGTGGGCCAACCGTGCCGGGCGCGTTATCGCCGGGCCGGTTTATTGCCACGACAGCGCAGCATTCAGAAAGCCCGTAACCTTCATAGGCAGGAATACCTGCGTCCTGTGCAGCCGCAATCAGAGCAGGCGCGCTTGAGGCCCCGCCAACCGCCACGAATCTCAGGCTTTGTGGCGCGCGCGAGCCTGATCGTTGCAACGCATCGGCCCAGCGCCCCAATATGGCCGGGGCCAACAGGCTGGTGGTGGGGTTAACGTCGTTGAAAGCACCAAGCAGCGGTTCAATATGTGCCCCAAACAGCGTTTTGGTGGCTTGGAACCGAAAGACGGTTTTTGCCCCGGCAATGATGGGCAGGAAAATCCCGCAGATCTGTTCCAGAAGCTGAGCCAGGGGAAGAACCGACAAATGCGTGTCATCGGGGCCTGCTGCAATGACGCGGTCCAGCGCGCTCAGTGACGCCTCAAGCTGGCGGTCGCCAATGACGACACCTTTGGGTGTCCCCGATGAACCGGAGGTATAGATCACCCGCTCAGCCCCGCCGGGATAAGGCCGCAGGGCCGCGGTATCCGCAGGCGAGCTGACTGGATCAATGAGGTGCAAATGTGGCAGCGCGGCGAACAGATCAGGAGAGCGGGTGATAACGCTGCCAACCTGGGCATCCATCAGGATATGGGCATTTTGTGCGGCGCTGAAAAAGAAGGGCAAAGGCACCTGTCGTTTTCCCGACAACGTAGTGGCCAGATCGGCGATGACATACTCAATGCCCCCGGCCAACCCGATGCCAATTGCACCGTCGATACCATCCAGTCGGCGTGCAAGGCTTTCAACCCGCGACGCCAATTCCGACCATGTGACCCGGTCACTGTCATCTTCGAATGCGATGTCATTTGGGCGCGCAAGACTGTGCTGCGCCAAGGCATGGAATACTTGCTGCATCAGGAGGCCTCGGAGCGAAGTTCTGCCGCATGATGGCGTGGCGATAGTGTGACCGCTTTGTTGAAGGCACAGACCCATGGATCTGTGTCATAGTAGCTGCCCCATATGTCTGGTTCACCCGCTCTGGAGATCTTCGCCGCAGCCAGTTTGACATAGGGCAACCCGGCTCTTTTAAGCAGGCGCCGCAGCGGCCCTGTGGCCGTAAACACACCACATGTCATGCCGTTGCCCTGCCCCCAGCGGATCATCGCATCCATCATGGGCAGCACAGGAAAAGGCGTGAGCGACGCCAGCGATACCACTTCCATGATTTCTTCTTGTGGTGCGTCAATGCCGGTTTTCGCCCGCAAAACGGTGGTCAAGTCACCATCCAGGTATCTGTCAGAAAAGAACCTGTCGCGGCTGGTGCGAATACCGGCGGCGCATAGCACCTTGCCATCGGCGCGCTTGGCAGACACCAACAGGGGTGCAAAATCGTTGATTTCGGCGCCGTAGACATCGCGGTAGACGTTTGTGATATGGTCCTGTGTTTTCTGTCTCTCTGGACAATCCCTGCCTACAAACTCGATCCGCATGTTCACCCTCACGACGCTGTTTCCTGCTTTCATGAGGCATATATTCGGCGCGCAGGCTTACAGCAGACTTACAACCATGCTGTCAGCTGGCGGATTTCGTGAAAAAATCCGACGGCGCGTCGTTGAAAACGAATGAAAAGACGCTGCCGCCGCCCTCTCGGCCCTGAATCGTGACAGTTGCACCATGTGAGTTTGCCACTGATTTTACAATCGACAGGCCAATGCCCGATCCCACGGATTTTCCATTGGCCTGTTCCCCGCGATTAAAGCGCTCGAACAAGGATTCTTTCATGTCATCCGGCACACCGGGACCACGATCCAGAACCTGCCACCCCGCCGGGGCGTCCAGAATTTCGATGTCGACATCACTTCCGGCGGGCGCGTATTGCAGGGCGTTTCTGATAACATTGCGCAGCGCAATCCCCAAAAGACCGGGGTTTGCGTGCACCTGAACATTTTTTGCACCCGAAACTGAAAGAGCATGCCCGCCCCGCAAGGCGTCTTGCGCCATATCGCTGGCAATCTCGACAGCAAGCCCATGTAGCTCAACCGGGGCAAAGCTTGATGTTGGTGCCGTATCAGCGCGGGCCAGGTCAATCAGTTGCTGAAATATCTGGTCAATCCGCACAACGTCCTGAACAAGGCTTTCTTTCAACTCAGGCGAGTCGATCCGATCAACGCTGGACCTGAGAACCGCAAGAGGTGTGCGGACTTCGTGCGCCACGTTAGATGAAAAATCGCGTTGCGCGCGATATCCGGTTTCCAGCCGGTCAAACGCTCGGTTCACGGCATCGATCAGAGGCGTGATTTCTGCGGGAACGTCCCGCGTGGACAGGCGTTGGTCGACATCACTTGGGCTGATCTGTTCGGCCTGTTTTGACAGCTGATCAATGGGGGACAACGCGCGGCGTGTCGCAAGTGCCGCCGCGGCCAGGATCATGGCAAAGCCCAGAGCGACCCAGACGATCTGCTCTTCGATTTCGTGCAGAAGTTTCTGGGTTTGTGTGCGGTCATTGCCGGTAGGGTAGGTCGATACCAGGGCGATCACGTCCTGGCCATTGATCCGAGAGCGCAGCCCCGTGCCGATCCTGTTGCCTGGCAATTTGATTGGCTTTGGCACACCCAACTCGGTTGTTTGCAATTGTGCCCAGATCGCCGGAGAGGTCTCCCCCCCTGCGACCGCATTACCGGCCCTGTCAAAAACAGTGTAGCGGAATGCACCCTGCACACCGCGAAACCGCAGGGCATCGCTGTTCAAGCCAAATTGCGGTACTTCAGGATCGATCTGGCTGATGATCTCTTGGGCTTCGGCGTTGAGTGTGTCTTCCAGGTTTTCTTCCAGATGCTCGTAAAACTCGTAAATCATGACAGCGCCAGCCAGCACGATACACAAGCAGAGCGCGATCATGATGTTCAAAAACAGGTTGCGCCTTAGTGACAGGGGGGCGCCAAAAATGATGCTCAAGACTCTCATTCTGCCTCAACCTGCAGCACATATCCGATGCCGCGCAGGTTATGGATGGTGATGGAGGCCCCCCGCTCCGCCAATTTCTTGCGCAACCGGTGGGTAAGCACCTCAATCGCGTTCGGAGTTGGTGGTTCATCAAAGCCGTATAACGCGTTTTCGATGGCCTCTTTTGAGACAACCCGGTCGGCACGGCGCAAAAAAAGCTCAAGCAGGGCTGTTTCCCGCTTGGAAAACTGTGCGCCCTGATCGGCGATGGTGACAGATCTGTCGGTCGTCTCAAACTTGACGTTACCTGACACAAGCGTTACGCCCAGTGCCCCGCCGGGGCGGCGCAAAACCGCCTTGATGCGCGCCACAAGCTCAGCCGCGGCAAACGGTTTGACCACATAATCATCCGATCCGGCGTTCAGACCCTTGATCCGCTCATCCAGGGAATCGCGCGCGGTGCAGATGATAACAGGTGTCGATTGCCTGATATTTTTGATTTCCGGCAGTATCTTAAGCCCATCCCCGTCCGGTAATCCGAGGTCCAGAATGATTGCGTCATAGTCGAAGCTTTTGAGCGAATGCAACGCATCCTCACCGGTGTGAACCGTATCAACGGTAAACCCGGCCTCGTTTAAACTGGCGCTCGTGTTAAGCGCCAGTTTTTCATTGTCTTCAACATAGAGCAGCCGCATTCGGCAGGTCGTCCTATTTTCGGATGTAGGTCACTGTGGATCCATCATCTGCCTTGAATGCCACACGCGCAAGGTTGCCTTTTCCATCATACCAAAGATCCCGATCCAGCCCGCCTGAAAGACGGTAGTGATGTGCCGTTACCTGACCGCCTTTGACCGGGACGTTTTCCATTCCGAGATCCGCAACACGGATTGTCATGATCTTGCCGTCCACTGTGTTCAACAGCTTGCCGGTCTTTGCGATATCCTCGTTCCACAGACTTGCGGGAAGTATGCCCTTGCCTGTGGTCGCCAGTTGATGGGGCACGCCGTCATCCTGAGTGGCCGACTTCAGCTGTTGCAGTTTGCCGCCTTTCCAGGTCTCGATGCTGGAATGTTTAAAGCTGTAGGCGGTGGTGCGGATAAGCGGCACCTTCACAACCACATCGGTGATAACCTTGACCGTAAATGAGCCTTCAGACCCCGAAAACCGATAGCTGTGATCCCCGATATCCTTGCCCTTGCGTATCACGTCGAAATTCAGCTTGCCATTTGAGGGCAGTGAAAGGGCATTTGCCGGCAGGGCCAATGCAGCCGCAAACCCGATAGCCAATCCAAGAAGACGCATGTTTAACTCCGTTCATTTTGTCTTTGCGATTGGTGGCTTCTTGACGGCTCTAACTTACAAAAGACTTACAGGGGTTTTGGGGTGGGCATGACGGCTCAATGGCAGACCTGAGTGATGCCAGGGGCTTTCTCCGGGTAAACGTGTCGAATGATATCGCACGTGCGCAACCTGTCAGTGGCGTGCCGCCATCGAAGGACCATTGTTTGGCTCTGGTGTTTGGCTCTAAATTCTACCACACGATATCACTCAATCTCTAAAACCCAGAATTCAGGGTGAAGATATTTTGCTATCTGGGAAACGCGAGGTCATGCTAAGGGTTTAGGTTCAAATTCCATGACGAAAGTGCGTTCGGCTGATGACCAGTATTTTTAACTTTCTCAAAGATATCCCCCCCTATAGCGAGAATGACCGAACGGTTGAGCGCCTCAACGCGCGTCACCGGCTGATCATCGACCCGTTCCAGCCCCAGATCGAAGGCGCGCGCGTCCTTGATATTGCCTGCCATGATGGGCGCTGGTCATACGCTTTGGCGGCGGCCGGTGCAAAAGAAGTCATCGGCATCGAGATCAGGCAAGAGCTGCTGGATCGTTACAAATCTTTCCCTGAAACGGATTTCAAACACAAAGTTTCACTGCGCCAAAGTGACCTTTACGATGGGTTAGAGGCGCTGATTGCGGACAATGAAACCTTCGATGTGGTCGCCGTCTATGGGATTTTCTATCATGTTATGGACCATTTTCGGCTTTTGTCACTGGTGCAGAAATTGTCGCCGCAAATCATCATTATCGACAGTGAATTTATCATGACGGACAATGCGATGGTGCAAATCCTGAAAGAAGAAATTTCCAATCCGTTAAATGCCACAAGTGATGTGCCAGGGGTTGAGCAAACCGTGGTTGGAGTTCCCAGTCGGCGGGCCACTGAATTCATGGCCAGTGCGTTGAAGTATGAGACAACCTGGATGGATCAGGCCCTGATCCTTGGGGATGATCGAAGCGGCATGCATGATTATTTCCGCGATGGTCGCAAAGTGCGCGGCACTTGCGCCCTGACCCCCTTATAGATGGCCACAATCGTGCAGGCACAGACCATGCACCATACCGCCAGAATTGCGGCCTCCTGAGCATGTGATGCCCGATTGCCGCCCGCCCAGAGGTGTGGCAATGAATTCCTTGGATCATCAGCACCTTCCCCCTATAAGCAGCGCGAAACGCTTTCAAAAGGACGATGGCCCATGCGCAGAGCTTGCATCACGCGTAAAACTGCTGAAACCGCCATTACGGTTGAAATCAACCTTGATGGCACTGGTCAATATGACATGGCCACAGGCATTGGGTTCTTTGACCATATGCTGGACCAGCTGGCGCGCCATTCCCTGATTGACATGAAAATCAGCTGTCAGGGTGACACGCATATTGATGATCACCACTCGGTTGAGGATGTGGGCATTGCCCTGGGTCAGGCTCTGGCTGAGGCGGTTGGCGACAAGACGGGCATCAATCGTTACGGCAGCTGCCTGTTGGCGATGGATGATGCGCTGGTGCGCTGCGCGCTGGATCTGTCTGCCCGGCCCTATCTGGTGTGGAATGTGCAGATGCCAACCGCACAGATCAAAACCTTTGATACCGAACTGGTGCGCGAGTTTTTCCAAGCCTTCAGCACCCACGGCGGCATCACCCTGCACGTCGACCAGCTGCACGGCATCAACAGCCACCATATTGCCGAAGCCGCGTTCAAATCCGTGGCGCGCGCACTGCGCGAAGCGGTTGAGGTGGATGCGCGCAAGGCGGATGCGATCCCATCCACCAAAGGGATATTATAGGCGCTATGACCACGGTCATTGTTGATTACGAAAGCGGCAATCTACATTCCGCTGAAAAGGCGTTTCAGCGCATGGCGGCTGAGGCGGGCACGGGCAATGTTATTGTCTCCTCAGATCCCGATGTGATCCGCCGGGCTGATCGGGTGGTGTTGCCCGGTGATGGCGCCTTTCCGGCCTGTCGGCAGGCGCTCTTTGATCATCGCGGCGTGTTTGAGGCGATTGACGAGGTTGTCATCACCGCAGGCAAGCCCTTCATGGGCATTTGCATCGGTATGCAGATGATGGCCACGCGCGGGATGGAATACACTGAAACGCCCGGATTTGATTGGATCGGCGGCAGTATTGAGCCGATATCCCCCACCGATAAGGCGCTGAAGGTGCCGCATATGGGCTGGAATGATCTGCAACTGGATCGCGCGCATCCGGTGTTTGACGGCATATCCACCGGGCAGCACGCCTATTTTGTGCATTCCTATCATTTTGAAGTGGCTGATCCGGCACATCTGCTGGCGCATGTGGAATATGGCGGGCACATCACCGCCGTGGTGGGGCGCGATAATCTGATCGGCACACAGTTTCACCCCGAGAAAAGCCAAGACACCGGGCTGCGCATGATTGCCAATTTTCTTGGCTGGGCACCATAAAGAAGCGAGCGTTACCGCCCCATCAGCCAGCCAGTTTCAACGGCAAAAGCCCCGCGCCGTCTGTTGACGATGCGGGGCCTCAGTAATCTGTCACCTGTGATGGCGTTACTTTAGGCGCGTCCATTTCTGGCTGCGGCAAAAGGCCAGAACACAGCCCGACACTTCCAATGTGTTGCCGCTCAGCGCCATTTTGGATTTGTAGGTCTTGTCACGGTCCGGGGCCCAGATTTTGCCACCCGAATACGCACCACCACCATCAATGTTCATATCCCAGATCATCCGCTTGCCATTGTTGGGGCTATCGATAGCCGCGCCCGCGCTGTCATAGCCCTGCCCCAGCACACCACAGATCTGGCTGCCACATTTGCTGATCTTAACATGACCATAATTGCCATCGTCACCAGCTTGCGTTTTCCATGTGCCAACAACCGGATCGGCCAGTGCGGCCCCTGCGCTCAGCGCCAGTGCGGCGACGGCCAGTGCGAATTTTTTCATCTCGTGTTCCTCCCTGAGAATTGCCCACAGTGTGGGCGATAGGCGTGGCTCGGATCAAGCCTGACGTTGGGTCGCGTTGCATTTACGGCGATCCCATGCCAAAGGGCACATACCCCGATAACACAGGAATGCCACCATGATCCTCTATCCCGCGATTGACCTTAAAGATGGACAGGCCGTGCGCCTGGTGCATGGAGAGATGGAGCGCGTAACGGTATTCAACGATGACCCGGCCGCCCAGGCCATGGCCTTTGTTGAGGCCGGGTGCGAATGGTTGCATCTGGTTGATCTGAATGGGGCTTTTGCCGGTGAGCCGGTGAATGCCGCCCCGGTTGAGGCCATTCTGGAACGCTGCGATGTGCCTGCCCAACTGGGCGGCGGTATCCGCGATATGGCCACGATTGAGCGCTGGTTGTCCAAGGGGTTAGCCCGCGTCATCCTAGGCACAGTGGCCGTTGAAAACCCCGCATTGGTGCGCGAGGCGGCCAAGGCATTTCCCGGTCAGGTGGCGGTGGGCATTGATGCGCGCAACGGGCGTGTCGCCACCAAAGGCTGGGCCGAAGAAACCGATGTGATGGTCACCGATCTGGCGCGCTCGTTTGAAGACGCAGGCGTGGCGGCCATCATTTACACCGACATCAACCGTGACGGCGCCATGAAAGGCCCGAATACTGAGGCCACCGCCGCATTGGCAAATGCCGTTTCGATCCCGGTGATCGCCTCGGGTGGGGTCAGCTCTATTGAGGATCTGCTGGCGCTGCGCGATTGTGGCGCGCCGCTTGATGGCGCGATATCGGGCCGCGCTCTCTATGATGGTGCGATTGACTTGGAAAACGCCTTGTCCATACTGAAATCATGACGCCTCAACGCGGAACCTGAGTCACATGCTTGGCAATATATTGCTGTCATTCTTTCTTGGGATGCCTGCGGTGGTGGCCTTTGTGAACCGCAACAGTGTCACCCACCCGGTGTCGCGCGCTATGCTGACATGGGGTGGTGGCGTGTCAATGATCTGTGCCGCCGCAATCGTGGTGCCGCTGCTGGGTTGTGAAGGCTCGTTGTTGACTGGCTATTCCAGCTGTATCGGCGGCGCTGGCATCAGCGCGGTGGTGGCTCAGGCACAACCGCTTATGATCTGGGCAGCCAAGATCTATATCCTGGCCGGCATCCCACTTGCAGTTGTCGCCTTCGCCCTTGATCAGGCCAGCCGCCGCGCCACTTAGCCGCCTGCGGCCTTGGCGGTCAGCTTGCCCAAGGCACCGGTCATTTTCTTAATGTATTCCGCGTCTTGTGGCACGCCGCCCAGATCATCCAGCGTTTCCTTGGGGTCTTCATAGGCCATCCAGACCTGCCCCGCGCCATCGCGGTAAACCAACACTTTGAGCGGCAGGAACAGGCCCGCCAGAGGGTCGTCCTGCATCGCGAGAGCACCCATCTTTGGGTTGCCGAAAATCAACAATTGTGACGGGTCCAGCTCTAGCCCCACATTCTTTGCGCCACCTGAATGATCCACGCGTGCAAAAACCGTGGCCCCGATCCCGGTCACTGCCGTCTCAAGTGCGTCCATGGTTGTGGCGACATCGCCCGTTGCCTGAACCTTGATAATGTCATCATTTGTTGCCATCGCAGGGGCCCCCATCAGTGCCAGCGCACCGGCAATACCGCCGGCCAAAATCAACCTTTTCATACCATAATCTCCTCACTCTCAGATAGATTACGTCACATCCTCTGGCATGTTGGCGGGATTGAACATAAACAATCGTGTGAATTGCCAAAGAGTCGCAGATACATGCTCAAAACCCGTATCATTCCTTGTCTCGACGTGGCCGATGGGCGCGTTGTAAAGGGCGTGAACTTTGTTGATCTGGTTGATGCCGGTGATCCGGTAGATGCCGCACGCGCCTATGATGCGGCTGGTGCGGATGAATTGTGTTTTCTGGACATCACCGCGACCGTTGAAAACCGCGGCACCATGTTTGACGTGGTGCGCCGCACAGCCGAGCAATGCTATATCCCGCTGACTGTGGGCGGGGGTGTGCGCACGACCGAGGATGTGCGCGCCTTGCTGTTGGCGGGCGCTGACAAAGTCAGCTTCAACTCTGCGGCTGTCGCCAACCCGGATGTGGTGCGCGAGGCGGCAGAGCAATTCGGGTCTCAGTGCATTGTCGTGGCGATTGACGCCAAAACCGTCAGCCCCGGAAAGTGGGAAATCTTCACCCACGGCGGGCGCAAAGAAACCGGTATTGATGCGGTTGAATTTGCGCAACTGGTCGAGTCCAAGGGCGCCGGAGAGATCCTGCTGACCAGCATGGACCGTGACGGAACCAAACA
>Ga0209121_10004251_pt1 | contig 13442 bp, 10 predicted proteins | sample Cruoilmetagenom3_FD_187292 | JGI IMG/M metagenome (GOLD analysis project Ga0209121, IMG submission 187292) | Oil polluted marine microbial communities from Coal Oil Point, Santa Barbara, California, USA - Sample 3 (SPAdes) (version 2) | ecosystem: Environmental > Aquatic > Marine > Oil seeps ... | reverse complement strand
GCCTGAGATAAAAATATAAATAAAAAATTAAATACTAATGAAAGGAGGCAAAAAATAGCAAACTTTCAAGCAAAGATGTTTAATAAAAAAGCTTCTGATCCGAAAAACAAACCAGATCAAATTATAGAAGCTATTGCGTTAAAGCATAGTCAAAGTATTGCTGATATTGGAGCAGGGGGTGGCTATTTTTCTCTAAAATTTGCCGAAATAGTTGGGGAAGAAGGAAACGTTTATGCAGTTGATACAAAGCCAGAATTTTTAGAGTATGTCAAAAATAGTGCTAAAGAAAGAGGATTAAATAACCTCGTACCAATCCTCGTCAAAGAAGGTAGATTGAATCTACCTGAAAAAAGCCTGGATTTCATATTTATGCGTAATGTCACGCATCATATACCAAACAGAGTGAAATATTTTAGAAATTTAAAAAATTTTCTAAAATCAGATGGTAGAATTGTTATCATAGAGTATAAAAAAGGTAAATTTTTCACCTTTCGGGGATTATTTGGGCACGACGTTTCAAAAGAAGTTATTAAACAGGAAATGGAAGAAGCTGGATATTTATTAGAAAAAGAATTCGACTTTTTACCAGAACAACACTTTACAATCTATTTAAAGCGATGAAAATGGAAGATAAAATTTATTGCAAATTGTTTTGAATTTGATATAATTTAAATATTATAATTGGATATATATCTTATTTTTCTTATTAAAAAGGAATATTAAATATGTCCTTTATAGCTGATTTTCACATTCACTCCCGATACTCCCGGGCTACTTCCAAAAATTTATGCTTCGAGACGCTGTATCAATACGCTAAATTAAGAGGTGTTTCCGTTGTTGGCACAGGTGATTTTACCCACCCGGCATGGCTTGCCGAGATAAAGGAAAAGCTTATTCCCGACGGTAAAGGCCTTTTCAAGCTCAAGGATGGAAATATTCCCTCTCTTGATGTCAAATTGCCACCTTCAGATTCAGGTCCAATCCGTTTTATGATTACCGTTGAAATTAGCAATATCTATAAATATGGTGGAAAAACACGTAAGGTTCATAATGTTATATGTATGCCTGATTTTGATTCTGCCTCAAGATTTGCAAATAAGCTTGATCGCATTGGTAATATACGTTCTGATGGCCGTCCTATACTTGGTCTTGACTCCAGAGATCTGCTTGAAATTTTATTGGAGACCTCTGAAGACGCTGTCTTAATTCCGGCACACATCTGGACACCATGGTTTTCTGTTTTAGGCTCAAAATCAGGATTTGATTCTATTGAAGAATGTTATCGGGACCTTTCCGATCATATTTTTGCTCTGGAGACAGGTCTTTCTTCTGATCCACCAATGAACTGGGCAGTATCAAAATTAGACCGTTATAGCCTGGTGAGTAATTCCGATGCCCACTCCGCGCCAAATATTGGAAGGGAGGCTAACCTCTTTGATTGTGAAATGAGTTATGAGGCTATAATGAATGCACTGCGGCACGGGCAAAAGGAAGGTTTCCTGGGCACTCTCGAATTCTTCCCCCAGGAAGGTAAATATCACTATGATGGCCATAGAAAATGTGGTATATGTCTTTCGCCTGAGGAAAGTAAAAAATACAATGGTATCTGTCCTGTATGCGGTAAACCGCTTACATTGGGAGTTATGTATCGGGTTATTAAATTAGCTGACCATAAAATTGGGCGCAAATCGCCCACAGCACTCCCCTATAAAAGCGTTCTTTCGCTGGATAAAATACTTTCAGAAATTATTGGTACCGGGCCTACAAGTAATAAAGTTCAGCGCGAATATCGCAAGCTCATTAGCTCGCTTGGTCCGGAATTGTCCATCCTTCTTGATACGCCTCTTGAGAGTATTAAGAAGGATAGTTCCGCTCTCCTGGCCGAGGCTATAAAAAGAGTAAGAAATAATAAAGTGCATACTTCTCCTGGCTTTGATGGTCAATATGGAAGCATTCGGGTTTTTACCGAGAAGGAACTTAATGACTACAGTGGACAGGCAACTCTTTTTTCGCTCCCGGAAAAAGAATATAAAACATTAGCAAAAAAAGAGACAAAGGTTTCCTCTATTCAGGAATCTAATGATACGGAACTTAATTTCCAGCCCCCTGAAGAAAAATATCAACACAGTGAGAAGCTTAATGAGACACAGCGGGAGGTAGTTGAAAGCCCTTTTGGTCCAATTCTCGTTGTAGCTGGTCCGGGAACAGGTAAAACAAGAACTCTTGTTGAGCGAATTGTATATCTTATCAGGGAAAAGTCTATTTTACCTCAAACTATTCTGGCAGTTACCTTTTCAAATCGGGCAGCACGAGAAATGACTACACGTATTAAGACTATATTACCGGAGAAAGAGGGACAAAAAAGGCCAGAAATTACTACTTTTCATAAGTTGGGTCTTAAAATCATTATTGAAAACCTTGACCGATTTGGACTAAAAAAACAGCCTGTGGTTCTTTCTGAAAATGATATGATTCGTATTTTTTCTTATGTAGTTAAACAGACAAAAAATTTAGACAATATACCGGATCCTGCTTCTATTGAAAAGTATGTCATTACTTTCATTGAAAATAGCAAAGATAATATTGCTAATCCCGAACATATTTATGAACAAATAGGCGATACATTTAGACGCTACGCTGATTACAAACGTGAACAGGGAGTTATTGATTTTGTTGATCTTCTTATCCTCCCGCTTTCACTTTTAACAAATGATCAAAAGTTGCTTACTCAATATAGAGAAGAATGGCAGCATATTTTTGTTGACGAATACCAGGATGTGAATGTACTCCAGTATCAGCTCTTGCGGCTTCTGGCTTCGTCTGGCAAAGACCTCTTCGTCATCGGTGACCCTGATCAGGCTATATATGGATTTAGAGGTGCTGATGTCGGTTATTTTACACGTTTTAAAGATGATTATCCCGATGCTCACATAGTAACGCTCACCAGAAGCTATCGTTCAACCGATACTATCTTAAAAGTTAGCGGCCGTATGATTTCAGGCTATACTTTGGCAAATAAACAAAAGTTATGGAGCAATATATCCGGTTCTCCGTGCATTGATATTAACCGACTGCCTACTGAAAGCTCTGAAGCTGAAAATGTCTTAAAAACCATAGAAAAGCTCATTGGCGGATCAAGTTACTTTGCTGTTGATACAGGACGCTCAGGTAGTGGAGATGCTGGTGATATTTCATTCAGAGATATAGCTGTTCTTTACCGTGTGCATTCGGTAGGTGACCCTATTGTCAAAGCGCTTGCTCGCTCAGGAATACCGATTCAGCGCACTGCACGGACAAGCATCTTAGATAATAAAGAAATTAAGGCAGTTCTTGCCTGCCTTGAATTTGCCGAAGAACCATTTAGTATCCTTTACGCTGAAAATCTTTTCCACCTGGGGATACCAGATCTTCCAAAGAGTTCTGCTTCAAGACTTATTGAAATAATCCGCTCTAATTTTTCTAACAATGAAAATATTTTTGACTGGCTGAAAAAATGGGATAAATTATCACGCACAGAGTCTGAGGCTATCGGACATTTTGAAGTAAATATACAAAGTGTAACCTCGGCTCTTCAATGCAAGGATATACAAAAAGCATTAAAATATGCTGGTCTTGCAATGGGCATAAAGGACGAGGAATTCCAGCAACCGCACTGGCGCTTTCTGATGGAGCGCGCTGTTTCATCTTCTAATCTTTCTGAATTTTTTACGATAATTAATCTGGATAAAGATACCGATTTTTATGATCCCCGCATTGAAGGTGTCACGCTTATGACCCTGCATGCATCCAAAGGACTTGAGTGGAAGGTTGTATTTATTGTGGGTTGCGAAGAAGGGTTTATTCCTTATAATGAGTATAATAAAAAAGCCAATTTAGATGAGGAACGCCGTCTTTTCTATGTTGGTATGACCCGGGCAAAACAATATCTTTTCATATCTTATGCAGAATCAAGAATGATACACGGCAAAATAGTAAAACATCAGCCTTCATCTTTTCTTAATGATATACCCACAGATCTTAAAAATATTAAAGCTCCATTTTTTTCAAAAAAGACTCGGGAAAAGGCCGGGGAAATGCAATTAGAACTTTTTGAATAATAAACAACCGAGAGAAATTTTTAGATTTAAAGAAAAACATTTTAAAATAATATAATACAAACAAAATATTTTTATAAGCGATATCTATTATGATTAAGGAATATAAAGCATATTACAAATCAGAAATTGGACTCATAGAAATTAAGGGGACAGAGGATGGGATATTATCCATAGATTTTATAGAAAAATTTATGGATAATTTTGAAATTCCCCCTTGTTTAAAAGAATGTGTCAAGCAACTTGATGAATATTTTAGAGAGAATAGAGAAGAATTTTCAGTAAATTTACTACTGCAAGGAACGGATTTTCAAAACAAGGTTTGGCGCGAATTAGTAAAGATACCTTTTGGTGAGACAGCATCGTATATGGATATAGCTGTATCAATGGGAAACAAAAAAGCTGCTCGGGCAGTGGGAAATGCAAATAGAAAAAATAAAATAGCCATTATTATTCCATGCCATCGAGTTATAAATAATGATGGAAGTTTAGGTGGCTATGCAGGCGGAATTTGGAGAAAGAAGTGGTTATTAAAACATGAAAGAGATGGTAGTCGCAACCTTTAGGTTGCGTAAAATATGTTGGGGATAAACCCCAACGCTACTGTAGTGCGGGGGCTTGTCCCCCGCAGGCTCTGAGCCTTGCGGCTACCAATTGTTAAAAAATAGTTACTTTGAAAATAGCTAAAAATTAAGTAATACCAAAAATTATATGAGGAGGTTAAGATGGTAAGAGATTTGATATTAAAAAATAGGAGTTATCGGCGATTTTACCAGGAAGTTACTATAAAGATTGAGACGCTGAAAGAACTCGTTAGTCTTGCGAGACTCTCTGCATCGTCAGGTAATTTACAACCGTTAAAATATATTCTTTCTTGTGATCCTCAAAATAATGCTTTGATATTTCCCCACCTTGCCTGGGCTGGTTATCTTGAAGATTGGCCTGGTCCACAAGAAGGAGAAAGACCATCGGCATATATTATTATTCTTGGAGATACAAAAATAAATCAGTCTTTTGGCTGTGACCATGGGATAGCGGCTCAAAGTATTCTTTTAGGGGCGACAGAGAAAGGATTAGGTGGCTGTATCATTGGTTCAATACAAAAAGAAGAGCTCCGTAGAACCTTAAAAATATCACCTCGTTTTGAGATACTTCTTGTTTTAGCTATTGGCAAACCCAGGGAAACAGTAGTAATTGAAACTTCTAATTCTGTTGATAATATTGAATACTGGCGTGATAATAAAGATGTTCACCATGTGCCAAAACGATCTCTGGACGAAATTATCATTAGTTAGAAAAAGAAAATCCGGGTAAAAATTTAATTTAAACCTGGATTCGGCAAACTTCTTTGGGAAATAGTTTCCCAACATAGCCAATAGATTATAGCAAGAATTACCGAATTTAAATTACTTGAGGGGGGAATATCCCCCTCAACGCTAAAGCTACTTCCCCCTTCTGTTACTTAAGTTGGGAGGTTAAACAAACGAGGGGATTAACAAAGGAAATTCCTATATAATCAAGTTAAAATAGCTGTAACATTAATTCTCTACCTTATAAGACAAAAAAATTCCTCCGTATTATTTGCGGAGGATTTTTTATTAAGAGGACTGGAAGTTTGACATACAAGCAATTTAAAATACATTAAGAATTTATTATAAGTTTACTGGAAAATATAAATATGTCAGAGATATCCAGAAAATTAAATAAGGATTTTGAAAAAGAGATAAAGAAGCACTACCGCTGGAATTTTACTGTTAATGTTATGGATGCGGTTTTATTCTGGTTTGGGATGAGTTTTGCCTCGGTTAACACTATACTACCCGCTTTCCTCAGGCACCTTACTTCCTCCAATTTTCTCATCGGTCTGGTTGTCTCACTAAGCACTCTGGGCTGGTTTCTTCCTCAAATCTTCAGCGTCAATTACATTCAGAAATTTAAGAGGAGAAAGGATGTTATCTTACGCTGGGGGTTAGGGGAAAGAGTGCCCTGGATGTTTATATCTCTTCTGGTTTTTTATCTTTCCCTGTTTTCCTCCCCTTTATTTCTAATTATATTTTTAGTGCTTTATACAATTTGTGTCTTTTCGGGAGGAATGCAGGGTCCTGCATGGCTCGATATGTTAGCTAAGATAATACCATTGAAAAAAAGGGGGAAATTCTTTGGATGGAGCAATTTTCTTGCTGGAGGAGCGGGGATGTTTGCCGGTTTTTTATCCATTTATATTCTTTATAAATATCCTTTCCCGTTAAACTTTTCTCTCTGTTTTCTCATAGCCTTTATCGCTACTTCTATCTCCTATGGTTTTGTAGCCTCGACCCGGGAGCCCGTCTATCCAGTAGAAAATAATCATACGAGCCTTAAGGAATACTTTAGTAAGATTCCTCATCTTCTTAAAGGGGATAAAAATTTTTCCTCTTTTCTTTTCGTAAACATCTTTTTGAGCTTCGGAGGAATGGCTACCGCCTTCTTTGCCGTATATGCCCTTAACAGATTAGCTCTTTCGGATAGCCAAATAGGGGTATTCACAGCTTTAATACTCGGAGCACAAACTATAAGTTCGCTTTTATGGGGTTATCTGGGCGATCGCAAGGGATATAAATTGATAGTAGAAATATCGGTTTTATTAACAATTCTCGCCTCTCTTGTTGCCATTTTTTCTTCCTCTCTCTATCTATTTTACATAGTATTTATCCTTACAGGTTGTAGTTTTAGTGCAGGTATGATATCAGGTCAAAACATTGTGCTTGAATTTTCTGCTCCCCAGTTGAGGCCAACTTATATTGCCTTAACCAATACTCTTAGGGCACCTTTTATTGGGTTATCCCCTTTGTTAGGAGGAGCAATCGCCGATAAGTTTTCCTTCCCCTTCGTCTTTCTCCTCGCCGTTCTCATTCTCTCATTGGGTTTTCTCTTGCTGAAGTTCTTCGTGCAAGAGCCAAGGCATCTTCCACCATATCAATCCCCTGGATATCCTTCCCGCCACATTTAAAATTTTTTAAAACAACTTAAAGCGGATATACAGCCACAGAGAGGAAACCCGAAGTCTTCTTGATATACATAAAAAATTATATCTATAATTCTTTACTGAGAGTATTTCCCTGTTGGGGATAAACCCCAACGCTACTGTAGCGCGGGGGGCTCGTCCCCCACTTTTTCTTGACAATTTATAAAAGTTGTTTTATAATTACCTCGAAAAAAGTAAAGAGTTGTTTAACAATTTCTAACTTGGGGTAAGAAAATGGCCAAACTTATAGACAGGGAGATTATTCCTCGAATTATGGAGAGGATGAACTCATCCGAAATTCTCTTGCTTATCGGAGCAAGACAAACAGGCAAAACTTCAGTTATGCACCTCATTATAAATAGACTTAGAGAGCGAATAAATCCCCAAAGTATCCATTTTTTTGATTTAGAGGACTTTCACATTCTAAATTTAGTCAATAAGGGGCCGACATCATTTATTCATTTTTTGCGTTCCGAGTACCAAATTTCAAATACAAGACAGTATTTATTTCTTGATGAGATACAGTATGCAGATAACCCCTCAAATTTCTTAAAATTTATCCATGACCACTATCCACAATTCAAAGTTATAGCTTCGGGTTCATCAACGCTATCTATCCGCCAGAAATTCAAAGATTCTCTTGCTGGCCGCAAGAGAGTTTTCCAAATACACACTCTCAGTTTTAAAGAGTTTCTTATTTTTAGAAACCAGTATAAACTCGCAGAATTGCTTCCTACTCCCATTTTTGCTGATATCAAAACAATGCAAGCAATTAATCCAGACCAGATACGATTTCATGCTGATGAGTTTAGTCTTATGTATGAAGAGTTTTCCTTATACGGAGGATATCCAGCGGTTGTTTTAAATCCTGATAAAAATGATAAAGTTGAGTTACTTCTGGAAATAGTTAATTCTTATGTTCGCAAGGACATTAAAGATCTAGCGCGTATTGAAAATATAACCGGTTTCAACAAGTTAATACAATTAAGTGCGGCACAATGTGGCAAACTTATTAATATAGCAGAATTATCTTCAACCTTAGGCATCAGTAAACAAACCATTGAAAAATATCTATTTTTATTGGAGAACACTTTTATTATAACATTACTATTGCCTTATTTCACCAATAAACGTAAAGAAATAACGAAGATGCCTAAAATTTATATGCAGGATACAGGTCTACGAAATTCTGTGCTGGGCGATTTTACCCGATTAAATTCTCGAGCTGATAAAGGAGAAATTGTTGAAAATGTAGTGTTCTCCCAATTTTTTAAAAACAAATCTTCTCTAACTAATATTTTTTTCTGGAGGTCACTTTCAAAAGCTGAGGTGGATTTTGTGGTGAAGTCAGATTTTCTCCTACCTGTTGAAGTAAAGTACCGCAGTTTTCAAAATCCAAGTATTTCCAGAAGTATGAGGAGTTTTCTCCAAAGTTATAAGCCTCCTTATGCATTTGCGATTACAAAGGACTTTATCGCCAGGGAAAAATATGGCGATGTTTGGGTTTACTTCATTCCTTGCTGGCTTGTCGGTTGAGTAACAAATCTATTTATCCTCTTCACTGAGTTCTTAGTGCAAGAGCCAGGGCATTTTTTACCTTATCAACATCCTGGATATCCTTCCCGTCGCATTTAAAATTTTTCAGAAGAGCATAAGAAACCTTAAGACATACTAATCTCCCTTAGTTTCTTTAAACTTCTGTCTGCAAGGATTAGAGGGTCCTCATTTATGTTGAAAAGATCCACTACGAAATACCCTTTGTAGTTTATCTCTTGAAATGCAGCAAAGACTTCCTTGAAGTTTATTTCTCCTTCCCCGGGCACTAAATGTTTATGTATCTTATCTTTAATATCTTCCAAGTGGACATGAGCTATACGATTCTTTAAATTCTTAATAGCCTTTACTATGCTTTTATCGCTAATATAGCTATGACCGATATCCAGATTCACGGCAAGATAAGGGGAATTAATCTCTTCAAGCAACAATAATGCCTCGTTAGTATTACTTATAATTAACCCCGGTTCAGGCTCTATTGCCAAAGTAACCTCATAATCTTTAGCTACTTCTAATAAGTTGTTAATTCTATATACCAGTTCTTTGAGTTGTTCTTGCTTTCTATCAGGTATCACTTTCTCACAATTAAAGATAAGAAGCCTGGAAGGGAAAAGACTTGCTATTTTAATAGCTTTAATTGTATTGGTAATTTTCATTGGAAGAGGATCAATATCTCCATGATAGCTGACCGAAGCTACTTCTAATCCTACCTTATCAAGATAGTCCTTTAAACTACGAATAGCTTTGTTTTTTAGATTCTTGAAATTTAACTAAGGATGCTCAAGGCAAAGCTCTACTCCATTATACCCAAGCTCCGAGAGCTTAAGTAATGTTAATTCTATACTCCAACTACTAAATCCTGCAGTCCTAAAACCAAATTTCATATTTTAATCTCCCGAATATTTATTTTTTTTATTTTTCTCAAAAAGTAGCCTATATTATGTATTTTGTCAATGTGGTGTTAAGTATGTAATACACAAAAGCATCGCAGAAATTTGTTAGAGTAGAAGAAAATATGCGGAAAATTGTTCTTTTAAATTGTTTATTGCCAGTATTAGAGAATTATGATAAGATATGAAGCATTTAAAAGGTTGCAAGCAATTAATTAGAGGGTTTATTATCCAAAGACGTAAAATAATCTGGGAGAAGGAAAATAAATCATGCGTAAATCTTCAGTATCACTACTGCTTTTTTATGTTGTCGCAGTGTCATTTGTAGATATTTTTTGTAGATATTTAACTTTTTATTTTGATAGCTTTACCTTAAATTTTTATCGTTTCTTTGTTGGTTCTTTATCATTATTGATAGTTTCTCGTCTTTTCTTTAAAAGTGATCTTAAAAAATTGATTAATAATTTTCGCCAATTAGGTGAAATAATAATTTTAGCTGGAATACTTGCTGCCTCACAATTTTTTTACATAAAGGGGCTTTCTTATACTTCTGCAGTAATGGGTCCATTAATTTATGTTTTAGGCTTACTAATCGGAATAGTTTTAGTGGGTTTGGTTTTCGCTGATGAGAGAAAAATCATTAAAGGTAGAAATTTTATAATTGGTTTAATGCTTTCAATACTTGGTGTAATAGGCCTGAGCATAAGTAAAGGAATAGATATACCAAAATATTCATCAGGCGTTTATTATTTAATTGTAGCTGTTGCTCTGGTGGGTGTAGTTAACTTATTAACGAAAAGGTTAATTATTAATTCTCATCCAGTTTGTCTTAGTAGTTTGGTCACAATGTTTATGTCTATTTTTTTCTTTATAGGAGCTTTGTTTAATGGTAATTTGGTAAAAATTGTGCAGGTTTCCTCTTTTACTAATTTCATTTTATTGGGTTCAGGTGTCTATGGTCTAATGATTGGAATGGGATTAGGCTATGTGTGCATTAAGATGTTTGGGATATCCAGGGTAAATCTTATTAGTTTATCTACCCCTGTGTTTACAGGGATATTTGCTTATTTGCTCCTTAAGGAAAGTTTAAATGTAGAACAAATACTTTTTGCCACAATCTTAATTGGAGGTTGTTTCATTGCTATCAGGAACAAAAGTAAAGTTTATAAAAAATCAGGAAGAATACCCTGCTCTTTAAAGCGGGGATAAATGCACTGCATTAAATCATTTAATTAGGTAACCAAAGTAGAGATTGATTTTTCAAATTTTTCTATTAAAATGTCTTTAAACAAGAAAAGAAACAGAGATTATATCAGGGACTCCTTTATCCATTACTCCTGAAAGCGCTCGCCGAGTAATGTGGGTAATAGAAAAGTGCCATCAATTGGCTAATGGAAGAAGACCCTGAATATTTTTGGTAAATGTCAACTTAGGAGCCTGGTGATAAGGCAGTTTTTGTAGAGGTTTCATTTATGAAACACGCTCTGCTAACAACTCCGATAAATCGAACCGCAGGAATATTGGGGTTTTTCACCTTTCTTAGGGTAGAGTAAAGGTATCTTGAATATTTGGAGAAAATAAATGTTTATTCTTAGAGGGAAAGTAGTTACTAAAGAGGATGTTATTGATGAAGGAGAGGTAGTTATAGATAAAGGGAAAATAATAAAAGTGGGCAAGATAAAAAGGCCTTCCCTCCCTTCATCTAAAATCTTTCATATTCCCGAATCAATAATTGTCTCTGGATTTATTGATATTCATATGCATGGCCTGGGGAAATATGGCCCCAAGGGAAAAGAAAATATTATAGGTATATCTTATCTGGAGCCTCGTTATGGAACTACGGGAGTTATCCCTACTTTAGCTTCAGCAACTCACCATGAATATCTCCAATTTCTTCAGGATGTTAAAGAAGTTATTTTAAATCAACCAGAAAACGGAGCAAAAGTTTTAGGGGCTCATTTAGAGGGTCCTTACATTAATTCAGAGATGAAAGGGGGTATGGATGAGAAATATCTTCGCTTGCCCCAGCCAGAGGAATATGAAGAATTAATAAAAGTTGGTGGTAAAGCCTTAAAAATAATGACTCTTTCTCCGGAGCTTCCCGGTTCAATTCCTTTAATTAAATCTCTTTGTGAAAATGGAACAGTAGTCTCTCTGGGACACTCTATGGCTACAGAAGATGATTTAAAAAAAGCTATGAAGGCTGGGTTGAGTCATATTTGCCATCTTTTCAATGCTTTTCCTCCGGAAAAGCCAAGAGAGTTAGGGGTAAGAGAACCTAAACTTTCAGATATTTGCCTGGTGACAGAAGGTTTAACCGCAGAAATTATCTGTGATGGGATTCATGTTCATCCGCTAATGATTCGCCTGGCTATCAAGGTTATGGGGCTAAATAATATTGTAGCTATGACTGATTCTATGGTAGGAACAGGGCTTCCAGAGGGGATTTATAAAATGTCTGATGGGCGAAAATTTTATACTAAAAAAGGAGATGTAGCGAGACTAGTAGAAAATAAAAGGATGATTGTGGGAAGTATTTTAACGATGAACTATGCCCTGAGGAATTTAGTTAAAAAATGTGGATTATCACTTGCAGAAGGTTCTCGGATAACTTCTCTTAATCCGGCTAAGGTAATAGGGTTAGATAAGGAAGTAGGCAGTATCGAGGTAGGGAAGAAAGCTAATTTAGTTGTGCTTAATGAGGATTTTGAATGTTTGCTAACTTTCATAGAAGGTAAATTAGTTTATCAGAAAAAATAAGTAGTCGCAATTTTTAAATTGCATCTCACCTATTTTTCCCTTTTTCCAATGAAAATTCTTTTCTCCTCGTAGGAGAAAACAGTATACCCTTCAGGTCATTTTCATTAACACCACACTCACTTAGAATTTTTTTATGATAGGAAAAGTCTCCAAAATCCTCCAATGAATGGCTATCTGTGCCTATAGATAAAATTGCTCCTTTATCCAGACATCGCTTTACAAAGAAGGCATCAGGATTTTTATGATGAGCATTAATCTCCAGAGCGACATTGTTAGCGATTGCTGCCTTAATTATTGGGTCTACAACCTCTTTAGGAACGATTAGACCATTCTTTTTAAAAACGCCTGTAGGATGAGCTAATATATCAATATCTTTTTCTAACAATATTGAGGTTATATCTAAAAATTTTCTTACAACTTTTTTTAACGGTGGTTTGTTCTCTTTACTTAGACCTGGCAACCAATGCACTGATCCAACCGCTATATCTAACTTATCTTTAATCTCAGGGGGGATAACCAAATCTCCATTAAAGGTAACATCTATTTCCATGCCTATTAGGACTCCTTTCTTAGAAAAATTATGGATCATAGAAAGATGTTTCCTCATAGATTTCGTTGCTTTATCCTGATTTTCCGCAATTCTCTGTGAGTTTAATACAAAATCAGGTTTCCATATAGGATCATTGGCATCAAAATAAAAATGCGTGCTATGATCAGTGACAGCAAATCGTTTGAGACCCCTTTTAGACATTAACCCGACCAATGCCTCAATGGTAACATTATTCTCACCACAAAATGATCTTTTAGTATGGACATGACAATCACAATCAAAACGTATAGTAGTATCTCCTTATTTTGATACGAATTTCAGCAGTGCCTGGTATTCTCTCCGCAGTTTTGCTCTCAGTTTACTGTCAGTAAAGAGCAAATCTAGTGAATAAAATACATCGTAGTGCATCTACTCTCCCTTTCTTTTTTAAAGTATTGTCCATTTTTATCTTTATAGGTAGCACGAGGCTTAGAGCCTGCGTCTGGACGTAATAACTTTCCTTTCTTTACGCAACCTAAAGGTTGCGGCTACCATAAAACTTTTAACATTACCTCTAATATTATCTATTTCTCTTTATTAAATCCAGTCCG
>Ga0209121_10004250_pt1 | contig 13443 bp, 9 predicted proteins | sample Cruoilmetagenom3_FD_187292 | JGI IMG/M metagenome (GOLD analysis project Ga0209121, IMG submission 187292) | Oil polluted marine microbial communities from Coal Oil Point, Santa Barbara, California, USA - Sample 3 (SPAdes) (version 2) | ecosystem: Environmental > Aquatic > Marine > Oil seeps ... | reverse complement strand
AAATAGAGTTTTACACAATATCACACAACCTGCTGATAAGAAGAAGGCCATAGATCAGCATAATAATCTTAAATCAATACTTGAAAAGTCTGGATGTGAAGTAATTGATGTTCCAGAACTTAAAGATCATCCAAATTCCGTTTTTACAAGAGATGCGAGTCTGTGTAGTCCTGCAGGATATATTAAATTAAGAATGGGACTTAAAACCAGGGTTGGAGAGGAGATCTGGATGTCACAAACATTACATTCTCTTGGAGAACCTGAATATGCAACTATTAAAGAGCCTGGAACAGTAGAAGGTGGGGATATTATATTAGCAGGATCAGTTGCTTTTATCGGATTCTCTAATAGAACAAATAAAGAAGGTATAAAACAGCTCTCAAGGCTTTTAAATGCTCTGGGCTATGAAGTAAGAACAATACCAGTCCCTTTCCCCTATTTACACATTGGAGGCGCTATGAGTGTTATAGGTCCTAAGAAAGTGCTTTGTTGTAAAAATCTATTTCCTGATAATTTTTTCAATGGCTTTAACAAGATTGAAGTTCCTTTTAATACATTTGTAAGTGGGAATGTAATATCTATTGGCAATAATGAAATCATAGCAGATATTTCAAATATGGAAGTAATTGATAAACTCAAGAATACTGGTATTTATGTACATACTATTGACCTGTCAGAATTTATAAAGGGTACAGGCGGACCAAGTTGTCTTATTATGCCTGTTGAACGTAAATAAAAATGCCTTATATTAAATAACTTTGTGTTTTTTACCTATTTTTTCAAATGCATTAATAGCTTTATCTAAATCTTCTCTACTATGAGCTGCTGAAATCTGGACCCTTATTCTTGCCTGGCCTTTTGGTACAACAGGATAAAAGAAACCAATAACATAAATACCCTCATTATACAGATCCTTTGACATATCTTGAGCTAATTGTGCATCATTTTCATATTTTCCAAACATAACAGGTACTATTGGATGTACTCCTTTTACAATATCAAATCCCAATGCATTCATTTTTTCTCTGAAATATTTTGTATTTTCTCTTAATTTCACTCTAAGATCATTACTTTCATCCAGAAGTTTAAATGCTGCAATTGAAGCTCCAACTATTGCTGGTGCAACTGTATTTGAAAATAAATAAGGCCTTGATCTCTGTCTTAATATCTCAATAATTTCTTTTCTTCCTGTTGTAAAACCTCCAGATGCACCTCCCATAGCTTTTCCAAGGGTTGAAGTAATAATATCAACCTTACCTAAAACTCCATTATACTCAACTGATCCCCTACCCCTTTCACCAAAAAATCCTGTAGCATGAGAATCGTCAACCATAACCATTGCATCATATTTTTCTCCCAGTTCAACCAATCCTTTTACATTTCCAACATCTCCATCCATAGAAAATACACCATCAGTAGCAATAATAATATTATTTGCATTGTTTTCACGTGCTTCTTTCAATTTATCTTCCAGTGAATTCATATTAGCATGAGTAAAAACATATCTTTTTGCTTTACACAGTCTAATTCCATCAATTATACTTGCATGGTTTAAAGCATCAGAGATAATAGCATCGTTTGGTCCTAATAAAGTTTCAAATAGACCCCCATTCGCATCAAAGCAAGAAGTATATAAGATCGTATCCTCTGTTTCATAAAAATTAGCTATCACTTTTTCTAATTCCTTATGAATATTCTGAGTTCCACAAATAAACCTGACTGATGAAAGCCCAAAACCATATTTATCAAGTGTCTTGTGAGCTGCTTCGATCATCTTTGGATTATTAGCTAACCCCAGATAATTATTAGCACAAAAATTTAAAACCTTTTTTGAAGCAGAACCTTCGGGGAAACTAACATCAATGTTGGCTTTTTGATCAGAAAGAATAATCCTTTCATCCTTATAAAGTCCTGAATCCCTGATCCCTTGTAACTCCTTTTTTAAATACTCCTTTGTTCTTTTAAACATGCTTTACTCCTTTTTTAATTTCATAATTAAAGTCCATAAATTTCAATAATCTCCTCTTTGGTTTTATTTAAAATATCATACTTTTTTCCTATCTTTATAAACGCATCAAGAGCTATCTCTAATTGAGGTTTTTCATGTGAAGCTGATAACTGAGTTCGTATTCTTGCCTGACCTTTTGGTACAACAGGGTAAAAGAATCCAATTGCATAAATACCTTCACTATAAAGATCCTGTGCAAAATCTTGAGATAGCTTTGCATTAAATAACATTATAGGCACTATTGGGGATTCACCATCTTTTACAATAAAACCAGCTTCATTCAATCCATTTCTCCAGAACTCTGTGTTCTTTTCCAATTTATCTTTTCTTTCAGTATTCTTTGATATTATTTCCAGAACCTTAATTGCAGCTGACACAACTACAGGTGGTATTGTATTTGAAAAAAGATATGGTCTTGCTTTTTGGCGGCACATTTCTACGATCTCTGCTCTTCCAGAAACACATCCTCCGGAAGCTCCGCCAAGAGCTTTTCCAAGAGTTGTTGTAATAATATCGATCTTGCCCAATACATTACAAAATTCGTGCGTACCCTTTCCTGTTTTTCCTATAAATCCAGAAGCATGAGAGTCATCAACAAATACCAGAGCATCATATTTTTCAGCTAATTTTACAATCTCATCAAGTTTTGCCATATCTCCATCCATTGAGAATATGCCATCAGTAATTATCACCTTTAAACGCTTATCTGAGTGAAACTGAAGCTTTTTCTCAAGGTGATTCATATTCGAATGCTTATATGTATCTGTTTGAGCCTTACATAATCTTATTCCATCAACAATTGAAGCATGCACAAGCCTATCTGATATCATTACATCCTGTTCATTCAAAATAGCCTCAAAAACACCTGCATTTGCATCCATACACGATGGAAAGAGTATTGTATCTTCTGTACCTAAAAATTCAGTAAGCATATTTTCCAATTTTTTGTGAATATCCTGTGTCCCACATATAAATCTAACGGAAGACATACCATATCCCCTATTTTCCAGGCCTTTTATTGCTGCTTTAACAACTTCCGGATGAGATGAAAGACCAAGGTAATTATTGGAACACATATTAATAAGACTCTTCTTTTCAGCTCCTGCTGGAAATTCGACTTCTATTTCAGAATCCTGAGGAGCACATATTATCCTCTCATCTTTAAATATCCCTGCATTCCTTATATTATTTAACTCATCCTTAAAAATATCTCTCTCTTTTTTATTATAAGTCAAATCTCCTCCTATTCTGATTTTATCTCTTCAACTGTTTTTACTATATTATTTACTGTATCAAATGCTTCGGCAGTGGCTTTTGAATCAGGAATTTGAATATTATATTTTGTTTCAAGGAATCTCTTCAAGGAGATCATTGAAAAAGAATCAACTATTCCACTTGAAATCAAAGGTGTATCAAATTTTATTTCTTTATCATCATCTTCATCTAAATATTCATCTTTCACATATTCTAATATTGTTTCTTTAATCTCAGCCATTGTAATCTCCTTTTTTTGAATATATACAATTTATAAATCTAAAGTAATACAACATAAAAGTCAAGATATTCCCAAAAAAATTTTCAAGAAATATATACAAGTGACCCCATTAGAAAGTCGCGGTATTTGACATTTAATTGCTTAAAAGCTATAATTTTCCTTTGTTAATTTAGAAAAATATAATAATGGAAGAGATAATATATCCTGAAGGTATTAAGAACAACCTTTTTTTTATAATTCAAAAAAATATAAATAAATTTGAATCAGATTTTAATATTGCTGTTTCTTTGAGAGGAAATAAGATAATGTTTGATGGGGAAACAGGAAACACAAAGAGATTTAAAAAATATATAGAAGAAATGATTGAAATTTCAAAAGATAATAAAAAACTCAATGAAAATGATATAAAAATCAGCTCTACTATGGCAAATGAAGGTAAACTGGATTTTATAAAAGAAGAACTTAACAATAAAGTAATAATAAAATTTAAGGGGAAAGAGATTTACCCAAAGACATTCAATCAAAGAGAATATATTAAATCAATTTATAAAAATGATCTTGTATTCAGTATAGGACCTGCAGGCACTGGTAAAACTTTTCTTGCAATAGCAATGGCTTTGAACTTTCTCTTAAACAAAAGGGTAGAAAGAATTGTATTAACAAGACCTGTTGTTGAAGCCGGTGAAAAATTGGGTTTCCTACCTGGAGATATCCAGCAGAAAGTTAATCCATATTTCAGACCTTTGTATGATGCACTCTACTATTTAATAGGCTTTGAAAAAACATCTGAATTAATTGAAAAAGAAATAATTGAAATTGCTCCACTTGCTTATATGAGAGGAAGAACTATAAATAATGCCTTTATCATACTTGATGAGGGTCAAAATACATTAAACACTCAAATGAAAATGTTTTTAACACGATTTGGCCAAAGCTCAAAGGTTGTGGTTACAGCAGACATTTCACAAATCGATTTATCAGACCCAAAAAGATCAGGAGTATTTAAAGCAATTAAGATACTCAATAATATTAAAGGAATTAAAATAATTTATCTCAATAAAAAAGATGTTGTAAGGCATTCTATTGTTCAAAAAATTATTGAAGCTTACGATAAAAATAAAGATGAAATTTAAACTAAAGTTTTTAAAGGAGTATGAAAATTCAAATAAAAAAGCAAGAAAAAAACCATACTTTTTTAAGTTATTAACAGGCTTTATTTTTGTAATAATAATTTCATATTTTTTATATATTCCTCAAAAAGAATCAATATATGATCATACATTAAGCGTTGGAGATATAATTAAAGAAGATATAATTATTAGAAAAGACCTTACAATTGAGGACAAAGAAAGCACAGAACAAAATAGAAGAATTGCAATAGAAAATGTTATACCTATATATGAATATAATTCAGAAAATATTGAAAAAACTCAAGGCTTATTAAATGAATGGTTTAAATTCTTAAGAGAATCAAGAAAGAGATATTTTAAGAATAATAAAGAACTCATTAAAATAAGAATTTTAATTGAAAAAAGGTTTGGAATTGAACTTTCAGATAAAGAGGTTGTACATATATTAAAATCAAACATATTCAATAAAATCAACCTAGCTCAACTTTTTAAGTTATTAAAATCAATTGAGAAAACAGGCATTTTAGCATCAAAAGTAGGAGCAAAAAAAAGCAAAAATGGTTCTATACAAATTGTATCAAAAGAGATGGGACATTATTCAATAAGAGCAGATAAGATATATGATTTAAAAGATGTAGAATTAGAGTTAAATAAATTTCTAAAAAAAAATAAGTTTTCAGATTATGAAACTGAAACTATTGCTTCAATTATAAAAATATTTGTTGATATAAATATCTCATATTCATTAAATTTAACAAAACAAGAACAAGAGAAAGCTTCTTCCCAGATAAACCCTGTTCTAATAAAACTGAAAGCAGGTAAAATCATTTTAAGAAAAGGTGATGAAGTTAAACCAAATGATATGAAAATCATTAAACTTATTTCATATGAAGAAAAAATAAGAGGTAATAGATTATCGAATTTATACCTTATTATTGCAATTTTATTATTTTTGACCCTTTTTATAAACAAATTTTTTAAAACATGGGAATCTAATGGTTTAAATAAAAACAAACTCTTTAGTGTATCAGCAGCAACCTTAACTATTAGTATTATTATATATAGAATTTGTATATTCATTTTTCCTATAATTGCGAAAAATACACCAATTGCACTCAATTATGATATTTCATACCTATATTTTGCCATTCCTTTTGGATTCGGTGCATTAATAATTGCATTTGTTTTCAATCTCCAGAGTGCTGTAATATATTCGTTTATAAATTCAATAATCTCAGGAATTGTCTGTGAATGGAATTTCAAAATAGTTTTATACGTTCTTTTAAGCAATCTTGCGGTAAGTTATGCAATTGAATTTTATAATAGATTAAAGAGGTCATCTATTTTAAAAGCCAGTTTATTCTGGCTTTTGCCAACAAATATAATTTTTATTGTTATACTCAACTTAACTGAACCAAATATAACCATAATTCAAATATTGATAAATGTGATTATTGTTACATTTTCTGCTATAGTTGCTCCCTTACTTGCTTACTTTATAATTCCTCTATGGGAGGTCATTTTTAAATTATTAACTGACTTGAAACTAATTGAATTAAACAATTTAAACCTTCCGATTTTTAGAGAAATGCTTGAAAAAGCCCCGGGCACTTACCATCATTCTCAGATGGTTGCTTCCCTATCTGAAACTGCAGCTCAAGAACTTGGTTTATCTCCACTTCTATTAACTTCAATGGCTCTGTACCATGATATAGGAAAAATCGATAACCCACAAATCTTTACGGAAAATCACACAATTTATAAAAATCCACATGAAAAACTCTCCCCGCGTGAAAGCGCAAAAATGATAATTGCTCATATTTCAGAAGGAGTTGATATTGCTAAAAAGCTAAAAGTTCCTAAAATAGTTGCAAGTGCTATAACTCAACATCATGGCACAAAATTAGTCAAATTTTTCTACGAAAAAGCCCGTAAAATGTCAAACATAGATACTGATGAATTTGATGATAGATTCTTTAGATATTCAGGTAAAAAGCCTCAAAATATAGAAAATGCAATAATTATGCTTGCAGACCAGGTGGAAGCAGCCTCAAAAAGTCTTGGCTCTCCTACTGAAGAGGAATTAAAAAATGTAATACAATCAATAATCAGCTCAGATATAGAAGAGAATCAATTTGATGAGTGTGATGGCTTAACTTTTAAGGCTTTAAATATAATTGCAAATAGCTTTCAAAAAAAACTTTCATCTATTTATCATACGAGGGTTTCATACCCGGGTTTTGATTTTAAAGAACAAAATGCAAATGATAAAAATAATAGATGATATTTATAAGATAAATAAAAAATACTATATATCCAAGCTAAAGCATGTATACAAAGAATTAAAATTAAAAGGCACTATTGTAATTAAATTAGGATCTAAAGCTGAATCAAAAGATTTGAATTTCAAATATCTAAAAAAAGATTTTCCCACTGATGTATTAAGCTTTCCATTTAATGAAAAACTCTTAAAAGAATATTACATTGGAGATATATTTATATGTTATCCAATAGCTGAGGAACAAGCTGAAGATAATAACATTTCCTTAAAGAAAGAGTTGCTCTATCTAATGATTCATGGAATACTTCACCTTTCAGGATATGACCATGAAAAGGACAATGGTGAAATGTTAGAACTTCAGGATCAATTCACAAAAAAAATTATACCTTGAAAAACGAATATAAAAGATCAGCCTGCTTTTCTCATTTCATAGATCATTCTTGAGATCAAAGTATCCCATATATAGTTCTTAGGAGAATTTAATTGAGTAAAATCAGGTGAATAGCTCTCCCATAACCTGTGATTCCTCTCCAACTGAAAAATCATTGCATTTTCCATTTTCATTAAAATCCCTTTTGCAATATTTTTATAACCATAATCAATCAAACCCTTAAAAATAGGATAAACCCATGTAATCCATACAGGGCCATTCCATCTACAGCAACCAAGAACCTGAGCATCATAATAAGGGTCAGCAGCTGAAAGAGTTGGAATACCAAATTTTCTCCAGAATTCATCAGGGTTTTTTAAATGTTTTATAAGCTCTTTTGTCTGTTCCCTGTTTGCGACTCCAGCCCATATTGGAAGAAAACCTATAATCTCTTTTCTCTTTAATGAAACATTGTCAGGAGTTTTAAAATTCATTGTATCTGTATGAACATGATAATAAAATCCAGTATCTTTGTCCCACATATATTTATTTATTAAATCACTCAATTTCTTAATTCTATTTTCCCATTCATTTTTCTCTTTTTTTGATTTTAATATTCCTGCCATCTCTTTTAATGATGCCATCTCCTTTACAACCATACAACTAAGGTCAAGTGCTTCAAGTTGATTCAGAGTTTCAGGTTTTTCCCCTAACAGGTCAAAAACAGCATTCAAATAATCTCTTACGCATTCCAGCAAAGTATGCCCGCCCCACTCCAGCAATCCGTTTTTATTCTTATCGCGAGTTTCAAAAAGATAATTCACAAACCTTTTTCCAGATATATACGAATCTTTTAAATACTCTTTTAACTTTTTTTTACTCATATAATCTGATTTTACAGCTATCTTATATACTTCAAGATTCGTCCACGAAAAAAACGGAGCTGATGTGGTTTTCTCTTTATTTGCTGGAAATGTTCTTGTAAAATATGCACCAACCCTGTATGGAATATAACCATCTTTTTCCTGAACAGCTATAAAATTTCTCTGTGAATTAGATGCAAGTTCAGGATCAAACAGAGCTAAACTTTGCATTGAAAGACTTTCATGAAAAACCTGGCCTTCATGTCCCCACCCCCATGTAGGTTCCCTTGAAAATACATAGTATGGAAAGGGAAACTGGCCTGCTGCTGGTAAAAATTGCTGTCTCCCAAGATACAATCCCGCATAAAAAAGTAACTTTTCCTGTTTGTTTTTGAACTTCAATGCTGGTATCCTTTTTAACTTTTCCCTATTAAATGCATATATTTCATCAAAAGAGATATCAATTACTTTATTAGAAATTTCATCCAATCTTTTTTCATCTCCCTGTTGAACAGTTACTTTTGAAAACTTTAAAACCCCATTTTTTTTACATAAGTCAAATGAAAGTACAATTTCAGATAACTCACCCTGAATTGAACCATTTAAGTATTTATACCTTGAAAATATCTTATCCTTTTTCTTGGCATTATAATCAGGATATGCACCCCATGAATAGATCCTTTTTTTAAAAGTAAATTTTGAATACCTCTTTTCTTTAAAACCTTTTAATTCCTTTTGTTGAAAATAAACACCTTTTGAAGGTTCTTTGTATGAAATAGTAATGTTTTTTTCCGGATTTATATTATTAACAGTTACTTTTTGATAATTGTTTCCATACATAATATAAAGCATAAAATCTTCTGTTGTTTCATTTCTATAATCAATTTCAAATATAGCTGTACTTGATGTATAAAGAGCAAACCTTAAGATTATCTTTAGCCCAACAAATGGTTCTGCTTCCAAAACAAAAGAATCCGGATAAGAAAGAGTGATCACTGGCTTTTTATAAAAATCATTTATACTATAAACAAACATGCTTCCTAATTTAAAAGCAAAATTTATCTCTCCAGAGCTTTCATTTATTAGCTTTAACGGAGAATTATTGTCATAATATACAAGATGATAGCCTTCATCCACAAAATAACTACTCCTTTCAAATGGAGCAATATAAGATGTAAATAAGGGTGATGAAGCATTACATTTTAAATTTTCCATTGAATATGCTGATGTAAACAAAATGACCATTAAAAAAATTATAATAAAAACTCTATTTTTCACGCCAACTCCTTCAATTTATTTTAGATAATTTAAAATATTTTTTCAAATAAAAAAAGTAATGTTACAAATTAAGATCAATTATATTTTAACCTAAAATCTGATATAATATTTTTATGGAGGTAAAATGAGAGAAAAGAAACATATACAAACAAGAAAAAAATTTAATCTATTGATCTGGAGTTTAATATTATTAATCCCTGTTTTTTCTTATTCCAAATCTTTAAAAAAAATAGACTCAAAAGAAATGAAAAAAGAGGTAATAAAAAAAATGAAAATAAAAAAAGAGCATTTTGGAAAAACAAATGATGGGAAAAATGTTGACCTATTCTATCTAACCAATAAGAATGGAACTGTCGTAAAAATAACAAATTATGGAGGCATAATTACATCCATAATTGTTCCTGATAAAATTGGAAAATTTGATGATATTGTTTTAGGTTTTAATACACTTAATAAATATCTGAAAGCACACCCCTATTTTGGAGCTATAATTGGGCGTTATGCAAACAGGATTTCAAAAGCAAAATTCTTTTTAAATGGGAATGAATACAAACTTGCAACTAATAATGGTAAAAATCACCTACATGGTGGTATAAAAGGGTTTGATAAGGTTTTATGGAAAGCAAAAGAGATAAAAAAAGAGAATGAAATATGTTTAAAATTAAGTTATTTAAGTAAAGATGGAGAAGAGGGTTATCCAGGCAACCTCTCAATTATTGTCACTTATTCATTAACAAACAATGATGAATTAAAAATAGATTATGAAGCTGAGACTGACAAAGCAACTCCAATTAATCTTACAAATCATAGCTATTTTAATCTAAAAGGAGCAGGTAAATCAGATATTTTAAGCCATGTTCTAACCATTTATGCTGATAAATATACACCTGTTGATAAAGGCCTTATTCCAACAGGCGAATTAAAAAAAGTAAAAGGAACTCCAATGGATTTTTTAAAACCTTATGCTATTGGTTTAAGAATAAAAGAAGTTAAGGGAGGTTATGATCATAACTTTGTTTTGAACCATAAAAAAGGGATTTTAAGTCCTGCAGCCAGAGTTTATGAACCTGAAACAGGTCGTGTGATTGAAATATTAACAACACAGCCTGGAATTCAATTCTATTCAGGTAATTTCCTGAATGGAACAATAAAGGGAAAGAATGGAAAACAATACAATAAACATTATGGATTCTGTCTTGAAACTCAACATTACCCTGATTCACCTAATCTACCGAATTTTCCCTCCACTATTCTGAAACCAGGAGAAAAATACTCTCAAACTACAATATATAAATTCTCTTCATTTTAATCTACAGGTGATTGATTTTTTTTCCCAATTGTTTTTAAAGTTTAATTCAAGATTATATAAATTATCCTTTTTTGAAATTTTCCCTTCATTGCACACTATATCACAGTCAGTGTAAAAACAAACAATACTTTTGCCCTTTCCCCATATGTCAAGAGTAAATTTTTTTTCTTCCAATTTAAAATTTTCCATTATAGGTTCTTTTGAAAATTCACCATATATTAGATTTTTTTCAACAAATGGATATACAAAACCTTCAACATCAATAGAAAATCTCAATCTCTTATTATCTCTATCAATTTTAATATGATCTATATTGTTATTTTTAACTCCATCTATTGCAACAGATTTTTTAATTGCAGGAATTTCAGGTTTGAATTTAAATGTATATCCTTTAAGTCCTTTAAAATTAAAAGTATATATAAAACTTTTTTTCTTTCTTTCAAATCTTATACTTATTTTTCCTTTTCCAACCTTTAGATTATCTACATTTAAATATTTCCATATAAGAGGAATACATGGTTTTAAATATATATTTTTTTTCAAAGCATCCATCTTAAATCCAAGAAGTCCTTCTACAAAAGCTGAAATAGTATTCCCGGAAGACCAGATCTGATTTGAAACACTCTGGCCCAGAGGTCTGTAAATATCACCTGAAAGCAGTTCTGCAGGAAAACCATAATCATAATCCATAACTATTTTTAGATTAGCTAATAGTAATGAAAATGCATGGTATGGATTGTTGTATTTGTAAAGCGCTAGAGATGAAAATCCAGTTAGAAAAGGCCATACAGCTCCATTGTTATAACTGGATGGATCGTAATATTTAGACTTTGAGCTTAAAAACCGTGTGCCCCAATCTGAAGAAATCTCAGGAGATGCAATTTTTTTCTGAGCTATATTTCCTTTTATCTTATCTATTACTCCAAACCTCATGCCTATAGCTGGCCATACTGTAATTTCCTTTATTTGTGAATTGTCATCTTTTACTGCATATGAAAAATATTTATTCTCTTTATTCCAGAACAGTTTTTCTAAAGCTATTTTTGAATTAGCAAGTCTCCTTTCAGCAATTCTTACTTTCTTTTTTTCCTTTAATAAAGTATAAACGCTTGACATAGCTTCCCACGACTTTATAGAGAGTGTTGCAAGATAAATGTCAGTTTTCATCTTTTGCCTTAATGGTCCTGTTTCAGATGCTCCAACCCCAGCTAATTTAGTCTCAACAATTCCATCTTTATCAGAATCACATTTAAGCATCCATTTAAATAATTTATTAATATTACTCTTGTATCTATATATTAAATCAATATCACCTGTTCTTTTTATATAAAAATCCAGGAATGTTGCAAAATATAGGGTGGTATCACCATGAAAATATGCATAACCAAAATCTTCAAACCAGTTTATAAACCCAGCACCTTGTGAAAGTTCATGCATGATCTTTCCATCCTTTCTCTGAAATTTCAGTAGAAATTCAATCTCCCTTTTTGCACCTTTGAAATCTCCATAATTTAAAAGAGCAAAAGAGTTAATAAGTCCATCACCTCCAAAATACCAGGCAAAACCCGGTCTTTCACTTTCTCCTGATAATCCATAACCAGCAATAAGGCCTTCTCCAAGTTCCGGGTTATTTACAAATGCAGAATTTATGTTCAACATTGCATGTCTGAGTGCTTCATTTATACTTAAAACTGGAGTTTTTATCCTTAAATGATTTTCTAAAAAAGAGTTTAATTTTCCTTTTCTTTCCCTCAAATAATAGGCATATTTATCTTTATTTTTTATAAAATCCTCTTTGATTTTCTCAAATCTCCCCTTAGCAGCTTTAACAGCTATAGGAATCTCATGATATCCCTTTTTTAATTCAATCTGATATTTTAATCTTCCCCCGGGTAATTTATGAGCAGGAAGATTGCCAAGTTTCTTGCCTGAAAGACCCCCAAAAAAAGCAAAATTTCTCCATTCTGCTTCAGAAAGAACATAAAAACCCTTTTTATCCCAATAGCTAAACTTTCCCCCTATTGAACCAGGCCACATTGGAGAAAGATCAGGATTAAAGGTTAATTTAAGAGTAATATCTTCTAAAGCTGTTATTTTAAAAACTATAAATACATATGGTTTATCATAAGCTGGATATATTCTTTCGGAAATCTTCCAGTTTTCACCAACATAATCTCTTTTAAAGGAAGATAAAGAAAAATGAAAACTATATAGTTTTGACGATAGATCCTCCTCCATATCATTAACAATCACTTTATATTTTAAATTGTGAAGGACTTTATATGGATACACCCATATTTCAAAATCAGAGCCATCAACCTTTCCCATAACACAAGCTCTCTTGCCATAGACTCCAAAAAAGGAATTTGAATAATTTTTAAAATTTATTGCAAATATAGATTGATATAACAGAAAAATAAATAACATAATTGGAATATATCTTTTTTTTATCTTCATCATATCTCCTTTAAAATAATCCTATCAATTTTATACCCTGTTTTAGAAATATTAATGCAAATAAGATTAATGTAATTCCCAGAGCACGGATAATATAAATATAATACTTGTTTTTAGTAAAAGAGTTGAATTTATCCAGAATTAAAGTAATACCTATTTTTGACCCAACAAGCAGACTATAGAACCCTAAAATGAATAGAATTGTTGCAAAAACATGCATATTCAGACTCTTCAAAACCATTGGGCCACCAA
>Ga0209121_10004249_pt1 | contig 13445 bp, 13 predicted proteins | sample Cruoilmetagenom3_FD_187292 | JGI IMG/M metagenome (GOLD analysis project Ga0209121, IMG submission 187292) | Oil polluted marine microbial communities from Coal Oil Point, Santa Barbara, California, USA - Sample 3 (SPAdes) (version 2) | ecosystem: Environmental > Aquatic > Marine > Oil seeps ... | reverse complement strand
AAAGTTAAGATATTGAAAAATAAGATCTTTCATTCATTGAGCCTGCGCGCTCTGGAGGAAAGTAAAGCTCGATTGATTATTGCTTACTTAATATTAGTTATTATTGTGGTGGTAGCTTCTGTATTTTCTCAAACTTTTACTCGTCCTCATAATATTTTTAATGTTCTCCGTCAGGGTGTTGCCTTAGGTCTTGTCAGCATTGGACAAACTTTTATCATCCTCACCGGAGGAGTTGATTTATCGGTTAGCTCAACTGTTAGTTTAACCAGTTGTTTGACGGCGGGTCTTATGGAAGGAAGGGTAGAGGCAATGGTGCCTGTAATTCTCTTCGTTCTCTTTATTGGAGTAACAATCGGCTTTACTAATGGCCTGATTGTCTCTGAACTAAGGGTACCTCCGCTTATTACAACCTTGGGGATGATGTCTTTGATTCAAGGAGTAGTTTTGCTTTATACTCACAGTCCTATTGGGATGGTACCCTGGGCTTTTGCTTTTCTTTCCGAAGGCTACGTAGGGCCGGTACCCTTTGCAGTAATTTTCTTTGCTTTGTTGTTTGCACTGGCATGGTTTGTTCTCAAGAGGACAACCTTTGGACGTTATGTCTATGCTGTAGGTGGAAGCGAAGAAATTGCTTACCTCGCAGGCATAAAGACACGTCTGATTATAAATATTACTTATATTATTGGGAGTGTTGCAGCTGCTTCATCTGGTCTCTTTTTGGCCAGTCGCTGTGGATCTGGTGATCCATTGATGGGAGTAGGCTATGATTTTGATTCAATTACAGCGGTCATTATTGGCGGCACAAGTTTGGCTGGAGGTCGAGGTAGTCTTATTGGGACATTGGCGGGGGTATTTATTATGTGCGTGCTAAATAACATTATGAATTTATTAGGTGTTTTTTGCTTTTGGCAGTGGGTTGTGAAGGGAATGATTCTTATAGTTGCTTTATCTACTTATAGAGTAAGAAGGTAAGTTTAAAAATAAAATGCAAGGAGGATGAAAATGATAAAGAGAGGAAGGAGCGATGTGCCGGACGTGGTGGTTGAAGAATGCCATGAGGGAGTAGGAAAAATAAGGGTTCGTCAGTTATTAGGCTACGAGCCTCTGCTTCCGGTGCCTGGACATCCAGAGGATTTTGATAGCGATATTAGCTTTGTGCATGAGACTACCCTACCGCCGGGGACATCTATTGGATTGCACACTCATAAAGGTAATGAAGAATTCTATTATGTGCTTGAAGGAAAAGGACTGATGGTAGTGGACGGTGAATCTTCTGAGATGAATCCAGGAGATATATGTCTCACCAAGAATGGGAGCTCTCATACCTTCAAGAATATCGGTGATAGTGAACTAAAAATATTGGTTGTTGAAGGTAAAATAAAAGAAAAATAAATAAATTTTTAAAAAAGTTGTGTAATATAATGATCAAGTGAAAAGAGGATTAAAGGGGTAAAGGATTAGAGGATTATAAGGAGTAAAGTAGATCTTTTAATGATCAAGTGGAATGGGGGCTGGTTCTTAAAGAGATTTATTTTTCTGTTGAAGGAAGATTTCTTATCTAAAGTTAATAAAAATCTTAGAATTTTATTCAAGGAGGAAAAGGATAAATGGTAAAAAAAGTAAATATAGGTTTGATTGGGTATAAATTTATGGGTAAAGCCCATAGTCATGCTTTTATAGATGCGCCCTTCTTTTTTAAATCCGGGGCAATACCGGTAAGAAAGGTAATATGTGGCCGAACTGAACATCTTGTAAAACAAGCGGCACAGAATTTTGGATGGGAATCTTACGAAACTTCCTGGGAAAAAGTTGTGGAACGAAAAGACATAGATTTGATTGATATTGCTACCTCAAACAATTCGCATCGTGATATAGCCATAGCAGCTGCAGAGAACGGCAAGGATATTTTCTGTGAGAAACCTATGGCTCTTTCTCTTGGTCAGGCTCGCGAAATGCTCAATGCTGTGGAGAAAGCAGGGGTCAAGCATATGATTGGTTTTAACTATCGACGAGTGCCTGCCATATCTCTTGCCAAGAGGCTCATCGAAGATGGACGATTAGGCAGGATATACCACTTTAGAGCTACCTATTTGCAAGACTGGTTGATTGACCCAAATTTCCCTGTAGTCTGGAAACTAAGAAAAGAAGTAGCAGGATCCGGTCCTCATGGAGACCTTAATGCTCACCTTATAGATTCAGCCAGGTATCTTGTTGGAGAGTTTGATAAGGTAATAGGAATTAATAAGACGTTTATCAAAGAAAGACCCAAACCTGCCTTATCCGGAGAACTTACAACTATGTTAACAGCTGAGAAAGGTGAAGGTATGGAGGAAGTAACCGTCGATGATGCCACGTTGTTTCTCGCAGAGTTTGAAAATGGAGTTTTAGGGTCTTTTGAAGCCAGTAGATTGGCTACAGGGCGAAAGAACTATCAGCGTTTCGAGATTAATGGAAGTAAGGGAAGTATAGTATTTAATTTCGAAAAGATGAACGAATTACAGTTCTATTCTAAAGATGATGCTGATGATGCTCAGGGTTTTAGAACCATCCTGGTCACTGAAGAGTCTCATCCATATATTAAAGCATGGTGGCCACCGGGACACATCATTGGATATGAACAAACCTTTGTTAACGAGATGGCAGATTTAATGGAGTGTATTGCTACTGATAAAATGCCTGTGCCAAGCTTTGTTGATGGGGTAAAGTGTCAGGAGGTTCTTGAAGCAGTGGATAGATCCATTGAGTCAGGAAGGTGGGTTAGAATTAAAGAACTATAATCAACAGAAATTGTTTTCGTGTTTATATTTTTATACAAGGGAAACAAGGTTTAATTTTATAGTAATGCCAAAATTTTTATGATTTCATAAAAAGGAGAAGAGAATGGAAAAAAGAAAATTCTCAGTTGGTATCTGGGCTTTTACTTCCTGTACGGACAGATTTGTAACTACTGGTTACCGGAATACCTTTTCTTTGGAGGAACAAATAGAACTTGTAGGTAAAGTTAAGGGCTTAGATGGAGTAATACTACAGTTTCCTACAGTTGTAAACGAGGAAAACGTAGAGAAAGTTAAAAAACTTCTTTTAGAGAACAATCTTAAAGTTTCTGCTGTTGATGCTAATATTTTTGGTGCTGAATTCGCCCAGGGGTCTTTCACTAATGGTATAGATTCGGTTAGGAATAAGGCGATTCGGATAGCTAAAGGAACTGTAAAAATGGCTGAAGAACTGGGTACCAATTACATGGGATTATGGTTGGGACAGGATGGTTTTGATTACCCTTTTCAAGCCGATCATTCTTTGCTATGGGATAGGGAAATAGAGGCAATAACCGAGGTTGCTCAATGTGACCCTAATGTCAAGGTTTGTATTGAATATAAATTGAAGGAACCCAGGACGCATATAACTATAGGGACAGTAGGTAAAGCACTGTTAGTTTGTGAAAAGATAGACTTAGACAACATAGGGGTTACCCTGGATTTTGGTCATTCTTTGATGTGTAAGGAAAATCCTGCCGAATCCGCTGCTCTATTGGCGAAATATAATAGATTATTCAGTATTCACTTTAATGATTGTTATGGTGATACCGATGATGATCTTATGGCTGGTTGTGTACATCCTGTAGAAACTCTGGAATTGTTGTTCACTCTTCAGCAGATAAATTACGATGGTTGGTACGGTCTGGATATTTTCCCCTATCGGGAAGACCCTGTGAAAGCTACCGAATACAGTATCGAGACAATAAATTATCTCGCTACTCTACTGGAAAAAATTAATGTTGGTGACATATTGAGAGAGCAAAAGAAGTTAGATATTATCAAAATATATGAGCTTATGAGGAATATTCGGTGAGGGAAAATGCTTGCTGCTATTTATGATGGTTCCGGTCTTCGGCTTGTAAATCGTGCCAGGCCAAGAATTAGTTCTGATGAAGCTCTTTTAAGGGTGAATGCTGCTTCTCTTTGTGGTACTGATTTGCGAATACTTGATCAGGGGCATGAAAAGATCCCCCGAGGAGTAAAGCCTGTGTTAGGGCATGAGTTTACTGGCTATATCATAGAAGTAGGCAAGAATGTTAACTCCCTTAAACTCGATGAGCGTGTGGTAATCGTTCCTAATATTGGATGCGGGAAGTGTGAGCAGTGTCTCAGGGGAGCTAATCATCAGTGTCCTGAATATAAGGCTTTCGGAATCAGCTTTGACGGGGGCTTTGCTGAATATGTGCGTTTGCCTGCTCCTGCAATTCAAAGGGGTAATATTATTCCTCTTCCTAAGAGTCTTTCTGACAAAGAATCTGTGTTAATTGAACCCTTATCTGCTTGTTATAATGCTCTAACTTCCTGCTCTCTTAAACCAGGAGAAAGAGTTTTAATTATTGGAGCAGGACCTATGGGAATTTTGAATTTGATGCTTGCCCGTCTTTTTGGAGCGAGCATAGTAATAGTAAGTGAGCTATCTCAATTCCGGAGCGAGCTGGCAAAAAAATTTGGAGCTGATGCTGTAATTAGCCCCACTAAAGTATCCTGGGAAGAAAAAATCAGAAGGTTAACCGGGGGAAAAGGAGTAGATGTAGCGGTTGTAGCTGTACCTGTAGCTAATGCTCAGAGACAAGCTATTGAGGCTGCCGCTATTGGAGGAAGAGTTAACTTTTTTGGTAGTCTCCCTAAAAATGAATGGATTAAAAATTTTCCCTCCAATCTGTTGCATCGTAAACATATTCTGGTTACTGGTACCAGTGGTGCTTCGAATATTCAATTCCGCGAAGCAGTAAATATTGTTGCCTCAAAGCGCTTTCCTTTGTCTGATATAGTAACCCATCAATTTTCTTTGGAGCAGATTAAAAAAGCTGTAGAGGTAGCTCGTTCAAGGCAAGGGTTAAAAATAATGATACGTCCTTAAAGGAGCTGTGCTCTTGAGTAAGTCTTATCTTATTGGAGTAGACATCGGAACAACTGGAACGAAAACTGCTATCTTTGACATCGAAGGCAGGATGGTTGCTGATGCTTATGAGGAATCCAGAATTTATTATCCCAAGCCGGGTTGGGTAGAACAGAACCAGGATGATTTTTATCGCTCAGCCATAAATACTATTAAAGAAGCAGTCGTAAAGAGCAGTGTTAACCCTAAGGATGTAGCAGCGATTGCCTTTGACGGTCAGATGTCCGGCATCGGAGGCATTGATAAGAAGTGGAATCCAGTTATCCGTTATGATTCATGGCTGGATACGAGGTGTGAACCATACATTAAGTTTATGAGGGAAAGGGCGGGGGATTTAATCTTAGAAAAAACTGGATGTGCTCCTACTTATGCTCACGGCCCTAAGATTTTATGGTGGAAGAAGGAGCATAAAGAGATATTTGACAGGATATATAAGTTCATTGTTCCTGCATGTTATGTAGCAGGGAAAATGGTCGGATTAAGGGGAGAGGAAGACTTTATAGATTATACTTATATTCATTTTAGCGGTTTTAGCGATATAGAAAAAATGAGCTGGTCAGAGGAGCTTTGTGATATCTTTAAAGTACCTTCCTCGAAGTTACCAAGGATTGTTCAACCCTGGGATATAGTAGGTAAATTGACTTCCAGAGCAGCAAGAGGTTGTGGTTTAATTGAGGGAATTCCTGTTGCTGCTGGAGCAGGGGATCAGGCAGCAGGCTTTTTAGGAGGTGGTATTGTTGACATAGGACGAGTAGTAGATGTTGCCGGGACAGCAGCCTGTTTTACAAGTTGTGTGGATAGGTATATCCCGGATGTAAAGAACAAAACTTTTCTTTGTTCGAGAGCGGCAGTGCCAAATTTATGGTACCCCATGGCCTTTATCAATGGGGGAGGATTATGCCTCCGGTGGTTCAGGGACGAATTTGGTAAAGAGGAAAAAAGGAAGGCTAACGAAAAGGATGTAAGCGCATATTCTATTTTTAATGAAGAGGCTTCAAAGATTCCTCCTGGGTCGGATTCGCTCTTATTTATTCCTCACCTCGGGGGTAGAGTATGCCCCAATAATCCTAATCTAAGAGGAGTCTGGTTTGGATTTACCTGGGGTCATACTAAGGCACATTTTTATAGAGCTATTTTAGAGGGAATAGCCTACGAATATCTTTACTACTTTAAGATTCTTCAAGGTCTCTTTCCTGCTATTTCATTTAAGGAAGCAACCGTCATAGGAGGGGGAGCCAGGAGCGATCTCTGGAATCAAATTAAAGCAGATGTTTTAGGACTTTCTTATACTAAAATTAACAGGGAAGAATTGGCTGTTTTAGGGTCGGCAATTATAGCTGGATATGCTGTTGGAATCTTTGATGATCTTGTGTCTACCTCCAGGAAGTTTGTTAAGAATATCTCACGGATAAATCCAAGGTCTAAATATCACAAGTATTATGAGAATTACGCTAAGATATATCTTGATTTAATTAAAACAGAGGACAAGTTATTTAACGAGCTGGTAAAAATTTCAAGAGCTTGATGATATGAGGGGAAATAATATTCCGTAAGTTGAATTGGCAGCTTTTGTTGATAAGGATGGAGAAGCTGCAAAAAGAGAAAAATGATTATTCTAACAAAGAGGAGTTGGCTAAATTGGTAAAAAGCATGAAGGCAGCTATTTACTATAACATAGGAGATATAAGATATGAGGAAGTAAATATACCAGAAGTTGATCCTCAAGAGGTATTGTTAAAGGTTAAAGCTGCTGGTATTTGTGGTTCGGATGTTTTTAGAGTAATGAAAGCAGGTTCCTATAGTCATCCCCTTATCCCTGGACATGAATTTTCTGGTGAAGTAGTTGAGATTGGCAAAAAGGTCACTAATGTGAAAGTTGGCGATAGAGTAGTTGCTATACCGCTGATCCCATGTCGAAAGTGTAACCTATGTAATATTGGTCAATATTCTCTTTGTGAAAATTATAATTATTTGGGATCCCGATCAGATGGAGGATTTGCAGAGTTTGCTAAACTACCCCAAGGTAATCTATTAAAACTTCCCTCTTCTCTTAGTTATGAAGAAGCAGCAATGGTCGAGCCTGCTGCAGTAGCTCTTCATGGAGTATTGCGCGCGGAAATCAATATAGGAAATAGGGTAGCTGTCTTAGGTGGGGGTTCCCTCGGTCTTCTTGCGGTTCAATGGGCAAAGATTATGGGAGCTACTCAAATTTATGTAGTAGATATTGTAGAGGAAAAATTGAAGATTGCTAAAGAAGTAGGAGCAAATTATTGTATAAATGCGAAAGATACTGAGCCGGTAAAGCAAATTATGTCAATAACTAAAAACAATGGTGTAGATGTGGCTATTGAGGCTGTAGGTTCAAATGTTACGCGAGAACAATCTTTGCGATTAACAACTAAATTAGGGAAAGTTCTGTGCTTGGGCAGCGCCTATTCTCAAGTAATTTTTCCAGCGAATGTTTATGAATATATCCTCCGTCATGAACTTACAATTTTGGGATCATGGAATTCTTACTCTGCCCCGTTCCCAGGCCGTGAGTGGAGAAATACGTTGTATTTTTTGCAAAATGGACGACTGAAGGTTAAACCCTTAATAACACATAAATTCAAGCTTAAAGAAGTTTCTCGAGTTTTTCAAGCAATGCTAAATCAGGATTTTACTTTTGGTAAAGTTCTTTTTGTTTCATAGAGATAATATATTATGAGAATTATACTAAGATGCTATTTAGTTTGAAAGAGTAAGGAAGGGAAAGATGGAAAAGCTAAGGATATCTCTTATAGGAGCCGGAAGGGTAGGAAAGGTTCATGCCCTGAGCTTAAAAAATAATATTCCGGAGGCTGAATTGGTAGCTGTTGTTGACAAAGATGAAGAAGCTGCGAAGAGGTTAGCAAAGGAATTTGAACTCAAAATGTATTTTAAGGATTATAGAGAAGCGTTAAATTGGGGAAAATTTGATGCTATAATCATTACAACTCCTACTTTCACTCATAAGGCTATCGCAGTTGATGCGGCCAGAGTCAAAAAGCATATCTTCTGCGAGAAGCCAATGGCACTTAATTTGAAAGAGGCAGATAGTATGATTCAAGAAGCAAAAGGGACTAAGGTAAAATTACAGGTCGGTTTTATGAGGAGATTTGATAGGGGATTTTTAGCGGCAAAGGAAAAAGTAAAAGAAGGCTCTATGGGAGAGCCTTTATTGATTAAATCAATTGGTCGTGGGCCTGGATTACCGCCAGAATGGGCCTGGGATATAAAGAAAAGTAGTGGAATGCTTGCAGAGGTAGGGAGTCACGATTTTGATACTTTAAGATGGTTTGCTGAAAGTGAATTTGATAAAATTTACGCCTTTGCAGAAAACTATAAATGTCCTCAGGTGAAAAAGAAATATTTAGATTTTTATGATCACGCTGTAGTAATTGCACGATTTCAAAATGGCAAGTTAGGAATGCTTGATGTAGGTTGTCCGGTAGGCTATGGTTATGATGCAAGAATGGAAGTGCTGGGGACAGAAGGGGTGATATTTGCAGGGGGAATCAAGGATAATCAAGTAACAGTGTGCACCAAGAGTAGCGGTGCTGTAAGTTCAATATATAATAGCTGGAGAGATAGATTTAAAGATGCCTATATAGATGAGCTCAGGCACTTTGTGGGTGTTATAAAAAGAGATGAGGAGCCATTGGTCACTGGAGAAGATGGCAAAAAAGTTGTAGAAGCTGTAGCAGCTGCTAATAAATCAATTCAGATAGGTCAAGCTGTGAGCCTTCCACTTTAAGCGTAGAAAATATAATAAGAGAATATATATTGTTAGCTGTATTCACATTACAAAGTGAGGTTCAGGGCAAAAGGAGGGAAAGAATGTCTGTTAAGGTATTAGTTACCTCTACTTCCTTTGGAAAGGTAATAAAGGAGCCGGTAGAGCTATTAAATAATCAGGGTTATGAAATCATCTGGAATAGGTTAGGTCGACCATTAAAGGAAAAAGAAGTAATGGAGAGAGTAAAGGGGGTAGATGCTTATATTGCTGGTTTAGATGAGATCACCGCCAGGGCAATTGAGGCGGCTGATAAATTAAAGGTAATCTCAAAATATGGAGCTGGTGTTGATAATATAGATATTGAGGTGGCTACCAGGAAGAAAATAGTGGTAACCAATACTCCTGGTACAAATACTGGGGCGGTAGCAGATTTAACCTTTGGATTGATCTTAGCGATAGCCAGGAAAATACCTCAGGCGAATGGAAGTACTAAAAAGAGGGAATGGAAGAAGTTTTTTGGTTCAGCAGTATATGGAAAGACTCTGGGTATAGTAGGGATGGGTGAGATTGGAAAAGCCGTTGCTAAAAGGGCAAAGGGCTTTAATATGAGGATAATTTACTGGAGTCGCCGAAGGAAGTTAGATATTGAAGAGAAAACTGGAGCAAAATACACTGATCTTAAATCCTTGCTGCAGGAGGCGGACTTTGTGAGTCTGCATCTTGCTTTAACCAGTGATACTAAAAATATTATTGGGAAAGATGAGGTAAGACTGATGAAGCCCACAGCCTTTCTGATAAACACAGCCAGAGGTCCTATAGTGAATGAGGATGCTCTTTACGAGTGTTTAAGGGACAAGATAATAGCTGGGGCTGCAGTTGATGCTTATTCTAATCAACCGCCCAAGGACAGCCCACTTCTCTCTCTGGACAATATTATTACTACTCCTCATATGGGAGCTTATACCTATGAATCAATTATGAATATGGGGATGACCTCGGTAAAAAACGTCATTGATGTACTGAACAAAAGAAGGCCAGAATATGTAGTTAATCCAAAGGTATATGAGAGCTAATTATGATTAGAGAAAGAGGTAATAAAATTAATCAGCACTTAAAATTGAGTGAAAATTATAAAAACATAGATACAAAAGTGAAATACAATTGGGAGAGATAATTATGGAGGGAATAGGGGGGTGCACCGGAAAGGTCTTGCGAGTTAATTTAACTCACAAAAATAGTTTTATACAGTATATAAATAGAGAAGTTTTTGAGAAGTTTTTGGGCGGAAGGGGTATAGCTGCCAAGATTTATTTTGAGGAGATTCCTCCAGAGGTTAAACCACTGGATGAGAAAAATAAGTTAATCTTTATGACAGGCCCCCTAACTGGAACTATTGTTTCTGCCAGTACTAAATTTCAATGTGCTACCAGGTCACCAGAAACTGGAATATACTTATGTTCAAACTCGGGAGGAAACTTTGGTCCCCAACTTAAATTTTCTGGTTATGATGGACTAATCATTGAAGGAAAGTCCTCAAAACCCGTGTATATAATTATAAATGAGGGTAAGGTGGAGATTAAAAATGCCAGTAGGCTCTGGGGTAAGTCTACAGGCGAGGTTTATAGTATCCTCAAGAAAGAAATTAACTATTCCAAAGCTGGGATAATGTGTGTTGGACCAGCTGCGGAAAGAAAAGTTGTCTTCTCAAATATAAGAGTAGATGGAAGAAGTTTTGGCCGAGGTGGCGCAGGAGCAGTTATGGCTTCCAAGAATCTTAAGGCTATAATAGTTAAAGGAAGAAGTGAATTAAGTTATGCTAATCTCGCTGAACTTAAAAAAAGAATTAAACCTCGAGAGATAAAAGAAGCCTGCAAAGATTTAGCTACCTACGGTAGGCCAATCTATACGGAGACTATACATGAATTAGGCTGTTATCCTGTGAGAAACTTCCAATCTGCGGTATTTAATGATATCAATAAGGTTGGTGCTGAGTTTATGAAAAGGGGTTTTTTCATTAAAAATCAAGCTTGTTATAGATGTCCCGTAGCCTGTTTGCAGTTATGTGAGGTAAAAAATGGTAGGTTAGCAGGCCAGACAGTGGCTCCAGAATATGAGACGATATGGGCATTAGGAGCTCAGTGTGGTGTATCAGACTTTAATGCAATTTTATCTGCCAACGTTTTGTGCAATGAATATGGAATGGATACAATGTCCACAGGCAATATAATTGGTTTCGCTATGGAGCTGTATGAAAGGGGAAAAATTACTAAAGAAGACACCAATGGCTTGGAATTGACTTTTGGTAATTCTGAAGCTGTATTAGAGGCCATTAGGCTCATAGCTCATAAGGAAAAAATAGGTAAGGTACTATCCGGTGGATTTCGTAGAGTAATGAAAAAAATCCCTGGCTCAAAACCTTATATGATGCAAGTTAAGGGACTTCCTTTTGCTGCCTACGACCCCAGGGGATTTTATGGAATGGGGTTAACTTATGGAACCTCTAATAGAGGTGCTTGCCATAACGTAGGTGGCTGGTCTATTAGAGCAGAACTGCTAAGTGGTGAATACGATAGGTTTGCTCTAAAAGGGAAAGGTAAATTAATAAAAAGCATTCAGGATACAAGAGCTTACTTAGATTCTCTTGGGATATGTACAACAGTGAGAAGGGTTTTGGGGTTCACAGATAAACCAGATTCAACAGTGCTAAGTTTAGTTACAGGTTTAGATTTTACAAATAAACTTATGAAGATAGGTGAGAGAATCTACACTTTGGAGCGGTTAATACTAACAAGAGAAGGGATTCGTCGAAAAGATGATCTACTACCCGAAAGAATAACAGATGAAAAATTACCTGATGGTCCAGCTAAAGGGCATATATTAACAAAACAGATGTACGAAGTTGAGCTTAACGAGTATTATGAGGCAAGAGGATGGGATAAGGAAGGAATACCCACTAAGGAAAGACTCAAGAGTCTTTCTCTGACCAATCTCTGATTGAGGAAGGGGTATTCAACTTTTTTCATTTAATGTTTTCAATAGCTTGAAGGAGGAAGAATTTGAAGGAATTAATGGAACCTATCAGGACTTTGATAGATATGAAGACAGGCTTACTTAATCCCTGTGATAAGGTAATTGAGAGAAGGTTGAGCGATATGAAGGATATGTATGCTGATACTGAAGCTTATAATGAACTTTTAAATAAGGATGATAAGCTGATTTATAAGGTATACGAGGTTGATGTTCCTCAGGAGGAGGGACAGTTATTATATTGTAGCAGTGTTATTTACCCTGGAAAGGTAGGAAACGAGTATTTTATGACCAAAGGACATTTTCATCTTAAAGAGAATACAGCAGAGATTTACTTTTGCTTTCAGGGGGAAGGGTACCTACTGATGCAAACTCACGATGAACAGATTTCCTCAATTGAGATGAAGCCGGGCACTATAGGTTATATTTCTCCTTATTGGGGACATCGGACAATAAATACAGGAAATAAGAAACTTATTTTCTTTGCTATATATCCAGCAGAAGCAGGACATAATTATAAAATTATTGAAGAGGGAGGTTTTGCTAAGATTATGGTTGAGGAAAGGGGCGTCCCTGTACTCAGGGAAAATCCAGATTACAAAGAGAAAATACGAGGAGAACAAATATGAATAAAAAAGTACAGGTATTTAAACGTATTCTTGATGGTGGTGTTGTGCCAGTGGTCAGGGCACCTTCAGCCGATGATGCTATGAAAATAGTTGATGCCATCAGAGAGGGAGGGATTAATACCATTGAGATAACTATGACCGTTCCTGATGCTATTGGGGTGATGGAGACCGTGGCCAGGAAATTTGGTGATGAGGTTCTCTTAGGAGCGGGGACAGTACTTGATGCTGAAACTGCCAGAGCATCGATTTTAGCTGGTGCTGAGTTTGTAGTTGGTCCCTGTCTTAATGAGGATTTGATAAGAATATGCAAAAGATATGCTAAGATAGTTATTTCCGGGGCAATGACGCCGACTGAGATATTGAGGGCCTGGGAGATGGGAGCTGATATAGTGAAGGTGTTCCCGGCTGGAAATTTGGGAGGTCCTAAGTATATCAAGGCAATAAAGGCACCCCTGCCGCAGATTTTGCTTAATCCCACCGGTGGGGTAAATTTGGAAAATGCCGCTGAATTTATCAAAGCCGGGGCATCCATTATCTCAGTGGGCAGTGCTTTGGTGGATAAGAAAGCAGTAGCCGAGGGGAAATTTGAGGTATTAACTAAGAAGGCAAGGCAATTTATAGAAGAGGTGAGGAAGGCTCGGAAGGAACGAAGATTCCATTAAAGTATCCTGAGTTTATTCTTTATCTCAAAGGTAGGAAAGGGGAAAAAGATACTGTCTCTCTTAATTTCCCTCTCGCCGAATGTCCTTATGGCATCCTCCACAAAATCGCCGGGTAACCTTCTGTGAATCTATCTTCCCATAAGCCTCAAAGAACATGCTTTAATTTTTCTCCAGAAAGCCGCCTATTTTTCCTCCAGAAGAAGTCCAGCTTTAATTGTTCCGTATTAAGAAGAACGCAGTCGCGTTGACTTTTTAAAAAAAAGAAGTAATCTTATAATAAAAGTAAACTAGGAGGATAAAATGTCTTTAGTAACTACTAAAGAGATGTTGCTTAAAGCCCGGAAGGAAAGATATGCTGTAGGGGCGTTTAATGCAAACAATATGGAAATTGTTCAGGCAATCATTGAAACTGCGGAGGAGGAGGGGGCTCCTGTT
>Ga0209121_10004248_pt1 | contig 13446 bp, 13 predicted proteins | sample Cruoilmetagenom3_FD_187292 | JGI IMG/M metagenome (GOLD analysis project Ga0209121, IMG submission 187292) | Oil polluted marine microbial communities from Coal Oil Point, Santa Barbara, California, USA - Sample 3 (SPAdes) (version 2) | ecosystem: Environmental > Aquatic > Marine > Oil seeps ... | reverse complement strand
CCATCATCTTGCCCATGCTTGGATATAGCAATTGCACCGTTTTAATATCGCGCCGACCCCATCTGATATCTTCGATGGAAATGACTTTTTGGCCAATTTTTGCGACCGGATTATCTGCAAGACCCGGCTTGGACTGGCTAAATGCCACAATTGTTGATGGTGTTTCATCCGGGTCAGGAAATGCAAAATCCCGGTCATTGGGGGCGCCTCGGGTGACCTGCAAATAGATCATTCCTTCAACCAGATCATTGCGGGTGATCAATTCACGAAATATGTCCCGCAGCGCATCTGTCGTCACCGGGGCTGCCATGTCCAGTTCGGTAAGAGAGCGTTCCAGTCGGGCCGCATGGCCGCCAAAATCGATCAGCTTGCCGTCCAGAACCGACGTTACTTCATAGACACCATCGGCCATCAGGAACCCGCGATCAAAGACCGAAATCTTAGCGTCTTCTTCGGGCACATAGTCCCCGTTCACAAAAACAATCCGGCTCATCGCATTCTCCTTGGCCCTGTCTTTGAATTGGCGGACAGGCAGTGGCATCTTCATATTTGATCGTATTTTTCGGTCTTCGGCCAGAAGCCGCGGCGCGTCAAGTTCTTTGCCGAGTTGCAATTGCCATTTCCTGACGTCATATACACATCACAGACACAGCACGGAGCGGAGCGGTCGCATGAACAACTATCTTGAGTTCGAAAAGCCTTTGGCCGAAATTGAGGGCAAAGCAGAAGAGCTGCGCGCGTTGGCCCGCACCAATGCCGAGATGGACGTTGAAAAAGAAGCCGCCGCGCTGGACAAAAAAGCCGCTGTTCTGCTCAAAGATATTTACAAAGACCTTAGCGCATGGCGCAAATGTCAGGTCGCGCGTCACCCGGACCGTCCTCATTGCCGCGATTATATCGAGGCGCTGTTTACCGAATATACGCCACTTGCGGGCGACAGAAACTTTGCCGATGACCATTCGATCATGGGCGGAATTGCGCGCTTGGGCGGTGTTCCTGTAATGGTGATCGGGCACGAAAAAGGCCACGATACAAAGACCCGGATCGAACGCAATTTCGGCATGGCCCGGCCCGAGGGCTACCGCAAGGCGATCCGGCTGCTTGATCTGGCGGACCGGTTTGGCTTGCCTATCATAACGCTGGTGGACACACCGGGCGCATACCCCGGCAAAGGGGCCGAGGAACGCGGCCAAGCAGAAGCAATCGCGCGCACCACCGAGAAATGCCTGCAAGTTAAGGTGCCGGTGATCGCCGTTATCATTGGCGAAGGTGGCTCTGGTGGCGCTGTCGCATTTGCTACGGCCAACAAGGTCGCGATGCTGGAACATTCAGTATATTCCGTGATTAGCCCGGAAGGCTGCGCCTCGATCCTCTGGAAGGATTCCGAAAAGATGCGTGAAGCCGCCGAAGCTTTGCGCCTGACTGCTCAGGATTTGATCAAACTGGGCGTCGCTGACAGGGTTATCGCCGAACCGCTTGGTGGCGCGCAACGCGACCGAAAGGCAACGATAACAGCCGTCGGAAAGGCGCTTACCGTGATGTTGAATGATCTGGCAAAGAAAAAGCCGGATCAGCTGCTAAAAAGCCGTCGCGAAAAGTATCTGGATATCGGATCAAAGGGACTGGCGGCCTAAGTCACGCTAAAGGCGCATCACCACATGGTTTTTGCGGCGCGCCCGGACCACGCATCGTCATAAGTGGCACCACCGACCGCGCCATCGGTCAATGCCGCAAGCAACTGCCCGGGCGTTGGCAGACCTTCGCTTTGATCCCCATCGCTCCAAAGCCCTGACCGCAAAAGGGCGCGCGCACATTGGAAATAGACCTCTTCTATTTTTAGAACGACCACGCTGCGTGGCTGAAGGCCGTTCCGCTCAAACCGGGCCCGCAATTGGGCATCGACGCTGACGCGCGCCTGTCCGTTAACACGGACGACATTTTTTGATCCCGCAACCATGAACAACAGCGACGTACGCGGATCGCGAACGATATTGCGCAAGGCGTCCAAGCGGTTGTTCCCACGCCAGTCCGGCATCGCCAGCGTGCGCTCGTCCAACTCTTGAATGACGGGGCCGTCATCGCCCCTTGGTGTTGCATCCGTTCCCTCCGGCCCAACCGTCGACAACACACAAAATCGCGAGCGCGATATCCACGCGCGGTATTCCGGCGTCATTTTCGATGCGACTTTGCGCAGCGCAGTGTCGGCCGGGATGCCGTAATGGCTGTGCAGTTCTTCCAGCGATTGAATGAATTTCATTTGTTTTCTTTTCCAACAAATCCAGCTTCGGCCATAAGGCTATCCGACGCCGCCTCGACGGTTTCTTCCAGTTCGGCCATAAATGGTGCGATTTTCATACCCGCTTTGATGCGGGGCAAAAACTCAACGACGGCCACGCCGGGCGCGCGATAAACTCCGTGGCGTGGCCAGAATACGCCAACATTTGTAGCCACTGGCACGCAGTCCTGCTTCAGCTCCCGGTACAAAACCCCTGTGCCGATTTTATAGGGTTGTTTGTCCCCCGCCGCGACCCGGGTGCCCTGGGAAAAAATAATCAGCTGGCCAGCTTCCTTGGCCCCTGATTTTACATCGGCCACCATCTTTTTGATGGCGGCTCCCCGCTTGCCGCGATCTACCGGGACACAGCCGATCCGCAGACCATATTGGCCAACAACCGGCGCCCAGACGAGCGAACTTTTCATGATGAATTTTCCGCGTGGAAGCGCCCCAAAAATAATCAGAATATCGAAAAAGGACTGGTGCTTGGCGGCGACCAACACCCCATCATCAGGTATCTCTCCCCTGATTTCGGTTTTCAGCCCGACCATCCAACTGGCGCTCCAAACAACCCACCAACAAAAGCTGTTAATCGCCGCATAGCTGCCCTCGCGACTGAACAGCGCCCAAGGGGCAAACCCAATTCCTATGATCACCAGCGCTACATACATCAGGATATTGAAAATCAGTGAGCGCAGCCACTGGATCACATATGCCACTATGTTAGCTCCTTCAAAGTTCTGAATGCCGCAACGCGGGTCGCGGCAAATGCCACGAGCGCGGCGAGTAGCGGGATCAGCAACAACCACAACCAATCTGTGCCCTGCAGCCCCATCCCGGACAAAAATCCACTGGTATCGCCTGCGCTTGGCAATGTCGCCATAGACAGACCACCCAGAGCCACCCCAACCACCGCCCCGACGAACGCACGCAGGGTGAATTGCCGCACGAATGCCCGGGCCACGTAAACGTCGCGTGCGCCAACCAGGCGCAAGACCCGGATCACGCGACTGTTGGCGGCCAATGCAGAACTTGCAGCCAGCGTAATCATAGCCCCTGTGGTCGCTGTAATCAGCACAATTGCTGCAATCCCAAGTAACCGCAGCCGGTCAGCTGCATGTACCAATGGTTGCCGCCAGCGAGTGTGATCGTCAAAAATTGCCCCCGGCGCTTCGCCTTGCAAGCGCAAGCGCAATCCGTTGGCATCTATGCCGGCGGCGTCTTCGATCACTTCAATCAGTTTGGGTATTGGCAGGCTGTCCAGTGGCAGATCTTTCCCAAACCAAGGCTCAAGCAAAGCCCGCTCATCCGCTTCATCCAGAACCCGAGCGCTTTTTACCCCCGGCGTGCTCTGCAAGACCCCCAGCGCAGCATTTGTCTGTGCAACCAACTGGCCAGCCGGGGCCGAAATTCGGACCGTAGCGGTGCGCGAAAGCTCTGACGACCAGTGGTCAGCCAACCGGCCCGTTGCCAGCGACAGCGCCAGCGCAAAAACCGCAAGAAATGCCATCGCCGCCGAGGTAAACAACGTCAGGCGGGCCGTGTAACCGGATGGCGGAACCACATTGTCGGCACGTGTTTCCAAAACCGCCTGCAAACTCCAGCGCGTAAAATCCATTACAAATCCGCCCCCGCCAACTGCAACTGTTTATCACGAATGCGCAACACGCGTGCCGCCACCTGCGACTTGGCAACCCGGATCAAATTCAGATCATGGGTGGCTATCAGAATGGTTTTCCCCATCTTGTTAAGTTCAATCAACAGGGACAAAAGTCGTTGCGACATTTCCCAGTCAACGTTCCCGGTTGGCTCATCGGCAATAATGAAATCCGGTGACATAATGATCGCCCGCGCCAATGCCGCGCGCTGACGCTCGCCGCCGGACAATTGCGGTGGCAGCGCTGATTTGCGGTCAGCCAGGCCAACCCAGGTCAGCAATTCATCCAGATTTTCATCTTCGTCCGCGCAATCGGCGACCTCCAATGGCAAGGTCACATTCTGGGACAAGGGTAAGTGGTCCAGAAACTGGCAATCCTGATGCACAACGCCGATACGGCGACGGGTAAAGGCAACCTCGTCGCGGGTCATTTCAGATACCTGCTTGCCAAATACTGTGATCTGACCGGCTGTTGCCAGCAAATCCAGATAACAAAGCCTGAGAAACGTCGTTTTACCAGATCCTGACGGCCCCGTCAGAAAGTGAAAGGACCCCGGCTGAATATGCAGTGATAAATCCGACAACAGCTCGGTGTCGCCGTAGCCATAGGACACATTTGTTAGTTCAATCACACGCATTCCGCCTTTTACCTGCCGCGACAGTTTTGCCTCAGCCAGCGTCGCCTTTCAACGTTACTAATGCAAAAGCTTGGATTGTTTCGATAACCTTGCTAAAAATAGCCCAAAATGAAGCAGGTGCTTTTTGGAATAGTCGAATTCATCCGGCTGGCAGAGAGCAAAAAATAAAAGTTGAGGTGGCAGATGCGTTTGATTTGTCCGAATTGCAATGCGCAATACGAAGTGGACGACAGCGTTATTCCCGAAAACGGTCGTGATGTTCAGTGCTCAAACTGTGGGCATACGTGGTTTCAAAACGCCGCGGGTTCGGAAGACGAAGCCGCGGCCGTGGCGACCGCTGAAAATATGGAGCCGCCGGAAACGGAACCGGAGATCGATGAACCTGTCGTGCCGGAAACCGCGGATACGAGCGAACCCGGTAGTTCTGAGTTGGAGCAACCGGATCAGTCAGACGAGATCACGGAAAAAGACGTTCGCACCGAAAACGCGCCGCGCGAACTTGACGAAAGTATTTCAAGCATCCTTCGCGAAGAGGCCGATCGCGAAGCGGCACAACGCGCCAGCGAAAACGTCGGTCTTGAAACTCAAACCGATCTGGGGCTGAACGAACCAAGCGCTGATCAGGCGTCAGAGGTCAAAGACCGCATGGCACGGCTACGCGGTCTTGACGATGATCTTGGCGCATCCGCTGCCGCCACCGCAGTAGCGGGCGGCGCACGTAAAGACCTTTTGCCCGATATCGAAGAGATTAATTCAACGTTGACGGCCTCTACGGGAACCGCAGAAGAAGGATCCGAGCAAAACTTGAAGGAAGCCAGCGAAAAACTCGGGTTTCGGCGTGGGTTTGCCATCACAATCCTGATTTTCGCGATGTTTGCCCTGATCTATTTATTCTCCCAGAAAATTGCGCAAGCCATTCCCGGCGCAGAACCGGCATTGACCAGCTACGTGGATTGGGTGAATTCTCTGCGTGCGGCAATTGACAATCTGATGCAAAGCGCTGTGAGCCGACTGACGGCACTCGTCTCGCAGATCAGCGGCAGTAGAGCCAGTTAGAACCTATCCAGCAGCCGTTTCAGATAATCTAGTTCAATGTCCGGGCGGTCCGAATCGGATGAACGGCGCCGAATTTCGTTTAGCAATTCTTGTGCCCGGCGATAGACATCTTCGCCCTGCATGATCTGTTCATCGGTGCCCACCTGGCCGCTTGAACCGGTATCTCGGCCCAGTGGGTCGCGGCTGTTTTCGGTATCGGCCCGCCCAAACGCCTCGCCTTGTTGTCCCTGTTGCTGCTGGCGGGCCATTTCCTCGGCCAGGCCCCGCATGCCATCGCGCAAGGCCTCTAACGCTTCGGCCTGATTGTCCAACGCGCCAGCATAGTCTTTTTGGCGCAAGGCGTCTTCTGCACCATCCATAGAGCGCCCGGCGCGATCCAGTGCATCACGCGCGGCGTCACCACCGGGGGTTCCGGCACCGGGTAGATTTCCGGCCTGTTGGTCCAAAAGATCGCGCAACGCCTGCTGGCGATCTGCCAATCCCTGCCCCGGTTCATTCCCCTCATCCGGCTGTTGGCCCTGCCCCTGCGAGCCTTGCCCCTGTTGTCCTGGCCCCTGCTGACCTTGTCCCTGCTCTCCTTGCTGGCCATCTTCGCCAAACTGATCCTGCAAATCACTAAAAGTGTCGTCATTTAGACCTTGTTGCTGACGCAATGTGTCGGCCAGGCCTTCCATCGCCTGCTGACCGGGGCTTTGTTCGCCCTGACCCTGCTCGGTCTGCGCCATTTGCATATTTTCCATCAGCTGGCGCAGCTGGTCCATCAATTCCTGAGCCTCGGCCATTCGGCCCTGCTCCATCAACTCCTGCAACCGGTCCAGCATAGCTTGCAACTGATCGTCGGTGATTTCCTGTATATTCTGGTTCTCGGCCAGTTCCTTGTTTTGCGGATCCTGTTGGGCAAGCTGTTGCATAAAATCCTGCATCGCCTGACGCAGTTCCTCCATTAATTCGGCTATTTCATCATCGGTAGCGCCATCCTGCATCGCTTGTTCCAAGCGCTCCTGTGCGCGGCGCAAACGTTCACGGGCATCAGACAGGTTTCCGTCTTCTATCACCAAAGCAATATCCCATAGGGCCTGCGCAACCTCATCACGCTGTTCTTCTGACAAGCTGGAAAATTCCTGACCAATCTCCAGCTGCCTGATGGCAAAACGCAGCTTTAGATATGCTGTATCGGAGCGGAAGAACCCATCTGGGCGATGGCTTGTTGCTCGCAGAACCTGAACCACACGCCCGGCGTTCTTCCGCGACCAGAGCAAATCTCGGCGCTGCTCGATCAATGCTGCCGCCAGCGGGTCAAAAAACCTGCGCCCGGGCAATATGACAGTCTCGGGCGTGTTTTTCCCGACCTGCTCTGCGGCATCCTCGATAAAAAGAGACAGTTTTATGGGCAGCCCTGCCCACGGATGTTCCGCAAGATTTTCGATCAGCGTTTCTTCGAACTCACGTCGGTCACCACTGATCGGAATCGGAAGATCCAGCAGGATCGTTTCGCGGGGCTCTGGCGCAACCACCAAACCATACCGCCGATCAACCGAAGCCAGATCAAGCGACAATTCAGCGCGTCCCTTAATGATCCCATAGTCATCTTTGACGGCGAATGGCAAACGCATGTCCCCACCCACGCGACGTTCCAATTCACCTGCCAGCTCAATGGTTGGGGGCGCGTCCGCTATCGCTTTGATCGTCCAGCTGCGGCCACCGGGACCTTTGATCGCCAATTCGCCCGATTGCGTAATATCAAAATCCTGAGCAGGCTCGGCTGCAGTTTCAACTTCGCCAATACGCCCCGATATCGACTCGACCACGCTCAGCTCGCCGATTTCACCATACAGGCGCAAAGTCACAAAGCTACCGGCAGGAACGGTCAAATTCCCGGCCTTGATATCCGCAAGGTATATCGACGGTTTACCGGTATAGGCCGGCGGTTCGATCCAGCCTTCCCAAGTGGGCCCGCCTACATAACTGCCCTGTCCCGGTGCCAGTTCTGCCACGCTCGCCACGCGCAAGACTGATCCAAAAATCAACGCCATCACGAATGCCAAAAGCGCCATATATCGCAGTGCGAATGGATCAAGTGCTGCGATGCGCAAATCGGGCTTTACAGCTTTGGCCGCAGCGACACGTTCGGCCATTCTTTCGATATGTGACTGCCAGACGAGTTCAGAAGCCGGATCGCCTGTTCCGATCGCCTGCTGATCCAGAATTGCGCCGATCGGTCGCCCGGGCAAAGTGCAATCCAGCCGGTCCAGCGCGGCCGCGCGTGATGGCCAGTGAAAGCGTCGAATACCAAAGAACAATGCGGCGATGGTGCTCAAACATGCCAGCGCCAGCACGGCCCATACAATTTCCAGCAGAACCGTTTCGTGAACCCCAAACATCAGGGCGGCCAAAACTAAAAGTATGATAGAAAACAGCGGCCAGAACGCACGGATCAGGCGCTCAGCAAACATACCCGCCCGGGTTAACCCAAGGGGCCAGCGCAGATGCTTCAGGGCGGCATCAGAAAGAACCGGGTTTTTCGCCATATCCCTTTTCCGCTTTAACCAACTGGCGTCAAAGCCATTCTGGAATGATATCGCGGTTTATCATTTCTTCAAAGCTCGGACGTGCGCGAATGACAGCGAATTGATCGCCCTGCACCAAAACCTCTGGGATCAGCGGGCGAGAATTGTATTCGGACGCCATCACGGCACCATATGCCCCGGCCGAACGGAACGCGACCAGTTCACCCGCATTCAGGCGCGCCATGCTGCGTTGCTTGGCAAATGTATCACCAGATTCGCAAATGGGTCCGACGATGTCGTACGTTGCAGGTTCTGCGCCCACAGCGGGTTCGATGACAGGGATAATGTCATGGTGTGATTCATACATCGCCGGGCGGATCAAATCGTTCATCGCACTGTCAAGAATAAGAAAATCACGATCTTCGCCCGATTTCACATAGATCACCTGGCTCACCATGATCCCGGCGTTTCCTGAAATCAGGCGCCCCGGCTCTATCTCAATCTCGCAGCCCAGATCACCCACGGTGCGTTTGATCACCTCGCCATATTCGATCGGCAGCGGTGGCGCAGTATTAGAGCGCTCATAAGGGATCCCCAGCCCGCCCCCCAGATCAAGCCGACGGATATCATGGCCATCGGCGCGAAGTTGCCGGGTTAACTCTGCAACCTTCAAGTAAGCAAGCTCAAACGGTTCCAGTTCGGTCAACTGACTGCCGATATGCACGTCAATTCCGATCACATCGAGGCCCTTCAGTTTGGCCGCATGGGCGTAGACCGCGCGCGCACGGCTGATCGGAATTCCGAACTTATTCTCTTTTTTACCCGTCGCAATTTTGGCGTGTGTCTTGGCGTCAACATCCGGATTTACGCGAATGGTAATCGGCGCAACCAGACCCAGCGACAGCGCTACGTCATTCAGCGCCGCCATTTCCGGTTCGCTTTCAACGTTGAACTGGCGAATGCCACCTTCCAGTGCCACCCGCATTTCCTCCCGCGTTTTGCCGACGCCGGAAAACACGATCCGTTCGCCGGGAATACCGGCCGCTTTCGCCTTTAGGTATTCCCCGACGGACACAACATCCATTCCCGCCCCAAGATCACCCATCAGCTTGAGGACCGCGAGGTTCGAGTTTGATTTCATTGCGTAACAAACCAGATGCTCGGTTCCGGCAAGTGCTTCATCAAACAAAGAATAATGACGCGTCAGCGTCGCCGCTGAATAACAGTAAAACGGTGTGCCAACCGATGCTGCAATATCTGCAACCGGTACGTCCTCGACGTGCAGAACTCCGTTTCGATAAACAAAATGATCCATTAGGTAACCGGCCTTGTGCGTAAAAACAGATAAAGCGGGAGGCCGCAGCCAACGCCGATCAGGAACGTGGCCGGAATAGCCCAAAGTGCTGACCAATTGCGCCGAACGCGGGTTTCGCCCAAGGCCCAGAGTGTTAGTGCAATGGACGAAATGGTAAGGCCCCACGCAAGTCCGGAAGTCGCGGCATTTGCCTGCCATGCGTCCGAAAGCCCCGCCAGCGACGAGCCATTCTCTCGGCTCCACCTGACAAAATAGACCATGGGGTGCACGGCCCCCCAGATCGCCAGCAACAGATACCCTATCCGCAACGGCGAGATCATTGGCAGGCCGGGCCCAGGCAAAGGCCCATGTCAGCCCCACTGACCATCCCTTTTTGCGATGAATAGCCAATCGACACTTCACCGCTAAGACGAGGCGGAACAGGATCTCCGTCGGCACCACAAGCGGCCAGAAGCGCCAGCCAGAAAAATGTGACTGTCAGGCGTTTCATTGCAATTTTCCCTTCCAACGCGCGATTTGCTGGCGGACCTGATCGGGTGCAGTGCCGCCGTAGGATGTGCGTGACGCAACCGAATTTTCAACGCCCAGCACATCAAATACACCCTTGTTGATCGCCGCGTGAACGCTTTGCATATCGGGCAGCGACAGATCCGGCAGATCACAGTTTTTCGCTTCGGCCATCGCCACCAGCGACCCGGTCACATGATGGGCCTCGCGAAACGGCAAGCCAAGCTCGCGCACCAACCAGTCGGCCAAATCAGTTGCCGTCGAAAACCCGCTCGCGGCGGCGGTGCTTAGAGCATCCCGATTGGCCGTCATATCGCGGACCATGCCTTCCATCGCGGCCAGCGCCAGCATCAGGTTGTCGGCGGCGTCAAAGACCTGTTCCTTATCTTCCTGCATATCCTTTGAATAGGTCAGCGGCAGCCCTTTCATCACCGTGAAAAGCCCAACCATCGCGCCCATGATCCGGCCAATTTTGGCGCGGATCAGCTCAGCCGCATCCGGGTTTCTTTTTTGCGGCATGATAGACGACCCGGTTGAAAACCGGTCCGACAAGGCAACAAAACGAAACTGGGCCGAGGACCAGATCACCAGTTCTTCGGCGAACCGCGAAAGGTGCATCGCACAGATCGTTGCCGACGAAAGAAACTCCAGCGCAAAATCCCGGTCTGCCACGGCATCAAGCGAATTTGCGGCGGGGCGGTCAAACCCCAGGGCCTCTGCCGTTGAGTGCCGGTCAATTGGAAAAGATGTGCCTGCAAGCGCCGCCGCCCCCAAAGGCGATTCATTCATCCGCGCCCGCGCATCGCGAAACCGCGCAACGTCGCGGCCGAACATTTCGACATAGGCCATCATATGATGCCCCCATGTGACCGGCTGAGCCACCTGAAGATGGGTGAACCCCGGCATTACCCAATCTACGCCCGCCTCGGCCTGCCCCAGCAGGGCATGGATAAGCGCTGTGATCCCTTCGATCGCCGCGTCGGCCTGATCGCGCACCCACATCCGGAAATCAAGCGCCACCTGATCATTGCGCGAGCGGGCCGTGTGCAACCGCCCCGCTGGTTCGCCGATCAGATCAGAAAGCCGGGCTTCGACATTCATGTGAATGTCTTCCAAAGCCGCCGAAAACGGAAATTCACCGGTTTCAATTTCTGACAACACCGTGAGCAGGCCTTCACGAATGGCACCCGCATCATTATCCGTAATGATACCCTGTGCCGCCAACATGGCTGCATGGGCACGAGACCCTGCGATGTCTTGCGTGGCAAGCCGTTTGTCAAACCCGATTGAGGCGTTTATCGCCTCCATGATTGCATCGGGTCCGGCAGCAAAACGCCCGCCCCACATTGCGTTAGATTTTTGATCGGCCATGGTCGAACACCCGGAGAATAAAATGAAGCTGTTTCGTTCTGCCGTTCTCTATACGGCCCTTGCGTTTGGTGCAAATGCCGCGATGGCGGATATCGCCGCGCTGGAAGCGTTGCGCGCAGGCACGATGAAGAAACTGGTGTTCCTGTCCGAACCCGCACTGGTTTCCGATATCGAGTTCACGGACCCAGAGGGTGGCCAACATCGTCTGTCCGACTGGAAGGGCAAATATGTCCTGCTGAATTTCTGGGCCACATGGTGCGCGCCCTGTCGCAAAGAAATGCCCGGTCTAGAAGAAATTCAAGCCGAATTTGGCGGTGACACCTTCGAGGTTGTTCCAATCGCCACCGGACGAAATGCTTTGCCCGGTATTCGCCGGTTCTTTGAGGAGGTCGGCGTGACACATCTGCCGATCCTATTGGACCCAAAACAAAAACTCGCCCGCGACATGGCCGTTTTGGGTTTGCCGATCACCGTTATTTTGAACCCGGAAGGTCAGGAAATTGCCCGCTTGCGTGGCGACGCCGAATGGAACAGCGACAGCGCCAAGGCGATTATTTCACAGCTGATTGCAGCCCCGTAACCAGCCAAAGAAGTCATTGCGCCGCAGGCCTACCGACCCATCGCCGCCACTTTCGAATGGCTAGGGCAGCCAAGCAGATGATCGTTGACCAGTCCGGTGGCTTGCATAAAGGCATAGACAATGGTCGGCCCACAAAATTTGAACCCTTCCTTTTTAAGGTCTTTTGAAATCCGATTGGACAAGTCTGTTTGCGCAGGCACCTCTGACATGGTCACAAACCTGTTTTGTTGCGGCTTTCCATCGAGGTAATTCCACAAAAAGGTATCGAACCCCTGACGGGCCTCAATTTCCTGCCAGGCGCGCGCATTGTCAATCGTCGCTTCAATCTTGCCACGATGGCGAATTATGCCAGCATTCCCAAGCAGTTTTGTAACCTCAGCCTCGCCCCAATCGGCGATAACTTGCGGATCAAACCCTGCAAACGCAGCTTGGAAATTGTCCCGTTTGCGCAAAATCGTGATCCAACTCAATCCAGCCTGAAAACCATCCAGAATTAGTTTTTCCCAAAGAGCGCGGCTATCATATTCCGGAACGCCCCATTCATTGTCGTGATAATCCAAATAAAGCGGATCATCCCCGCACCAATCGCATCGACCATCCATTTATTCGCCTTTCGTTCAATGCTGTGCTGAGTTCATGCGGCAGGTTATTACAATTAGAACTAAATAGGAACATTTACGTCGTTTTAAACCATCGCACCGATCTTGTGACGAGCTAGACGGGAGATTGACGTGAATACCAACTTCAAAGGCGCAGCCAATGGCGGGAAAAAGAACAATCCGCTTTCGGTTGCCGTTCAGGAACGTGACAGGAACACGATCGATCTGGTGCGTGACGCCCTTGAAAATAACCGGGCGATGCTTGCTTACCAACCGATTGTTCAGGCGCGCACGCCCAATCAGACGGCCTATTACGAGGGATTGATTCGGATCATGGATCGCACCGGCAGGATTATTCCCGCCCGCGAGTTTATTGACGAGGTTGAAACAACCCAGTTGGGCCGAAAGATAGATTGCATTGCCCTTAAACAGGGCCTTCAAACTTTGAAGATGGTTCCAGATCTGCGTCTGTCAATTAACATGTCCGCCCGATCGATTGGCTATCAGAAATGGACGCAGATCCTAGATCGTGGACTAAAGGCAGACCCTTCCGTGGCGGAACGGCTGATACTGGAAATTACTGAAAGCAGCGCGATGAATGTTCCTGAAATCGTTCAAGCGTTCATGGCCAACCTACAAACACGCGGTATTACGTTTGCATTGGACGATTTCGGTGCCGGATTTACATCCTTCAGGTACTTAAAGGATTTCTATTTTGATATTGTGAAAATTGACGGTCAGTTCATCCGGGGTATTCATTCCAACCCCGACAATCAGGTTCTGACGCAGGCGCTTATATCTATCGGCGGGCATTTTGAAATGTTCACAGTGGCGGAAATGGTGGAAAGCGAAAGCGACGCGCGTTTCCTTATGGATATTGGAATAGACTGCATGCAAGGCTATTATTTTGGCGTCCCCACCGTTCGGCCGCGTTGGCTCGT
>Ga0209121_10004247_pt1 | contig 13446 bp, 10 predicted proteins | sample Cruoilmetagenom3_FD_187292 | JGI IMG/M metagenome (GOLD analysis project Ga0209121, IMG submission 187292) | Oil polluted marine microbial communities from Coal Oil Point, Santa Barbara, California, USA - Sample 3 (SPAdes) (version 2) | ecosystem: Environmental > Aquatic > Marine > Oil seeps ... | reverse complement strand
AGTTTGGGGGGTATTAGTTAATCTGGGAAGTCATCCTCAATCTTGGACCAGCGATGTTAAAGGTCCATTGGGTTCCCACAGCGCCCTCTCTCGAGTAGATCAGTCGACTTGTCTAGCCCGATCTCACGGGCTTGGAGCGCACATTTGACTTCACTAGTGTTCGCCGGATCCTTCCGAGAAGAAAACTACCGCGATCCGCGATGCTATTTCTGGTTCATGCCGTGCGGATAGTTGATTAGCTTTTTCCAAGACTGTGAGCATTTTCTCCAGAATAGCTTCACGCTTCAGGTAGTCGGATTCTAGTTTCTGAAGGACTTGCTCAAGTGCGATATAGCCCTGTGGAAGCTCTTCGTAAGCAAAGCTTGTCCGTACTTCATGCTTAACTTGTTCCCAGAATGGATCGATCAGTCTGCCCCAACTTTCACAGATCATCTCGAGAGCCTGAAGAGACAGGTGTCCAAAGAGTTCTTGATCACACGATTCGATTTCGTCTCCATCCGAATGCTCAGTGCTATGCCGCCCGAGGAAGGCAGCAAGCGCTTTCAAAAGGCTCTCAAGCCTCGATGGGCGCAGATCCCACTCGGTCAACTCATCGACATGCGATGCAATCGCCGCGAGCGCTGCTGTGATCTTTTCTTGGCTGGGGGAGACATCTTCAAGGCCAAGGCTTCGAGTCCGCTCGTAGGCATTATTGAGCATTTGTGCGCAAGCGATTTGGTCACGAATGATTTCTGCACCCTCGGAGCCACCCTGCTTGATCATCAAAAGACGGGGTGGCAGGAAGCTTTCGCGGCTGTCTGTTCCATTTAGATGCAGCATAGTGAAGGCTTCCCGACCTGACACGAGGGCGAGATCTGCCCCCCAGGTACCTTGAATCTCTCCATTCGATACGTCCGAGAGTCGAGCTGGAGATATTTGTTTCGATAAACTGGAAAGTTGGTCGTGATAGTTGTTGGTACGGAGAATCCTAGGCGACCGCAAATATGAAATCACACTTTCTAGGATTGCCTCGGTGTCCTCCGCCTCCAGCCTGTCGAGCACTTCCGTGAGTTCTTCTCCGGATAGCGCTCTATAGTTTGCGATACGTTGAGCGACTTTTTCATCTGACGCAAAGTGACCGACGGGGATGTCAATCAAGTGATAGTTCACTTTCTCGAATTTGCTATCGATCCGATCAATGCGACCGAGCCCTTGGATTAGCTCCTTCAGATTGGAAGTTAGACCAAGCAACACCAAAGTATCGCCAGATTGAAGATTAATCCCTTCGGCCATCTTATACGTCATGAAAACGGAAGCGGGTCCTTTCGGTGCCTTCCGTCCACCCGGGCGGAAGTAGGCTTCGACGCTCTTGCCATTTGTGATCCGCTCGAAGTTGCCTGCTTCTTCACCGTATAGATCGGAGAGTGCGTTTCTTTCACTTTTTGGACGGTTACCAACGACATAGTTAGTATGAAGACCTACTCTAGAAAGCTCTTCGGCGAATATCTCGAGCGTGTCAGTTCGCTCCGCAAGAAAGACCACACGATCCGTATTTCTTTGAATCTCGGCGCAGGCACGATAACGTTTCCGATCGATATCCCTGAGTGGCTTAGATGCCAACATCGTGGTTAGGGAGTCGCATTTCGGTGTGGGTGCCTCCTCTAGATAGAAGCTTTCGAATAGCTCCATTTGACCGGGCATACTTCTCTTCTTTCGGGCTGAATTCCTAGCCTCGAAATCCCGAAGCCATCTCCCAATGACACCGTTCTTCATCTCCCATTCTGCCTGAGCGGAGTTAGCTCTAAGGATGTTCAGCAGGTTCCGAATATAGAGCTGATCTTGGGTGTTCCGGCGAGTATTGGTATTGCCGAAGCGGCTGCGCTCAACAGCCGTAAAAGTAGAACCCGGAGCTAGCTCTCGACAAAGCTGCGCGATGTTTTCTAGACGTTCGGCCTGAGCCACCGTCACAGTCAGTGACTTAGGTCGTCCGTGGCTCTGGATGACTGGATAACCCTTTCTTCCTTCAACATTGCCCTCCCCGACGCAGCTTCTCTGTCTTCGCGTTAGAAAGGGGGCCAGCATTTTCGATAGTTCTCGTCTGGCAGTATGGGACAAGACCGTCTCAGCTGGGTCAACGGCGGACAGTTCGTAGTCAAGTGTGAATTCCTCATCAGATTGAAGCGCCTCGCTCTCGAATAGGTTGCCCATGCGTTGGATGTATTCTGGGGTCATGAAAATGGACGCCCTCTTCTCCTGCATATGAGACAGCCAATCAACGTCTCTATTACCAAGAAGCGTGGCGCTAAGGCAGACATTCCAACTCGGTGGGGCTAATTCGATGGCAGTGGCACGCTGAGATGCCTGCTCGAAACCTGGAGTTACCGTGTGGCTTTCATCAATGATGAGGAGGCCAAATTGATCGAGACGGAGCCCTTCTTGTTCATTGTTTCCAACACCTCTAAGCCTCTTTTTTGAAAGGCTACTATTGCCGATGACAGTCAAGGCATTCGTCTTGCTCTTTTCCCAGCTAGGAACGACTCTGGGCGGCGCAATGACAGCAGCATTCTTTCTAGTAACACTATGGACTGGTGATGGAGGAACCACACGGGTGAAGGTTTCCGTTAGTACCTCGCCTAGATGACAACCAATCTCAGTCTTTCCAGACCCGGTCGGAGCTTCAACGAAGGCAATACCATGTTCATAAGTAATAGCAGACGCTTCGTAGGTCAGCTCCTCCTGATAATCATAGAGTTGGTGACCCGTGATTTCGGTTCGCTTGCCACTCAGCCACGGTTGAAAACCTTTTTGCTCAACGATAGTTCGTGCAACAGCAAGCTCGGCCGTGACTGGTCGGATGAGCTTATCCAGGATTTCGAGGGCTTCTTTTGTCCAGTCGACGCTGGCCTCCCATATCTGCTCGGCAGCCTTCTGCCGTTCTTCCTCGAGTTCGTGCGAACCAGTACCTAGGCCGTCGGCGTACTCGATATTTCTGTAAAGACCGGATCGCGAAAAGTTCGCGGATCCTGCTACGGCTCCGAGTGGGCTAGAGACGATCTTTGCATGCATTCTTCTGTCGCCTGAAATACCGTAAAGCTCTTTGGCCACATCGGGATCAAAAACGCGAAGCTGTATCTTTCCTGAGATGATAGCGTCGCGTGCCAAGACAGCCATAAGGTCAGCGTGATCTTCAACTCGTAGGCCGGATCGCTCGAGCCAAAAAAGACGCATTTCTTCACTAACTGGGACGGACCTTCCGATGCGTTTGGCATTCTCGGTATCGACACCGAACGCGATCCGAATCTTTATCTGTTGTGCTGGCTCAGCTTCCCGAAGTTCCGGCATTTCAGCTAGCAAAATGGACAGTGAAGACAAGAAGTCTTGATAGCCTGTGGCAATCAGACAGTCCCCTGACCGGATGTGTGGACGGTAGATATTGGCAACCGGGTTATTGATGTTGGTTCCGACAGAGTGAGTAGTCTGCTGTGAATCCGACAGAGGCTCAAAAAGGTCTGGCGCCTTTGACAGCTTTCGTGTGTGAGTATTTAGCCATTTAGGTAAGCTAATCATTCGATGTATCCAATGTCGATCATTCTAAAAAGGACCGTATGATGCTGACACCTCGAACTGCGGCCGCGAGTTTCTCAGCGTTGTTGATCATTAATAGAGTTGCTCCATCTCTTGAGAAGTTGATTCAATCTTACGCATCAAATGAGTCCGACTCTTCAGAAATTGCACTTGGTGTGACATCGCTTGCAGAACTTCGGTCAGATTTGATTTTTGGTGCTGGTTTCTTCCATACAGAAAGTAATGATCCAACTTTGTCGTAATACTCGGGCACATACTTTTCCAAATCGACAATGAAATTGCCTTGCTGTGTGAAGCGTGCGCCGACCCGTTTGGATATAAATACATGAAAGCTAAGAACCGATAGGTGGTTTTTACCTTCATTAATCACGTCAGCGTCTTCTCTCAGTTGCTCAAGGGGAAACTGTGTTGCTTCGCTCGCGCCAGGCCAATTAAGGCGAACGAAGATGTCGTCGATATCCATCGTTTTAACCTGCCGGAGCAACCAGTTCAGGCGAGCTTTCGAGGATACTTTGTCTTCGGGAGCTCGGAGCGTCATTCCGATGTCAAAAGATCTGCGTGAGATATCAGCTGTAACTTCGAGCGGGGCAGCAGCGTCCGGTATGTCTAAAGAACAGTATAGTTTGTTTTCATCGCGGATGAGGGATATCTCGTCTTTCAATCTTAAGTTTGGATCGGCGGCATGTTTTCGACTTAGGCGTTCAGAGACGTGTGCTTCAGTTAATCGACTGAGGATTAGCGACAGGTCTTTTGTTTCCTGATGCCACGCCCCGATAACTGCCATAGCGTCTTCAGACTTTGCAGGTATGGATCCACCACTGGATACCAGTTTGTTAATGCTGCTCCATTCACTCGGCATCTTTTCAAAACCTTTAACGCCGGCGCTCTCGTGGCTTAGAAAACGACGCAGTTCGTTAAGTATGAAAAGTTGATCAGTATCTTTGATCTCACCTTTACTGATTAGTAGGTCAGCGGTGGTAAGTACTTTCATCCAAGACCAATGATATACGGGCACTTTTGAGCGGCTTTTCCGCACTGCTTCGAGTGGGTGATGTTTTGGAGATGTCGCGAACTGATTTGAAAGTGTTATTACGCAATCAATTCCGTTGTTCTTCGCTATATTTCGATACCGCTCGATCTGTTCCTGTTCTAATAGGTTATTTCCGACTTTAGCTTCTATCAGTGCGCGCCATTCCCGTTTCCCGACGCGAAGAACAACCAACCCATCAGGCCTATCTTTTCCATTGATCTTTTGATCCTTGAAAACAACTTCTGTAAATGTTGATAGATCAGCTTTTTTCCCAACTTTCTGTCCCACCGTCGCTAACAATGCTGCTCCGAATTCCTCAACCTTAGTAAGTGTTGCCAACACTATTGACGTAGTACGCCCTTCTTTAGAAGTTGTTGATAGTACAGGGAACAATCGAGCCGTTTCACCTTGGCTAAGATAGGTAGGAAGTTGGTCAAGCATATTACAATCCTATTTCAATTGAGTGTTGGTTATCAAATTGGGAATAGTTTACAACGACTCAGTGTATAAGCAATATGCAGATTTCGAACTCTCCCTATAATTGCATATGTAAAGAGTATTCAGCGGTCTGCCTCTATAAGGATAGCGCTAAGATTGTTGCCGCTGACCCAAGTCATCCCCCGATATAAAGGCTAGTACCATCTAGGACTTCGTGGATGTGAGGTATGTTACACTAACAAACCTGGACAACCCTGCTTTGACCCGGCAGTGTCGACCCATGAACGATCAAGACCCTACAGGTAAAGATTGGAATGGTGGTGAAATCGACCTGATTGTGGCCGATTACTTTGACATGCTGCAGTTGGAACTGTCGGGGCACGCATTTGTGAAATTACATCGTAACAATGCATTGCAGGAGATTACTGGACGCAAGAACGAACCAAATCGGAATTTCGAAATTTCCCGTAACGCTGCGCTGCGGTCTTTCAAGGTAATCGCAGATGTCGTTCGCAGCGTGCGGCTCGTCGGGGCGTCGACTAATCTGTAAAGGTTTGTCGAGAAGGGCTTAGTCTTCCCAATCCTCATCAAAGTCCATCGCATCGAGATCGCGCTGACCGTAGAACGCTTGTCGGTGTAAGTGGATGTTTACCCTCGCCGCTACGTTTTTCTGAGGAGTGTCGATCCCAATCTCTTCATTGATGGTGGTCTGGTAGATCATTTCCTCACCCCAGATATTCAGATTTCCATCCCAGATGTCAGTATTACCAATCAACTCTTCGGCTGCGGTCTCGAACTCCCATTCTTGGCTCTTGTTGCGGGCGATATACCAAGTGTCTTCTGTAGGATAGTCTATCCGATCCAAAGGTCGGTTTGCAAAGCCACCCGGTTCTCTGGGTCGTGTGCTGCCCCAGTCCCCGTAAATCACGGTGGTTCGGTTGGACCTGCGCGATATCTGATCTACCAGTTGCCTATTGGTGAAGGGAACAGGGGTGACGCCACTGTAAGCGGAAAACATCTTGGGCATGGACGTGCATGATAGAACAACAGGAACGTTCGCGTCGATTTCCTGCAAACTGCCTGCGATCACCCCATCAAACCAGACTGCCAAACTAAGCGGATCTCGCGTCCACCCACCTTCCAATATGATTGCGAAGTCTGCCGCTCCGCCTGCAGCAAACGCTGCAACGATTTCATCGATATTGTTAGGGAACCGGTCCCGCACAATTCGCATACAGTAAGGACGCCCCAATGCCTGAATAGCTTCGATTTGTCGACGTATCTCGGCTTCGCTTTGATCGCGCGATTGGATGCAAGGCCACGCCAATTCATGCTGACCAATGAATTCTACCCAGTTTGCAAATGAATTGGCTGGATCTATTAGGTGAGCTAGTTCCTGTTGCGGCGTGCTCTCCATGTTGGTGAATTGGTAGTCTCTGTCTATATCCAGAAAGTAATTCCTGTTAGGGAAAGCCCGCTGAACACGGTCGATTGCCCGCTCTAGCGTGTTTGAATTGGCCCACGGGGCAAGCAAGATACAGGGTGTCATCCTATCCTTGGTAGCTCCTGGTAAGTACTCAAGTCCGTTCATTTCGCTGGCGCGAATTGCCAGAGTGGGAACGTAGCTTTTGTTCTCTAGGACCATATCACCTCACTATGCCGCTGCCGAGAAGGTTGACAGACGGATTTCCATTGCCGCCTTCGAAACTTGGAAACGAGCTGCAAGGCCCTCAATTGTCGCTTCGGTTACCACGCTCTCGAAATCCTCTTGAAGTGCCTTTTCGACAAGTTCCATCGGCATGACAATATCGGCAGCAAGGCGATTGGCCTCAAATTCGATACGCTCAGGCTCTCCAGAACGATACAGAACATTGTCCTTTATGCCATCGGGTGTGCTGTCAATTATCGACTTGTGCAGAAAGAAGTGGGCTAGCTCGTGCGCGATGGTGAATCGCTGCCGCTCCCGAGCTTCATGTCGGTTCACCCGGATCAAATAGTGGTCGCCCTCTCGCTTTATCTGCCCTGACACACCGGTACTCAGGCTGGACACCTTGATTGCCACGCCAAGTTCCCTAGCGAGATGTCCCAGCTTTACCGGGTGTTCTGAAAGGTACCGGTTAAGGATTTCCTTTTCCGCACCTTGTATGTATTTCAATTCACGCGAAGTCATTGCTCATCCTCCTAGCGTTCGCCCGAGTCATCTGGATCAAAGTCTTCATCCAACTCTCCTTGACCACCTTGTCCAAACGCTATCTCATCAATCCGGGCTTTGATTGCTTTATCAGACAGCTTCTTAGAGACCAGTTCATTTATCCTAGTGCTGGCCGCTTTCTGTGCATCATCTTTTATCTCTCGGAACGTGTACGCGGCGACTATACCGATCCCGATTGCGATCGCCGCCAGAACGGCAGTGACTGCCGTCATCATGACGGAGACAAAACCAAGGTATGTTGGGAGTGCGATTGCCGGTTCTTCCTGTGTACCGGGAATACCGTCAATGGAGTCTACCACCCCCATCGAAATCAACAGATAGCAGACCACTAATCCGCCGATGAAGAAAGCGATGTAACCTACTATCTTCATCCTGCCAACCGTTTGCTATATGGTCTGTCGCCCATACTATCCATGCTATGTTCTTTTTTTGTTCTCGTCAAGCCTGATGTATTCATAGTGTGCCAGACCTATGGGTGATTTGGCTAGTACTAGAATTGTCGTACAGCCGCTTTTGGTGCTTAGGTGCTTATTCTGTGGGCAGCAACCAAGTGAATTGCCTTGATGTCGTGAATTGATTGTCTGTCTGAGCCATTAATTGTCGTCAACTAACCTTGCTAAACTGGCGGGTTTTTACCCCGCCGTTGACACCTATGTAAGGATAGGGCGCCAAAGACGCTGTTGACCCAGACCTTCCCCCTATATAAGCGCAAAAACCACCTAGGACTTCGTGTTATTTCGGTTGACATCATTACACCAACCTTTGCCCATCCGCACATGAATCAAACTAGCATTGCAACTCGGGTATCTATGCAACAACTGCATAGCTCAAAGGTGATAATCTCCGAACTTATGAGTGGATAGCGACAATCGCAGATTTCGAGAATACTGATAGCGAAGTCGTATTCTGTCTTTGAGACAACCGCATAGGGTTATGGTTCATTGTTAGTTGGTCTATAAGCCTAAGTGTTCTGTTAAAGTCCAATGTTGTTCTGTTTTTAGGCTAGGCAATTACATTACAGATGACTAAGACTGATTTCCTATTGAACGGATGTTCCACCCGTCAATAGTTTAATCCCCCGCTAGCTTCAGTAGCGTCTAAAAAGACTAGTTGATGACAATCAACCCTGAAACTAGCGGGGGATGTAATCAACGGTATCCGTCAATCGTGTAACCATAAGAGCCTAGCACCTAAGACCATGAGTGCAGCGGGCGGCGTTCGTATTCCCGCATGTGGCTCCGACATCCTGACTCCTTCGAGTCAAACGCGGTTGAAGCTTTTCAGCTTCGCACCACCTACATGCTTATGTACCGACAAGTAGGTGGCAGGAGGTTGAGAAGTCCTCAGAGCCTCCATCCTTTCAAGCTGTTTACGCAATTGCGTCAGGGCTTGTCCCTGTCGGCTTCGACTGCCTCATAGCGCCGGTCATGTTCCCGGAATCACCGTTGAAAACTAAGGTCGATATGCAAATACTGCCGGTCAGCAGCAAGAGGTTGTTTCCAAACATCATTATAGCATATTATCTAGTTAACTCCTAGTGTTAACATCTACTCAATCCAACATAATGTGCAGTGATTATAAGTGTTAATCAACGTCAGTGCGCAATGTTAAAATGCCAACTCATTCGCCAACCAATAGATCAACCACCGCAACGAACTTCTCGTATGTCACTGGTATTTCCTCGTCGACACAAGCAATTCGGTACGCGCCAACCAGTTCAAACTCATTTGCGGTAAGCGGCATTCCGATCGTGTTGACGAGCACCTCCCAAATCGCTGGATGATATTCCTCCATTGCCAATCGAAACAGATAGACCGGATCGACGTGACAGGCATTCGCTAGATCCGGAATACGATCAAGCGGGAGTTTCATTTCACCTTTCTTGAGCATGGAAATGATATTCGGTTTCGGAAATCCGGCCTCAATCGCAATTTCGCGTTGGCTCTTGCCGGAGAACTCAATTGCACGGCCGATGAAGGTTGCTGTTTTACTTGTGGTTGTCATGGTTGATCCCTTGTAATGCTGCGTCTCGCAGCGTTTCTACTGACTTACTTTATCGATGGGATGTGCATCCTTATGCAGTTGGGCGCCCAAGTGGTTTGTGTAAGGGAATGCGTGGCGTGGTAGATGTTCTAAGCAATCGAGCAGTCCGACAACTGTTACCTTACACAGGTGGTTATGCGTGGATATCGGAAGAAGTACCTGCAGAGCACACTCTAGGGCCGCTTATAGCCTCGCTGAGAGAGTCGCTGGCGGCGTCCAGCGCGATTTATGAGTGAATGTAACTGCCAGAAATAGCGCTTGCCACGGACGCTCTGTGAGAGGCATGTCTTATACTTGCTAGGTTGAGTTAATCCACTCGGAATGCAAAGTTGAAAGCTAGTTAGGGAGGTCCGCAATGGCTTTTGCATTCTACGATTTCGAAACGACCGGAATATCACCGGCCTTTGATCAGCCGCTGCAGTTTGCTGCTATTCTAACCGACGATGACTTCAACGAAATCGAACGCGTCAATCTCCGATGTAGACTTGCGCCGCATATACTTCCGTCACCAATGGCGATGGCAATTACCGGTGTTTCACCCGAACAGCTATTGGATCCAAATCTGCCGTCTTGGTTTGAGTTCGCCATTCGACTGCGTGATCTAATCGAGCGTTGGGCTCCGGCAACCTGGACCGGATACAACTCGATCGCGTTTGACGAAGAGGTTCTGCGACAGACATTCTATCAAAACCTTCAGCCCAATCTTTACGAGACACAATTCAACGGAAATGATCGTATAGACATTATGAAGGTGGTCTATGCGGTTTGGTTGAAAGCCCCCGACATCTTGAACTGGTCTGCTGGAGATAACGGGAAGATCGTATTCAAGCTGGATCAACTGGCTCCGGAGAATGGATTCACGAACCACGATGCCCATGACGCCCTTGGAGATGTAGAGGCCACCATCCATATTGCACGGATCATCCGAGACAAAGCGCCTGATGTGTGGGCGCATGCCCTCAGAAACCGTGATAAACACGATGTGATTGAAAGGCTTGTTACAGGCACACCTATGGCGATTGTTGAGAGATTTGGAGGCCCACCGCGCGAGCTGATTGGTTGCTTTTGTGGCTTCCAGGATGGGAACCCAAATAGGGTGGGATTTTTCAACCTCGCTGCAGCTGATCCTTCTCAGTACTTAGGTGCTGATGAAGAAGCGCTCGATAAGGCGGTGGGCCTGTCACCCATCACAATACGTTCGCTGCCGATCAACAAGTTCCCGTCGTTGTTTGAGATAGAGGATGTAGATCGGGAAATCGAGCGCAGGGCAAGGCTCATTGCGTCAAATCCCGACTTCTATGGGCGCGTAGGAAAGGCTTTAACGCGACGATACGCGGATGCCGAGCCACCCGAGCACGTCGAGCAACAGATTTACCAAGGTTTTTATGGACAAGCAGACCAGATTGCTTTGAAGGGATTTGGCGATGCAGATTGGTTCAATCGAATGGAGATCATAAGCTCTTTCGAGGATAAAAGGCTGAGATATCTCGGATTGCGACTCGCAATGATTGAACAACCAGGACTATTTGATGCAAAGCAGCTTGCCGCTGCAGCCGACGCTATCGAGAAGAAGTGGCAGCATTGTCCCGATAACGGAAATGGATGGTCAACATTTGGAACAGTCGAAGAGGATCTGACGGAGGTTGAACGGCGAGATATTGTCTCGGCAAAAGACCTGGAGGAAATGCGTGCGTTTTTCGCGCATCGTCGATCTGAAATCGAGGCGGGCAGGTTTTAACGCTCGCCTGATAATGGGATAGTTCATAGCCTTTCACAAAAGCGCGTAGGCTTGGTCCGAGGTATTTTGCGAACGGATGTAGCGGTCAAGTTGCGGACCAAGCCTAGGGCGCTGAGGGAGAGGGTTTGATCATTACTGCTCAGAGACTAATCTGTGTCACCTGATCGCGCAGCGCGTTCCAAAACCCGTTTTACTGTAATTCCTTGCCACGCGCCTTTACCAGAGGGCGTCTTGATTCCAGAGGCATTTAGGGCTTCTGCTAGAGCAGTTAAGTTAGATTGACTATCCTCACTCAAGGTAAGGCGAACGCGTTCGATGTCTTTGGAAAGCTGCCATGCACGATGGTCTGCAATGCGCTTCTTTGCGCGCACCCCTGCTTCAACAGATTTACGCGTTGGGCCATCGTTGAATTCTGCAATTTTGTCGAGGCCCGATTTGATGCTCTTTGAGCGCAGATGTGATTTCCGAGCTTGATCGCCGACGTTTAATACGAGTATCTTTTTGGGAATGTCTCTTACCGCCGAGCCGTGTGTAATGCTGAATAGATTGGGTGCATGCATTTTCAGATAAGCGGCTTGTGTGAAAGCCAAATCTATATCCCGACAGTCGATCAACCTCACGTAATCGTCAATCAGGATCATCTCGTTGTTTGTAGCGCTCAACTCGAGAACCTTCTGGAATGTTGGATCCAACGCTGGATCAAATCGGGCTTGGGTTCGACGGATCAGTCCATATGACTCGAGTGATCGGCCCGCACTCTTTGCAAATAGCTCGACTGTCGATGCTTGAGCAATACATTGGGTCGTATTGAGTAATTCAGCTTTTGGTGTCGACAATGATTTTCCACTAACAACGTACACCGGACGTAACGGGCTCTTTGTATCTTCCATATATACCTCTGCAAAATACAAAACCATCATTGTGGCGGGTTTGTATTGTTCGTTTTGTCTCTATCCCGTACAAAAACACTGTTTCCGTACGGGGGTTATACGGGGGTTATGCGGGATATAGTGCATTTTCAGTTCTAAACGCGGTTTAGATGTTTACCGTTGATAATCAAGCACTTTTACACGGTTTGCTTGGGAAAACACCCGACGGACGAGTCCGCATGTCGTATAATAGCTCTAGACAACATGAATGGAGTACACGACATGACGAAATCTAACAAAACTATCCGTGACGCCTGTGAATCTTGGTTGAAATCCTGTGAGAGAAACGGACTTGAACGGGCGACACTGCGCAGCTATCGCGGTCACTACAAACACCACATTGACGCGAAGATTGGGGATCTGCTGGTCAAGGATTTGAGCCGTGGTGACGTGCGCGAGTTTATCGATGAACTGCAAGATAGTGGCATGTCCCGGTCGATGACAAAAAAGGTCCTCGCAAGTTTACGGTCGGCGCTGCACGAGGCGCTCGAACGTGAATGGGTAGACAACAATGTTGCCCGTGACGTGAAAATGAAACGCAACCGCCGGGAAGAAGAGGAACGGGTTATACCGACCAAGGCTGAAATCCGCACGATGATAGCTGAAGTTTCAGAACAACATCGCCCGTTGATCGTCACGGCAATCTTTACTGGCATGCGCATTTCGGAGTTGCGCGGTCTTAGTTGGGAGTCTGTCGATTTTGATAACAAGGTGATCGAAGTTAAGCAGCGTGCGGATCGTTACAACGAAATCGGTAAGCCAAAGAGCCGGACCAGCAGACGGGTGATCCCGATGTCTCCAAGTGTTATAGCGCACTTGGCAGAGTGGAAACTGAAATGTCCAAACGGGCCACTCAGCCTTGTCTTTCCAAACGGTGCAGGAAACGTCGAGAACCATTCGAACATCTATCAGCGCTTATTCAAGCCACTTCTGGTGGATAACGGCATCGTAAATGCAGACGGTAAACCGAAGTTTGGCTTTCATGCTCTTCGCCACGCTGCTGCGTCTTTGTTCATCGAGCAAAGTTGGCCCGCCAAGAAGGTACAGTCAATCCTTGGCCACTCGTCGATAACTATGACGATGGATGTATATGGCCATCTTTTTGAAAGCCCTGAAGATGACGTTGAAATGTTTGAGAAGATGGAAGCGGATTTAATGGCTGCATAGTTTCTGTTGATCGCCAAAAAGTTGATGCATTCAGGCATTTTTCGGTAATTCGAATGACTGCTCAGAGGACAAAGCGGACATGCGAATTGACCTGTCGGCAGTCCAGTTCTGACCCGGTGCAGTAATTTCGATCGCAGATTTATATTTCCGCCTTCAGGCCATAGCTGCCATTTGTCTTCGCATGTGATGTTGCAAGATGCGTCGACACACCGGCCGCGCTCGCTCCTGAAACGCTTGACGTATAATCCTGACGTTCCTAGGTTGAACCGCGGCGGAGCCTCCTGTAAAACACACCCAGGTAGCCGGAATGCCTTACCTCATTCAG
>Ga0209121_10004246_pt1 | contig 13447 bp, 11 predicted proteins | sample Cruoilmetagenom3_FD_187292 | JGI IMG/M metagenome (GOLD analysis project Ga0209121, IMG submission 187292) | Oil polluted marine microbial communities from Coal Oil Point, Santa Barbara, California, USA - Sample 3 (SPAdes) (version 2) | ecosystem: Environmental > Aquatic > Marine > Oil seeps ... | reverse complement strand
TAGGAAACACCTGCCCCGGGCCTGACCCGGGGCCTCGACCCCTAATATGGAGGTCCCGGGTCAAGCCCGGGACGCGCGTACATGAAAATTTCTGTCTCTCGCGATGTGTTCAAGCTGGCACAGGTGTTTACCATTTCACGCGGGTCACGAAGCGAGGCGAAAGTGCTGACGGTGCGGATTGAAGCCGACGGTGTGCAGGGCTGGGGCGAATGTGTGCCTTATGAGCGTTACGGTGAGACCCTGGAGAGTGTGACAGCCGAGATCGAAGGGCTTTCAGGGGATGTGACCCGCGAGGCGCTGTATGATTTGTTGCCCGCCGGGGCTGCGCGCAATGCGCTGGATTGCGCGTTGTGGGATCTGGAAGCCAAGCGCACGGGCAAGCGGGTATGGGAATTGGCCGGATTGGCCAAGCCGGGCCCGGAAATCACCGCGTATACCTTGTCACTGGACACACCCGAAAAGATGCAGGTGCAAGCTGCAAAAAATGCGTTTCGCCCCTTGCTGAAGATCAAGCTGGGAACGCCCGATGATATGGCACGCCTTGAGGCTGTGCGGGCTGGTGCGCCCAAATCCACCATAATCGTGGATGCGAATGAAGGCTGGAGCGCTGAAGTCTATGGCGAGTTGGCACCGCATCTGATGCGGCTGGGTGTGGCGCTGGTAGAGCAGCCTTTGCCAGCTGCTGACGATCACGCGCTGATTGGCATGGACCGGCCTGTGCCGGTTTGCGCCGATGAGAGCTGTCATGACCGTGCCAGCCTGCCCGGCCTTAAGGGCAAATACGATGTGGTGAACATCAAACTGGACAAAACCGGCGGGCTGACCGAGGCCTTGAAGCTGCGCGAAGCGGCCTTGGCTGAGGGCTACCAGGTCATGGTCGGCTGCATGGTCGGGTCGTCTTTGGCAATGGCCCCGGCGACCCTGGTTGCACAAGGCGTCATGGTAACAGACCTTGACGGCCCGCTTCTGTTAGCCGAAGACCGCGATGAACCTTTGAAATTTGATAAGGCCGGGGTGCATCCACCCAAGGCCGCACTTTGGGGATAATGACCATGCGCACTGTGTATCTGAACGGCGACTACCTGCCCGAAACCGAGGCCAAAATCTCGATCTTTGATCGGGCGTTCTTGATGGCTGACGGTGTGTATGAGGTGACCAGTGTATTGGGCGGCAAGCTGATTGATTTTGGTGGCCATTTGAACCGGCTGGAGCGGTCATTAAATGAATTGGACATGCAAAAGCCCGAAGCATTTGACGATCTGCTTGATATCCACCGCGAATTGGTGCGGGTGAACGGCATCACCGATGGGATGATCTATTTGCAAGTCACGCGCGGTGCTGCGGGCGACCGGGATTTTGTGTTTCCCGATCCCGAAGAGGTCAAGCCGACGTTGGTATTGTTCACGCAATCCAAGCCGGGGCTGGCCAACAGCCCATTGGCCGATAAGGGCATACGCGTGATCAGCATTGAGGACGTGCGCTGGGGCCGTCGTGATATCAAGACCACACAGCTGCTCTATCCCTCCATGGGCAAGATGATGGCCAAGAAGGCCGGTTGTGATGACGCCTGGCTGATCGAAGATGGGTTTGTGACCGAAGGCACATCAAACAACGCCTATATCGTGAAGGGCAACAAGATCATCACCCGCGCGCTGAGCAATGACATTTTGCATGGCATCACCCGCGCCGCCGTTTTGCGGTGTGCCGCTGAGGCGCAGATGGAAGTGGAAGAACGCAACTTTACCATTGATGAGGCAAAGGCGGCGGATGAGGCGTTTGTCACCTCGGCCAGCACATTTGTCATGCCAGTGGTTGAGATTGACGGAGCCACATTGGGCGACGGCAAGCCCGCTCATGTGGCCAAGCGGCTGCGCGAAATCTATCTGGAAGAGAGCCTGAAAGCAGCGATCTGATAGAGGGCCGACCTCTCGGCAAAGGGCATCGTTCATGGCAGGCCCAAGATATACTGCTAAAGCGCGACCGGCACAGCGGTGCGGGGGCCCACTGACCTGATCTGAACGGGTGTGGTTGCGGTTGTCGGCCAGTGCGGGCGGTCTATAGATTGTCCCGAAGTGGCTTCATCGCCTGGCGATACGCCGTTTCAACCGCCTCGCGGGCCACATGTCGGCCATCCCGAACCATGTGGCGACCAGCAGACCAGACATCGCGCACCATGCGGTCATCCCCGGCAAATATCCAGCTATCCAACAGCATGTCACCTTCATGGCCTTCCAGATCAAAGTGGTCGGCATCCAATGTCATCAGATCCGCCCATCGCCCTGTGGCGATCTGGCCCGAGGCGCGCCCAGCAGCCTGAGCACCCCCCTTGCAAACCGCGTCAAACAAGCGGCGCCCGGTGGACAGCTCGGGCGTGGCCAGTGCGGCGCGGGACAGGTCGCGCAGACGTTGAGAATAATCCAGCGTGCGCAGTTCCTCGGACAGTGAAATGCGGATGTTGGAATCCGAACCAATGGCAATTGCCCCGCTTGCGCCAAGCCAGCGCACCCCATCAAATATACCATCCCCAAGGCTGGATTCGGTGATCGGGCACAGGCCTGCCACGGCCCCAGTCGCCGCCAGTTCGGTGGTTTCGTGGGGGTGCATTTGGGTGCAGTGGATCAGGCACCATTGATCTGTGACCTCGGCGTTGTCCAACAGCCATTCCACCGGGCGTGCCCCCCAGGCGGCCTGAACATCCTGCACCTCTTTGACCTGCTCGGCCAAGTGCAGATGCACAGGGCCACCGGCGGCCAGTTCGGTCGCTTTGCGGATATCCTCGGCCGCGACAGCACGCAGGGAATGCGGGGCAACGCCCATGTTTGTATCGGCGGGCAAATCGGCAATCGCGGCGCGGCTTTCCTCCATCAGGCGGGCAAAGCGGGCGGGATCATTGCCAAAGCGGATTTGGCCGGGACCAAGGCCCGATTTATCACAGCCGCCGTATTGATATTGCACCGGCAAAAGCGTCAGACCGATGCCGGTCTGGTGCGTTGCGGCAGCGATACGTTGCGCCATTTCCGACAGGGCATCATAGGGCACGCCGCCGGGTTGGTGATGCAGGTAGTGGAATTCCACATTGGTGGCATAGCCGGCCTCCAGCATCTCCATCTGCACCAGTGCGGCGATGGCTTGCACCTGATCAGGCGTCAGTTGATCAAGGAAGCGGTACATCAGTTGGCGCCATGTCCAAAAGCTGTCTTTGGGATCGGGGCCGCGGCGTTCGGTCATGCCGGCCATGGCACGCTGAAAGGCGTGGGAGTGGGCATTTGCAGGCGCGGGCAACAAGATGCCCACCTGAGTACCCGACGGCGCAACACCGGTTTTTACTGAGGCGATGCGCCCTGCCCCGTCTGCCGTTACGGCCACGTCCTGCGCCCAGCCATCGGGCAACAAGGCGGTCTTTGCCCAAATCGTGGTCATGGCGCAATCCCGTGTTGACTCAAATATTATGTATATACATAATATTTGTAACGACTCTTCAACGCAAGATGATTGTGACCGGGATGCTGCTGGGAAATGCGACGATTGCCACCATGGCTGAGGGGGCAGGCTATGGCCTGCTTCAAAAAGGGGCTGTCTGGGTGCAGAATGGCCAGATCACCTGGGTCGGAGCCGAGGCGGAGGCCCCTGAGCAAGCTGGGCCAGCTGAGGATATGCAAGGGCGGTTGATCACCCCCGCCCTGATTGATTGCCACACCCATATAGTGCATGGCGGCAATCGCGCGGGCGAATTTGAGATGCGCCTGAACGGGGCCAGCTATGAAGAGGTGGCGCGGGCGGGCGGCGGGATCATTTCGACCGTCAAGGCCACGCGCGGGGCGTCTGAGGACACGTTGCTGGCCGGGGCGCTGCGCTTTGTTGATGCGCTGATCGGCGAGGGTGTCTCGGTGATCGAAGTGAAATCCGGCTATGGGCTGGATATCGAGACCGAATTGAAAATGCTGCGCGTGGCGCGGGCGATTGAACAGGTCCGCCCAGTGCGGGTCAGGACCAGTTTTCTGGGGGCACATGCTCTGCCTGCTGAATATGCCGGGCGCGCGATGGAGTACATCGAGACCCTCTGTATCCCCGCACTTGAAGCGGCCCACTCCGCAGGGCTGGTTGATGCCGTGGACGGGTTTTGCGAGGGCATCGCCTTTTCGGTTGAGGAAATTGAGCCGCTGTTCACACGCGCCAAAGAGCTGGGCATTCCTGTCAAACTGCACGCCGAACAACTGAGCAATATTGGCGGCACGCAACTGGCCGCACGCTTTGGGGCTTTGTCGGCGGATCATGTGGAATATGCCAATGACGCCGATGCGCAGGCGCTGGCCAGATCAGGGTCTGTTGCCGTGATCCTGCCAGGGGCGTTTTACACATTGCACGAAACCCAGGCACCACCCGTTGAGGCATTTCGCAAGCACAACGTAGCGATGGCCCTGGCAACAGATTGCAATCCGGGATCATCGCCGCTGGCCTCGTTGCTGCTGGTGATGAACATGGGTTGCACGCTGTTTCGTCTGACACCTGAGGAGGCATTGACCGGGGTCACACGCCACGCCGCACGCGCATTGGGGCTGGATGACACCGGCGTCATTGCCCCCGGCAAGCGCGCCGATCTGGCGATCTGGAATGTGAGTGAACCGGCTGAGCTGGCGTATCGCATCGGGTTCAATCCGCTGCACCGGCGGATTTTCGGAGGCGAAGGCTAATGGGCGTTTTGACCCCCGGCACAGCGACGCTGACACAGCTTGAGGCGATCTGGCGTCAAAGCCTTGCTGTCACGTTGGACCCATCGGTGCAGCCCGCTGTTGAGGCCGCCGCCGAACTGGTGCGCCGTGCCGCGGCTGGCAACGAGGCGGTGTACGGCGTGAACACCGGCTTTGGCAAACTGGCCAGTGTGAAAATCCCATCAAAAGACACAGCGCAATTGCAGCGCAATCTGATCCTGTCACATTGCTGCGGTGTGGGCGAGCCGCTGGACACCCCCACCACGCAGCTGATGATGGTGCTGAAACTTCTGTCACTGGGGCGCGGCGCATCGGGCGTGGCCTGGTCCACGGTGCAATTGCTGCAAGCTATGTTGGCCAAAGGTGTAACGCCGGTGGTGCCCGATCAGGGATCGGTCGGGGCATCGGGCGATCTGGCCCCGCTGGCACATATGGCCGCCACCATGATGGGCGAAGGTGAAGCGCTGATTAACGGCACACGCATGACATCCAGCGAGGCATTGGCCAAGGCCGGGCTGACGGCGGTTGAACTGGGCCCCAAGGAAGGGCTGGCGCTGATCAACGGTACGCAGTTTTCCACGGCCTGCGCATTGGCCGGGCTGTGGGGTGCGTGGCGCAACGCACAGGCCTGTATTGTGACAGCAGCGCTGAGCACGGATGCCATCATGGGATCAACTGCGCCGTTGGTGGATGAAATTCACACCCTGCGCGGCCACCAGGGCCAGATCACTGCCGCACGGGCGCAAAGGGGCCTGATGGAGGGCTCGCAAATCCGCGAGAGCCACCGCGAGGATGATACCCGCGTGCAAGACCCCTATTGCATCCGCTGTCAGGCGCAGGTGAGCGGTGCCGCGATTGATCTGTTGCGGCGCGCTGGTGACGTGTTGGAAATTGAGGCCAATGCGGTGACGGACAACCCTCTGGTTCTGGTGGGCGAAGGGCGCATCGTATCGGGCGGCAATTTCCATGCAGAGCCGGTGGGTTTTGCCGCGGATCAGATAGCCATGGCTGTGGCAGAGATCGGTGCGATTGCGCAACGCCGCGTGGCGCTGATGGTGGACCCGACTTTGAGTTTCGATTTGCCACCGTTTCTGACGCCTGAACCGGGGCTGAACTCGGGGTTGATGATTGCCGAGGTCACAACAGCAGCCCTGATGAGCGAGAACAAACATCTGGCCAATCCGTGCACAACAGACAGCACGCCCACCTCAGCCAACCAAGAGGACCATGTCAGCATGGCCGCCCATGCTGCGCGTCGTCTGGCGCGGATGAACACCAACCTGAACACCATTTTGGGGGTTGAGGCGATCTGTGCTGCCCAAGGCATTGGATTTCGCGCGCCATTGCAGACAAGTGCGCCGTTGCAGGCGGCTGTGGCACGGCTGCGCAAAGCGGTGCCTGTGCTGGAAGCGGATCGCTATCTGGCGCCTGATTTGCATTCTGCGGCCCTGCTGATCCGTGATGGGGATCTGGTGGCTGCGGCTGGTCTGGAGATGGAGCTGTGAGTGCTGCTTGGCCCGTGGTGATTAAGTATTTGTGGAAAGATGAAGCGAGGGGGCGTCATGCAACCGGTTGAAGTGGTTCAGGGGGATAGCCCCATTGTGTTGGGTCTGCCCCATACCGGGACATATGTGCCGGGCGATGTGCGCGCACGGCTGAATGACCTTGGCAAGGGGTTGGCCGACACGGATTGGAATATTCACAAGTTGTATGACGGGTTATTGCCCGGCGCGACCACTGTGCGCGCTACGTTTCATCGCTATGTGATAGATGCCAACCGTGATCCATCCGGGGCGAGCCTGTACCCGGGGCAAAACACCACCGGGCTGGTGCCGATGACTGATTTTGAGGGGGCCGACATCTGGGCCGTGCCGCCATCGGGCGGCGAAGTAGAGCATCGCCGCGAGATGTTTCATGCGCCCTATCACGCAGCACTGGAAGCCGAGATGCAGCGCGTGCACGCCAAACACGGGGTGGCGGTTTTGTATGATTGCCATTCGATCCGTGGGCGCATTCCGTTTCTGTTTGAAGGCACATTGCCGGACTTCAACATTGGCACCAACGAAGGTGTGACCTGTGCCCCTGCGATTGCATCGGCGGTTGAGGGCATATGTGCCCGCGCCGAGGGGTATTCCTTTGTCAGCAATGGCCGTTTCAAGGGCGGCTGGAGCACCCGCCACTATGGGCGGCCCAATGAGGGCTGGCACGCCATCCAAATGGAACTGGCGCAATCCACCTACATGGAGGAGGCCGCGCCCTGGCCCTATTTGCACGATCGCGCCGACAGGCTGCGCGTGCATCTGAAAGACATTCTGACAGCGATTGATGCAATCGCCCGAAACGGAGACCTGACATGAAAAACCCGCGCCACAACACCCGCGATATTTACCCCGCCACAGGCGCCGAGATCACCGCGAAAAGCTGGATGACCGAAGCGCCGATGCGCATGCTGATGAACAACCTGCACCCCGATGTGGCCGAGAACCCGCACGAGTTGGTGGTTTATGGCGGCATTGGCCGCGCCGCGCGCACATGGGAGGATTTTGATCAGATCGTCGCCAGCCTGAAAGATCTGGAGGAAGACGAAACCCTGCTGGTGCAATCGGGCAAGCCGGTGGGCGTGTTCAAGACCCACGCAGATGCCCCACGGGTGCTGATTGCCAATTCCAACCTCGTGCCACATTGGGCCAATTGGGATCATTTCAACGAGCTCGATAAAAAGGGTCTGGCGATGTACGGCCAGATGACCGCCGGATCATGGATTTACATCGGCACACAGGGCATTGTGCAAGGCACCTACGAGACCTTTGTTGAGGCCGGACGCCAGCACTATGACGGCAATCTGACAGGCCGCTGGATATTGACCGCCGGGCTGGGCGGAATGGGCGGAGCACAACCCCTGGCCGCTGTGATGGCTGGCGCGTGCTGTCTGGCCGTGGAGTGTGATGAAACCCGCGCCGAATTCCGCAAACGCACGAAGTATGTCGATGAAATATGCCATGATCTGGATGAAGCATTGGCGATGATCGACACCTGGACCAAGGCGGGCGAGGCCAAATCCGTGGCATTGATTGGCAATGCGGCGGATGTATTCCCTGAGTTGGTAAAGCGTGGCGTAAAGCCCGATATCGTGACCGATCAGACCAGCGCGCATGACCCGATACATGGGTATTTGCCACAGGGTTGGAGTGTCGCCGGGTGGCGCGCCAAACAAGAGAGCGACCCCAAGGGTGTCGAGAAAGCCGCGCGGGCCTCTATGCGCGTACATGTGGCCGCGATGGTTGATTTCTGGAACGCCGGTGTGCCGACGCTGGATTATGGCAACAACATCCGTCAGGTGGCCCTGGAAGAGGGGCTGGAAAACGCCTTTGCCTTCCCCGGTTTTGTGCCCGCGTATATCCGGCCGCTGTTTTGCCGCGGCATCGGGCCGTTCCGCTGGGCCGCACTGAGCGGCGATCCAGAGGACATTTATAAAACCGACGCCAAGATGAAAGAATTGTTCCCGGAAAACACCCATCTGCATCAATGGCTGGATATGGCGCGCGAACGAATTGCCTTTCAGGGCCTGCCCGCACGGATTTGTTGGATCGGGCTGGGCGATCGGCACAAGGCAGGGCTGGCGATCAATGAAATGGTGCGCTCGGGCGAGTTGAAGGCGCCGGTTGTGATTGGACGGGATCATCTGGATTCAGGCTCTGTTGCGTCGCCCAATCGGGAAACCGAGGCGATGAAAGATGGATCAGATGCTGTATCGGATTGGCCATTGCTGAATGCGCTGCTGAACACGGCCAGCGGGGCCACCTGGGTGTCATTGCACCACGGCGGCGGCGTTGGCATGGGGTTTAGCCAGCATTCGGGCATGGTGATTTGTTGTGACGGCACCGACGATGCAGCACGGCGTATTGGCCGGGTATTGTGGAACGACCCGGCAACCGGTGTGATGCGCCATGCCGATGCCGGATATGACATCGCCATTGACTGCGCCAAAGAGCACGGTTTGAATTTACCAAGGATATTGAAGTGATTTTGGCGGGGCACCCTGCTTTTGCCAAATTCAAACCCATCGCAAGAATGGGAACACCAAAACTGCACTGCGACCCTGATTTGATGCGCGCAAACGCAGGACATAAAGAGGCAGACCATTGTTATTCCGGCAAAGCCTGAGAACGCATAACCATAGGAAGGACAACAGATGAAAAGACGTGAATTTATCAAAGCCGGTGCGATTGGCACAGCTGCAACTGCGATTGCAGCCCCCGCGGTTGCACAAGATATTACACAGTGGACGATGGTTACGGCATGGCCAAAAAACCTGCCTGGGCCGGGGGTTGCAGCGCAAACGCTGGCGGATCGGATCACCACGCTTTCGGGTGGTCGCCTTGAGGTGAAACTGCACGCCGCCGGTGAAATCGTACCGGGCAAGGGTGTATTTGATGCCGTTTCTGAAGGCACCGCGCATCTTTATCACGCAGTACCGGCTTATTGGGGATCAAAATCCAAGGGCATCCTGCTGTTTGGATCGCAGCCCTTTGGCCTGCGCGCCGATGAACAAGTCGGCTGGATGACGCATGGCGGCGGTCAGGCGCTTTATGACGAAATGTATGGCCGCTTTGGCATCAAGCCGTTCCTGTGTGGCAACTCGGGGCCACAATGGTTTGGCTGGTTCCGCGATGAGATCAAATCTGTCGATGACCTGAAGGGGATGAAATACCGCTCGACCGGGTTGGCCAGTGAAATGTGCGCCGAGATCGGCATGGCCGTGCAAGCGATGTCAGGCCCTGCGATGTTCCAGGCGTTGCAATCGGGCGCATTGGATGCGGGCGAATTTATTGGCCCCTGGACTGACAGCGCCCTTGGGTATCACCAGATTGCCAAAAACTATTATTGGCCGGGTGTCGGCGAGCCGTCATCCGCTGAAGAATGTGGTGTGAATGGCGAGGCCTATGATGCCCTGCCCGATGACCTGAAACTGGTGGTCAAAACGGCCTGTTCCAGCCTCTATAACGATGTCTGGACCGAGTATGAAACCAAACACGCCCGCGCCCTGGAAAAACTGGTGGCAGATGAGGGTGTAATGGTGCGTGAATTGCCCGAAAGCATTGTGAGCGAGATGGGCAAAGCGGCAGATACCGTGATTGGCAAACTGCGCGAGGATGACGATGAGCTGGTGGCACGCATCGCCGAGAGCTTTGTTGCGTATCGTGACAGCATTGGCCGGTATATGACTTATGCCGACAATGGCCAGATGAACGCCCGCGCCAAGGTGCTCGGGTACTGATGTGATGCACCCCTCCCGGGCCTGACCCGGGACCTCGCGGTTCGCCATGAGGTCCCGGATCGGGGTCCGGGACGGGGCGCGCTTTGAGGCAGAGGCATGGAACGACTGGCGGATCATCTCGACAGCGTCAACCGCATGGCAGGCAGCGTCGTGCGCTGGCTGGCCATCGCAATGGTGCTGGTGCAGTTCGGTATTGTGGTGCTGCGCTATGTTTATGGCGTCAGCTCCATCGCGTTGAATGAAAGTGTTCTTTATATGCACGCCACGCTGTTCATGCTGGGTGCGGGGTATACCCTGTTGGTTGATGACCATGTGCGTGTTGATATTTTTCAGGCCAAGGCCAGTGACCGGGGCAAAGCCCGGATTGATGTGTTTGGGCATATCTTTTTGTTAATCCCGTCAATGCTGGCGCTGCTGTATTGGTCATTTCCATCGGTGCGCAATGCCTGGGCAATATATGAAGGCGCCATATCGGTGGGCGGTATCCCGGCTGTGTTTCTGTTGAAAACCCTGATCCCGGCGTTTTGCATTCTATTGATCATCCAGTCGCTGGCCTGCCTGATGCGTAACCTGCTGAGGCTTACTGCATGATCCTTGAGTATCTTGATCTACTGATGTTTGCCGCGTTGATGGGCGTGATCCTGCTGGGTTTTCCTGTCAGTTTTGCCATTGCGGGCACGGCCATTGCTTTTGCCTATTTGGGATGGGCCACGGGGCATATGCAGCTAAATCTGCTGGGGGCATTAGGCCCGCGCGTATTTGGCGTGCTGACCAATGATGTGCTGATTGCCATTCCCTTGTTCGTAACCATGGGGGTGATCCTTGAGAGGTCACGCATTGCCGAGGATCTGCTGGACACCATGGGCCGTCTTTTTGGCCAATTGCGTGGCGGGCTTGGAATTTCGGTGATCCTCGTGGGCGCTTTGCTGGCGGCCTCGACCGGCATTGTTGGGGCCACGGTGATTGCCATGGGTATGATTGCCCTGCCCACCATGCTGCGCACCGGGTATGACCCGAGACTGGCCTCAGGGCTGGTGTGTACAGCCGGCACGTTGGGGCAGATCATTCCGCCATCCACCTTGTTGATCATCCTGAGCGATGTGATGTCATCGGCCTATCAACAAGCGCAATATGAGCAGGGCAAATTTTCGGTCGAGACGATTTCTGTTGGTCAGATATTTGCCGGCGCGCTGATCCCCGGCCTGACTTTGGTGGCGATCTATATCATCTATGTTCTGATCCGGGGCATCCTGCGCCCACAGGACATGCCCCCTGCCCCGACGCCCGAAGGCCGCCCGGCCATGAGCGAAGTTGCCGGGGCCATCATGCCGCCCGTGGTGCTGATCATTGCCGTATTGGGGGCTATCCTTGGCGGTATCGCCACCCCAACCGAGGCTGCTTCGGTGGGGGCTGTGGGGGCCATCCTGATGGCTGGTGCACGTCAGGGCGTATCCAAACGGCTGATCCTGTCTGGGGCCGCTGCCTTGTTTGTCCTTGCAGTAATGGCGGGGTTGGCCCCAGTGCGGTTGCAACGCTCAGACGCAGGGGCCATGGCATGGATGCTGGCCGGCGTTTACGGCGTGCTGGCACTTTTGGGGATCGCGGCCATTCTCGCCTCGCTTTACCGATTGCAGCGCAAAGACGTGTTGGCGGGGGTGGTGACAACAACCATGACAGTCAGTGCAATGATCTTTGCGACAATCCTGATGGCCTCGGTCTTTAGTCTGGTGTTTATCGGATTAGGCGGCGAGGACCGCGTGGCACATATCCTGGAATCCATGCCGGGCGGGGCGCTGGGGGCGCTGGTCTTTGCCATGGCGCTGATATTTGTTTTGGGGTTCTTCCTTGATTTTGTAGAGATCACCGTGATCTTGCTGCCTTTGCTGGCTCCGGTGCTGATCCTGATGGGGCATGATCCGGTATGGTTGGCCATTTTGATTGCCATCAACCTGCAAACCAGCTTCCTGACACCACCTTTTGGCTTTTCGCTGTTCTATCTGCGCGGGGCTGCTCCGCCTGAGATCACCACCGGGCAGATTTATGCGGGCGTTGCGCCGTTTATCATGTTGCAAATCCTTGGCATCGCCACGATCTGGGCATTTCCGGCGCTGGCCACCTGGTTGCCCAGTGTTGTGTTCTGATCTGACGCCAAACCAAAAGGCCCGCCGATAAGGGCGGGCCTTTCTCTGGATCGGGTTGATCTCAGATTACTTCTTGTTCAGCGCGTCGCGGATTTCCATCAACAGGTCCAGCTCGCTTGGGCCGGGGTCTGCTGCGGGGGCTTCTTCCTCGGCTTTCTTGGTTTTGTTCACGGCTTTGACCAGCATGAACACAACCCAGGCAATGACCAAGAAGTTGATGATTGCCATGATAAAGCGGCCATAGGCAAACACGGCTGCACCGGCTTCTTCGGCTTCGGCCATTGAGGCATATTCACCATCACCCAGCACGGCATGCATGCCTGAGAAATCGGCTCCGCCCATGAACAGGCTGATAATCGGGTTGATCAGATCAGCCACCAGAGAACCGACAATCGCCGTAAAGGCAGCGCCGATGATGATACCAACGGCCATGTCCATGACATTGCCCTTGGCGATGAAATCTTTGAATTCGTTAAGCATGTTTGTCCCTTTTTATGTGTTCGCCTGCGACATCTCGTGTTCAGTGCCGATTGCTTAACACAAAATTTCAGAAAATCCGCCGGGTTTTGATGGGAAACATGCGGCCGTTTTCCCGCAATCCTGTGCACACCTTACGGCATGGCACGGTTACACAGGGGGGCACTTATTGGCGATATTCAGCCTTTGCGCATTTCATCAGCCAGTTTTTCAGCCATCATAATGGTGGGCGCGTTGGTATTGCCACCAATCAGGCGCGGCATGATTGATGCATCAATCACCCTGAGCCCTTGGGTGCCATGCACGCAGGCCGACGGGCTGACAACGGCCATATCATGCGTGCCCATCGCGCAGGTGCCCACGGGATGATAGATCGTATCGGCGCGGGCGCGTATGTCTGCCTCAAGTGCTGCATCGGCGCCATCATGAGCATAGAGCCGCCTGCCCCGCCACGGCGCAAGTGCGGCGTCGCCCATCAGGTTTTCCATCATGCGCGCGCCTTTGGTCAGGACACTCAGATCACGCGGATCAGACAGGAATTGCGGATCAATCAGCGGCGCATGTGATGGATTGTCCGAGGCCAGCGTAACCCGGCCCCGGCTGTGTGGGCGCAGCACACAAACATGACAGGAATAGCCATAGCGAAAGTGCAGCTTGCGCATATGGCGATCAACAATGCCCACCACGAAATGCAGTTGCAGATCTGGCCGGTCCTGATCAGGAGAAGAGCGGATGAACGCCCCGCCTTCGGCAAATGGCGATGCGAAATGGCCGCGCCCCGATTTGCGCCAGCGCCAGGCGGCGCGCCCCATCTGGGCCATCCCCTTGGGGTGAAGTGCCAC
>Ga0209121_10004245_pt1 | contig 13447 bp, 13 predicted proteins | sample Cruoilmetagenom3_FD_187292 | JGI IMG/M metagenome (GOLD analysis project Ga0209121, IMG submission 187292) | Oil polluted marine microbial communities from Coal Oil Point, Santa Barbara, California, USA - Sample 3 (SPAdes) (version 2) | ecosystem: Environmental > Aquatic > Marine > Oil seeps ... | reverse complement strand
AGAAACCTTCCAGAAAGCAGGTTCATATTTTCTTGAAATATCTGTTGCAGAAAGATTCTCCTCAATACTCTGATTTATTATTCTGTCTTCAATATCAGTGATATTTTGAACATGTATTACCTTATATCCCTTATAAATTAGATACCTTTTTATTACATCAAATACCAAATAAGAGTGTGCATTTCCTATATGAATGTGGTTATAAACAGTTGGACCACATACATACATATAAACCATGCCCTCTTCTCTTGGTATAAATTCCTCTTTTTTTCCCGTTAATGTGTTAAATATCTTTATACCCAATTTATCTCCAAATTTTTAAAAATTATAATCAAATCAGAATTATTTTAAAACTAAGATCAAATATTATTAAGAAGAAATCATAGCAACTGCAAAAGCAGATATAGCATCGCCTTTTCCTAAAATACCAATACCTTCAGAACTTTTTGCTTTCACATTAATACTTTTTAAATCTATTTTTAAATGATATGATAAATTTTTCCTCATATCTTTTATATATGATGAAAGCCTTGGTTTCTGACAGATAATAACTGCATCAACATTCTCAATCTTAAAACCTTTTTCTATTAACGATGAAACGACTTTATCCAAAAGAATCATGCTTGAAATATCTTTATACATTTCGTCACTTGCTGGAAAAAGTTCACCTATATCCCCAAGTGCAACTGCTCCTAAAAGAGCATCCATTATGGCGTGAGTTAGAACATCTGCATCTGAGTGTCCAGATAGACCTTTTTCATATTCTAATTCAACTCCACCAATAATTAACTTTCTTTTATAAACTAATGGGTGAATATCAAAACCCAAGCCAACTTTCATCTCTTTGTAGACCTCCTTTAAATAATCCCTGCTAACTTAATACTCTCTTGTACCCCTCCCTGTAATGAGAGGCGTTCATTATTATTGTTGTTGTTATTATTACTATTATTGTTATTGTTGTTGCTGCTACTACTACTGCTGTTTTTTTTATTACTATTATTTAAGTCTCCTTCTATTTAAAATAGTCTCAGCTAATATTAGATCAAAGTTTGTTGTAATTTTAATATTTTCAACTGACCCCCGTACCAAATGAATTTCATATCCAAGATTCTCTGCCAGACTGGCATCATCTGTTCCAATAAATCCAGTTTCACTCGCTTTTAAATATGCTTCCATAATTATAGAATATGGAAAAACTTGTGGAGTTTGAGCTGCCCATAATATATTTCTATTAAATGTATTTGATATTGTTTTGTCGGATCTTGACTCTTTGATGGTGTCTTGAACTGGAATGGCAACAACTACCCCATCTGAGTCATAAGCAGCTTTAGTTGCTTTATCAATAAGCTCTGGGGTTATTAAAAATCTTGCTCCATCATGAATTGCAACTAAATTTGTGTCTGATGGTAGTGCTTTTAAACCATTAAGAACAGAATATTGTCTCTCCTCTCCTCCAGCAATTATTTCTCTTACTTTTTTATACCTATATTTGTTAATAATAATTTTCTTACATTTTTCAATGTCAGATTCATTTATCACTAACACTATTTGATCAATAAGAGAAGACTTTTCAAAAGCATCTAATGTATGTGCCAAAATTGGTTTTCCACTAATAAATATAAACTGCTTACTAACAGCAGAGTTCATTCTTCTACTTTTGCCAGCAGCGACAATGATACCGTAGTTCTTTTTCATTCTTTTATCGCTTATTAAAAAATCTCTTTCGATTTTCCTTTAATAATTTCGTAAATATCATTCTTCCAGCAAGGGTTTGTAAAAATCCTTTAACCTCTACATTCACAGTTTCTCCAACCAACTTTTTACCATTTTCCACAACAATCATAGTTCCGTCGTCTAAATATGCTATTCCTTGATCCTCTTCTTTCCCCTCCCTGATCACCTGAACAGTGATTTTTTCACCTGGCAGTATAATCTGTTTCACTGCATTAGAAAGTTCATTAACATTTAGAACTTCAATCCTCTTTAATCTTGCCACCTTATTTAGATTATAGTCATTGGTAATAATGGATGATTTTAATTCTTTCGCCAATTGAACTAATTTAGAATCGACACCCTCTAAATTAGGAAAGTCCGTATCTATAATTTTGACTTTTACTTTTTTCTCTTCCCTGAGTTTATGGAGCATATCCAGACCTATTCTTCCTCTCTTTCTCTTTAAATCTTCAGATGAATCTGCTAATTTTTGTAACTCTTCTATAACAAAATTTGGAATTATTATCGCCCCTTCTACAAATCCGGTACTACAGATATGATATATCCTTCCATCTATAATTGAGCTGGTATCTAAAATCTTGGATTTTGCATTGTATTTCTCATGAGAAATTGCATCCTTTTCAACATGGATTTTATCTTTTTTTCTTATTAAATTCAGAATTCTATCTTTATTTTTATATACAATCCTTGTTGTAAATAAAATAATTAATAAGTAGACAAACATAGAAATGACGGTTCCAATTATTGATAGTAACTGAATTTTACTCAATACTAAATAAGCTGGGAGTCCTATTGCTATTCCTAGCAAAATTCCAATAATGGAAAAAATTAGATCAGGTATTGGCATTCTTCCAATAAAATCTTCAATCTTACCCTGAAAATATTTCAAATATTTTCCTACATAGTTACCTAATATAAGTCCTATAATTCCAAAAATTAAAGAAAATGATATAAAGCCAATATAAAATTGAACAATATTAGTTAGATGACTTGGATAAAGATAATTTGAAATTTGATGACTAAGTATAATTCCTAACAAAATAAAAAATGCTCTAGTGAGCACTATTATCATAATATTTCACCTCTCTTTAATATAAAATACATAAAGGAATAATTAATTTTTCATAAAACAAGATTCTACTTTAGCCAAAGCTTCTTCCTCACTAATGCCCTGAGCATAGGATATTTCACTTACTAACATTTTCTTTGCTTTTTCGAGCATCCTCTTCTCACCGACCGATAATCCAGAATCTCTTTTCCGTAGAGATAAATTTCTAACAACCTCCGCTAAACCTATAACATCATTCCTTTTCAATTTCTCTATATTTCTTTTAAACCTCCTGTTCCAGTTTTTGGATATTTTTGGCTTCTTTTTCTTTAAAAGCGTTTTTAATACTTCTTCAGCTTTTTCTGAAGATACTACCTTTCTTAAACCAATCTCTTTAGCAGTTACAATTGGAATCTGTATAGTTAATTTTTCCTCTGGAATCTCTAAAATATAAAATTTTAGAAATTCACTCTTTACTTTTTTCTCAATTATCTTTTTAATAGTGGCTGTACCGTGTAATGGATAGATTACTCTATCACCTGCTTCATACAATTTATAAACCTCCTAATATTTATAAAATGATATCATAATTGAGTCTTGATATCAATTAATTAATGTTGTTATAGTAAATTACTACGGTGAAATTTAAATTCAAGAGAGGGTTTTTTATCTAATTAGTTAACTATGTTTTGATATTCTATTTAAGCCATTGACAATAACTCTTGCTCTTACCTTTCCTATCCCGTCAACTTCGCTAAGTTCATTAATACTCAGTTTCTTTATGGTAGCTAAATTCTTGAAATTTTCTACAATATTCTCTATTAAGTATTTGGGTAACTTGGTTAGTGCTGATAAAACTCTGTATCCACGTGGATAAACAATTTTATCTAAATAGACAGGTGGTGGAGAATATCCAAGAATCTCTGCTAATTTATTTATATTAGTTAGTTTCTTATGACTTAGATTGGATACTATTTTAATTATCACATTGAATTTATTTATATCTAATGAATAATCTTTTATTAAATAAAAAACATTTTCATTAATTTTATTCATAATTTGAAATAGTTGCATCTGAATCAATCTTCCTTCGGTACCAAGTTCATATAGATATTTCTCTATTTCATCAGCAAATATTTTTGACATTTCGGCTATTTGCCAGATTGTAACAACATTATGGAGAGTCACCATTCCTTTCATTTCGAGAAAATTTAATTCATTTAACCATTTGTTAAAGTCGTCTCTACATTTTTCAAGAGATTCTAATGCACTATTTGCTTCATTTAAAATCAATCCTATATCTCTCAAGTCATATTTTAAATCACCTAAATATAGGGTAACAATATTCCTGTTCTTGGAGATAGCTAACACTACTGCTTCTATCTGTTTTGCAACTCTCTCTGCTGTTTGATGCATAATACCAGTTTCTGTAGTGTGAATACGGGGGTTCGGGAAAAGATGGGTATTAGCATAAATTATTCCTGTGCCATCTTCATTTAGAATTAATGCACCATCCATCTTAGAAAGTTCATATAATCTGGAGGGAGTTAACTTGCAATCAATTCTGAAACCACCATTAAATATCTTTCTTACTTTTTTAAGATCGGATAACACTATTATCGAACCCATTTTGGCTTGCACTATATTCTCAATCCCTTCTCTAAGAATTGTGCCAGGGGATACTTTCTTCAAACCTTCTAAAAGTTTCAAATGATTATTATTTTTCAACATTTTCTCCTTATAGAATTTATTTAAATTTTTAATGATTTAAGATTTTTTAATCTTATCAATTCTGCATCTGTTTTAACTTCTATTTTACCACAGCTATTTGGATATATTATTCTTTTAAAACCGTGTGATAATGCTTCATCTACTCTTTTTTTGGCTCCACTCACAAATCTAATCTCCCCTCCCAATCCAATTTCACCAAAAGATGATGTATCTTCACCAATGGGTATATTTTTTAAAGCTGAGATCATAGCCATAGCCATAGGAAGATCAGCACCCGGTTCGTTAACAAACATTCCACCTACTAAATTTATATATAAATCATAATTGTCTGCTTTAAATCCCAATCTTCTACTTAAAACTGCTAAAATCATCGCAACTCTTTTACTACTTAAACCAGTACAGAATCTTCTGGGAACAGCTAATTTAGAAGGTGAAAAAAGCGCTTGAACTTCTAAAAGTAGTGATCTATTTCCATTTAAAGTAGAAAGTATTGTGGATCCCGGTATTCCTATTGCTCTTTCTTTTAAAAATAAGGCTGAAGGATTTTCTACCTGTTTCATTCCTTCTGAACTCATATGAAACAAACCTATTTGATTTGTTGAGCCAAACCTATTTTTAACAGATCTCAAAATTCTGTAAAGCATTTCTCTTTCACCTTCTAAATATAGAACAACATCAACCATATGCTCTAAAAGTTTAGGACCAGCTATTATTCCTTCTTTAGTAATATGACCAATAATTATTACACAAACTCCTTTTTTCTTAGCCCACTGTAAAAAGTTTGCAGCACATTCTCTAACCTGAGTTATACTGCCAGGAAGTGCCGGTAATTGGGAAAAGTATGTTGATTGTATTGAATCAACAACAATTACTTGGGGGTCAATTTCTTCTATCTGACTGTTTATCTCGGTCATCTCTGTTTCAGATAGAAGATAAGCTTGAGATGAAGCAATGCCTATCCTTTCAGCTCTCATTTTAACTTGACTTAAGGACTCTTCTCCACTAATAAAAAGTACCCTAAATTTTTTAGATAAATTACAAACAACCTGTAATAATAAAGTTGATTTTCCTATCCCGGGTTCTCCACCTAATAATGCTAACGAACCTGGAACCAATCCATTACCAAGAACCCTGTCAAATTCCTCCAGCCCCGTTGGTAGATAATTAACTTTTGGAAATTTAACATTAGACATTTGTGTAGCAATGGATTTTGGAATTTCAAAAGAGAAAGCCCGCCTTGACTTAGGCGGTTTAATCTCTTCTATAAAACTGTTCCACTTATCACAATTTGGACATTTACCTAACCACTTAATTGAACTGTACCCGCAATTTTGACAAACAAAAATTATTATCTCCCTCTACTAACTTTTTATTTTAGATCGCTGTTTCTTCTTTTTAAAAATAATTTTTTTACCTTTTCGTTCTGTAAAAATTTCATCACCTGATTTTACCTCTCCAGAGAGTATCTTGTCTGAAATAGGTATTTCAATAATTTTTTGAATAGCTCTCTTTAATGGTCTAGCACCCAGAGTGGGGTCATATCCCTTCTCAATAAGTAAATCCTTGCTACCTTCTGAGAGCTTTAAAGTTATGTCATGAAATAAGAGTTGCTGTTCAACTTTTTTCATCTCAAGGTCTATTATTTTTCTTATATCATCACTGGTCAGTTCATTAAACATAACTGTTTCATCTACTCTATTTAGAAATTCAGGTCTAAAAGTCTTTTTCATCTCATCTAAAACTTTTTCTTTTATTTCCTGATACATAACTTTTCCCTTAGAGCTCCTCTTAAACCCAATTGGAGTGGCTTTTTGTATATATCTCTGTCCAATATTTGAAGTCATTATTACTACTGTATTTTTAAAATCCACTCTCCTTCCTTGAGCATCAGTTAAGTGGCCATCCTCAAAAATTTGAAGTAAAACATTAAGTATATCAGGATGAGCTTTTTCAATTTCATCCATTAAAATTATTGAATATGGTCTTCTTCTAATCATTTCGGTAAGTTGTCCTCCCTCTTCATATCCAACATATCCCGGGGGAGAACCAATAAATTTTGAAATTGAGTGTTTTTCCATATACTCTGACATATCCACCTGAATTAATGAATCCTCACTTCCAAAGAGAAATTCAGCTGACACCTTTGCAAGAAGTGTTTTTCCCACACCTGATGGACCTAAAAACATGAAAACACCTGAAGGTCTCTTGGGATCTTTTAATCCTGACCGTGCTCTCCTTATTACTTGAGATACAACTTTTATAGCTTCCTTCTGTGATATTACTTTCTTTTGTAACTCTTCTTCCATTCTCAATAATTTTTGTGTTTCCTCCTCTGTAAGTCTATATACCGGAATACCTGTCCAACTGGACAGAATCTCTGCTATATTCTCCTCTGTAACTTTTATTTCTTTCTGAAAAGTATGGGCTTTTTTCTGCAATTCTTTTCTTCTTAGAAGAAGTGCTTTCTCTTTATTCCTAATCTTGGCTGCTGTCTTGAAATCCTGAACATCTATCATATTCTCCTTTTTCTCTCTTATCTCAGCCAATTGTTTGTCTATCTTACTTAGATCAGGAGGTGATATCATATTTCTTATCCTAACTCTTGATGCGGCTTCATCAACTAAATCTATTGCCTTATCAGGTAAAAATCTATCAGTAATATATCTTGAAGACAATTTAGCAGAACATACCAAAGCATCATCAGTAATTGTTATACAATGATGAGCTTCATATCTACCCTTGAGACCTCGTAATATATCTATAGTCTCATCTACGGTTGATTCCTCTACAAATATGGGTTGAAATCTTCTTTCAAGTGCAGCATCCTTCTCCACATATCTTCTATACTCTGACATAGTAGTAGCACCTATTGTCTGAAGCTCTCCCTTTGACAACATAGGTTTCAATATACTTGCCGCATCGATAGCTCCCTCGGCTGCTCCTGCTCCTACAAGTGTATGAAGTTCATCTATAAATAAGATGATATTTCCATGGCTTTTTATCTCTGCAAGGACCTTTTTCATCCTCTCCTCAAAATCCCCCCTGTATCTTGAACCAGCTACCATTGCTCCCAAATCTAAGGTATAAATTTCCTTATTCCTTAAAGTTGGTGGTACATCTCCTTTTATAATTTGTTGTGCTAATCCCTCTACAATTGCAGTTTTCCCAACCCCTGGTTCACCGATTAAAACTGGATTGTTTTTAGTACGACGAGATAATATCTGCATCACTCTCTCTATCTCTTTTATTCTGCCAATGACGGGATCTAACCTATCTGATTTAGCCAACTGAGTTAAACTTCTTCCAAATTTTTTGAGCATCTTATTTTTTTTATAAGTCTTGCTTCTAGCAAATTTTTCAGTTTCTCCTAACATCTCTGCTATCTGTTTCCTCACCACCAATAACTCTATACCATTATTCTTCAGTATTTTTGAAGCAATGCCTTCCCCCTCTCTAATTATGCCAAGTAGTAAATGTTCTACTCCTATGAAATGATGACCCAATGATAAAGCTTCCCTTAGAGACAGTTCTAAAACTTTCTTTGCTTGGGGGGTAAAAGGAATTGGACCAACTGGCTCAACTGTATCTCTTCTAATTATCTGTAATATCTGTGTCCTTATATCATCGGGATTTTTTCCTAAATTTTGAAGAATCCTATAAGCTAAACTTCTACGTTCTTTTAATAAACCTAAAAGCAAATGTTCAGTATCGATCCAATTTTTATTTAGATTCCTTGCCTCTTCCTGTGCATTAATAATTACTTTTCTTGCTTTCTCATTAAATCTTTCAAACATATCTTCTATCCTATCTCACTAATATTCTCTCCCGTATTGAGAAGTTAAATTTATTTCAATTTCTATAGATAAATATATCATAATAAGATTAGAATTTCATAAATTTTAATTTTATATTATTATTAAATCTCCTTGAATTTCTTAAAAATCTTATATTTTATTAAATTAATAGCTTCGTGATGTTTTTTCACAGGTATTTTAAATTCCCCATCTCCTCAACATTCTCTCACCAGGGAGAGGGTATATATGCAGGGCAACCCTTTGGGATTGCTTTTAATACAAGGCCAAAGCTTTGCCCTACTTTTAAGAGAAGAAATGAAAGTTTATTCTTTTTTTGATCTCATATGCGGAAATAGTATTACATCTCTTATTGATGCAGAATCAGTCATTATCATTACTAATCTATCAACTCCTATTCCTAATCCTCCGGTAGGTGGCATACCGTATTCAAGGGCTCTAATAAAATCTTCGTCCAGCTCAGTTTCAATTTCTTCAGTATATAGCTGCTGTTCGAAACGAATTCTTTGATCAAGCGGATCAGTTAATTCAGAAAATGCATTTGCTATTTCAATTCCACCAATAAAAAGTTCAAACCTTTCAGTAAGATTTGGGTTTTTAGAATGCTCTCTTGCAAGAGGGGATACTTCTTTAGGATAGTCTGTTATAAATGTAGGTTGTATAATTTTATTCTCAACTTTCTTTTCAAAAATTCTATTAATAATTCCTCCAACTCCTAATTTTTCATCAAAATCAACACCAATTTCATCTGCAATCTTTGACATCTTATTTCTTGTCATTTCAAAAGACAGTTTAACACCTGTAAATTTTTCTATTGAATCTAAAACAGTCATCTCTCTCCATGGAGGATTAATATCTATTTCATTTTCCTGATAATATATTTTTCTACCTTTTACTAAATTATCTATAATATAGAGAATAATTTTTTGAGTTAAATTCATCATCTCTCTATAATCAACAAATGCCTGGTAAACTTCAAGCATTGTAAATTCAGGATTATGTCTATAAGAAATTCCTTCATTTCTAAAATTTCTATTTAGTTCAAATATTTTTTCGTATCCACCAATTATCAGCCTTTTCAAATAAAGCTCGGGAGCAATTCTTAAAAAAAGATCCATATCTAATGTATCGTGATGGGTCCTAAATGGCTTTGCTGTAGCTCCTCCAGGTATAGACTGAAGCATTGGAGTTTCAAATTCCATAAATCCTTCTGAAATAAGAAATTGCCTTATTAAGTTTATGATTTTACTTCTTTTTGTAAATGTTTCTTTGACTTTAGGGTTTGAAATTAAGTCAAGATAACGATATCTATATCGAACTTCTTTATCTTTCAAACCATGCCATTTTTCTGGTAGTGGTCTTAATGATTTTGTTAACAGAGCTAACTTATCAACCATTATAGAAAGCTCACCTCTTGCCGTTCTTGTTGGATATCCTTCGGTACTTATCCAATCACCAATATCAAGTAAGTTAAAAAAATCATAAATATCGCCTATTCTCTTTTTATCCAAATATAGTTGAATATCTCCAGTTTGGTCTCTAATATCAGCAAAGGTTAATTTGCCATGTTTTCTTATAGCTATAATTCTTCCACACATACTGATACTTTCCTGTTTGCTCTCTCCAGGTTTTAGATGACTATGTAGCTCTATGACTTCTCGTACTGTATTTTTGCAATCATATTTTGATACAAATGCATCTTTACCAGATTCAATAATCTGTTTTGCCTTTTTATATCTTGATATAACATCTGAAGACATAGCTTTATTTTTTAATAAATCTTTTAGTTTATTGGATTTCCATAATTTCAAATTTAAATTCTCCTTGAGGTGTTTTAACCTTTATTTTATCTCCAATTCTTTTATGATAGATACCTTCCCCAATTCTTCTGGCAATCTCTATTCTTCTTTTAGTTATAAGATGATCCAGTTCTTTCTTTAACTTTATATATCCTTCTTTAGTTAGACTTATTTTTTCTTCCATCTCTCTTTTCATGCAAATAATTAATTTTAGGACTAAATTTTAATTTAGATAGCATATCTCTATAATCATCATGTGTTATTTCTTCAATTGGTTTATCAATTAATGATACTATAATTGCATCAATCACATTTGTTCCAAAATATCTCCCTGAAAACTCTGGCGTTATAGTAACCAAGATATCAAGATTCCTCTTATTTAATTCATTTATATCCTCAACTGTTATAGTATTTGTAATTATCATCTTTCCTGATAGATTGTCGGGCATATATTTTTTAATAAAGTGAAAATCACCTGCTATTATATCTGCTTCTAAGTAATATTTTTCATATTTTTTCTTAGGTGTTTTCTCTTGTTCAGAACCTATTGGATATAGAATTTTAAATGGTAATTTGGTTAAAATAGGTAACAATAATTTTGCTAGTATTTTCAGGCTCTTTATGGTTTTTATAGGAATCGGTAAACCCAGACCAAAGATGAAATCACCAAAAAGCATCCTACAACCTGCATTATGGAGTGCTTCAGCTAAACCAAATCTATCTACAGCACTCGTCATAAGCACATTTTTCCCTTTCAATGGAATCCCTGAATTATTTAAAACCTCAACTACATCCCTCTCTAAAGTATTTTTTATTCCACTACCATCTACTACTGGTGTATTTAAAATAGCATTCTTTAATTTTAATGCATCTCTTATAATATATTTTTTCTCACCAGCGCCAAGATAAAGATCTATTCCACCCAACCCAAATGCATCAACTTTCCCGTCCATCTGCTTTAGAAGTTCTATAGCTTTTTTAAGATCTCCATCTGTTCCAATTCTTTCGATTTTATACTTTTTCCCAAGTAGTTCTGCATATGCTGTATGATCTCTTTTGGAAGAACCCAAGCTTATACTAACTACATTTTTATCAATTTTTGACTCATTCTCTAATTTCCTCATACTTCTCGTCTCTCTCAATATCAATTTTTATCATATATTATTTTTAATCCTTTTAAAGTAAGATCTAAATCATGAATAAATTTATAGGAGCTGTTTTCAACAATTACTCTTGATAAACCACCAGTTGCTATTAATATTGGCTTTTCTTCTAATTGTTTTTCTATTTTCTTTAAAATGTAATCAACCTGTCCTATAACTCCCCAGAATATACCAGATTGAATACTTCTTACAGTACTATCTCCAATTACAGATGGCGGTTTTTTCAATTCCACATCAAAAAGTTTTGCTGCACTTCTAAAGAGAGCCTTAGCTGAAACCTCCATTCCTGGAGCTATCACTCCTCCTAAATATTCACCTTTCAAGGATATAACATCAAAGGTGGTAGCTGTTCCCATATCTACTATTACACAAGGAATTCCATATATCTCCTTTGCAGCAACTGCATTAGCAATTCTATCAGCCCCTACATCTGTTGGTCTTTTATATAAATTTTTCATCCCAGTTTCAAGCTCATCCGTAACTAATAATACATCCACATCAAAATAACGTCTGCATGCTTTAATTAATTGATCCTCAACTCCAGGTACTACACAACAGGCAATTGCAGAATCAATATCTCTAATATCAATTTCTTCTATTTCCATTAATTTAACCAATATTAATCCTATTTCATCACCAGTTTTTATTTTTGGAGTATAAATCCTCCAGGAGGAAATAATCTCATCATTTTTTATAACACCCATAACTGTTTGAGTATTTCCCACATCTATTGTAAGTAGCATTTTCTTCTCCAATATATATCAAATTCAATTAGTTTATTTTATTTTTATATTCCCTCTCAAAAGAAGGGTTCTTAAATAGCAATTTAATATAGCTAATATCTTAGTTACTTACTTAACTTTCTTATTTCCAAATAAATAATCTCTTAACCACCTACGCCAAATATACCATAACAATATCATAAATATTACAATGGCTAAAGTTACCCATCCAATTTTATGAATTATAGAAAGTATTAGATCAATATTTTTACCAAAAAAATATCCAAAAAGACAATTCCCCAGACCCCAGGTAATGGCTCCAATAGCATTATAAAGAAAAAATTTTGGATAGTTCATCTCATTTACACCAGATAAGAATGCTGTAAAGGTTCTTAAGAAAGCTGTCCATCTACCAATTATTACAGTTTTAGCTCCATGCTTTTCATAAAGATCTTCGGCTTTTTTAAGTTGTTTTTCTGAAATCCTGAACTTTGGTCCATATCTAACTAAAACAGGTCTTCCACCTTTTTTTCCTAAAAAATAAGCAAAGTTATCACCTAAAAAGGCTCCTATAATAACCACTGGAATTAATACATAAATATCTAAAATACCCATAGAAGCTACAAAACTTGCTGTTAAAAGTATGGTCTCACCAGGAATAAATAATCCAATAAATGCACCATTTTCCAATGTAACAGCAAGAAAGACAAAAATGTATCCATATTTAGATATAAATTCTAATATTGCTTCATATGTCACAAAATTCTCCAAACTTTCTAAATAATTATTTCAAAAAAATATTTAAAAAGGCTTTGGATAAAATCCAAAGCCAAGAGAAATTAAACAAAAAAAATAGATATTAAAATTATTTTTAAGGTTACATTTGAAATAAAAAAATGATTATTCACTTTCCAATACTGGTTTATGGGCTATTAGAGGTTTCTTTCTTTTAATAGTTTCTCTTTTTATAGTATCCTTTTTAGTATCTTTTTTAAATTCAGTAGCAACCTCTTCTACTTTTTCTTTTTCATCCTTTAAGAGTTCTTCAAGTTCTTCTTTGTTTAATGTCTCTTTTTCCATAAGATTCTGCGCAATTAAATCTAATTTATTTCTATGAGTATTTAAAATATCCCTTGCTTTATTATAAGCATCATCTACTAACTTTCTAATTTCTTTATCTATCTCATAAGCAATCTGTTCACTATAATCAGGATGAGCTGAAAAATCTCTACCCAGGAAAATAGCACCCTGTTTATCTCCAAGTGTTAGTGGACCGATTTTATCACTCATTCCAAATTGACACACCATTTGTCTTGCTATCTTCGTAGATTTCTCAAGATCATTTTGTGCTCCAGTTGTTATATCACCAATAACAATCTCCTCCGATGCTCTTCCTCCAAGAAGCTGCGTTAGTTTATCTATCAACTCCAAACGGGAG